>UMJY01051313.1_pt1 | contig 21032 bp, 29 predicted proteins | sample 1966191 | NCBI WGS metagenome assembly UMJY01 (sample SAMEA4836161, study PRJEB28245) | human gut metagenome | biome: gut microbiome; material: fecal sample | place: Denmark | collected 2008 | reverse complement strand
CTCTTCCGATTGGTTGGCAACAGATCATCAAACAGGTCAAGGTTGGTAGTACCATTGGCGATAAGAGCAGCGAAGTTGTAACTGCGGATAGCTATTTCTATCTGCCCTCTGTGGCCGAGCTGTTCCCCTCTCAGAATGTCGAGCCTTATATTTACGAAGGTACGGCGATCAGCTTTATGACTGATAATACCAGCCGCATCTGCAATGACGAGAATGGCAATCCCGCTGCATATTGGACGCGAAGCCCGAATGCTCAGTATGGCAGCTATTTCTGGTCTGTGACTGTGACTGGCGAATATTACGGATTTACCCCTGCAAATAACGAACAGGGTATCCGCTTGATGTTCAGCGTTTAAGGAGGTGTTGAGAGTGTACTACAAGGTATTGAAAAATGGCCGGGTGATCGATGCTCTTGACCACCTGCGCTTTGTAAAGTATCAGCCCAAGCACGACATTATGGTGAACTGCTTGGAAGATGATGCACAGGGAATTATCAGCAGTGACGGAAGTCATATCTGGCATGTGGACGGGTATTATCTCATCCCATGTCCCGAGTATGACACTGTGGAACTGCAGGAAATTGACCTGTATGAATATGAGCAGCTGAAAGCCTTGGGTGGTAAAACGCCTGAGGCTATTATTGATGCTTACACTTTGAGTTTGATTCAAGGAGGGCTGCTATGAGTGACGAGAGGAAGTATAGCGAGTTCGTTGAGAGTATGCATCGGCTGTACAATGGCGGAATGATTCAGGACAAGCTCCTGGACAATCTGTTTGCCGGACACAAAATCTCAAAGGACGAGTATCTGTATATCATTAGGAAGGAGGTGTGATATGTATACCTTTTTGATCAATGAGGACAATACACTGACCGTAAGCAAGCGGGAACGCATTATGGAGCGCAGTAAGCAGGTGGATACTCTACACTTTCTGGCTGACACTACATACAAGGATGTTGACATGAGTGAATTCACCGTGATGCTTGAGTATGTTCTGCCTATTAGCAAGCGCTACAAGACAGAGATTTTGAAGAAATCAGAAGAGCTTTATAAGAACAAGCTGGAGTATAAGCTGCCTATCGACACCAACCTGACCAATGAGCCGGGCGATATCCAGATCCAGCTGACATTTGTTGATGTAACAATGGACCCAGATGGCACGACTGTTCAGCACGTGCGCAAAGTTGGTCCTGGCGTAATCACTGTTGTTCCAATCCAGAATTGGAGCGACATTGTTCCTGATGAGGCCCTGGGCGCACTTGACCAGCGTATTATCGCTCTGAATGCACAGATCAAGGCACTGAGTGATCGTAACAACGCTATTCTGGATGGTAAGGCTGATGACCTGAGCTACAATGACGACCATACCCTGCAGCTGCTGGCCAACGGTAAGCCCATCGGTAGTGCAGTCAAGATTACTCAGGAGAGCGTCGAAACTGAAGACGGTAGTTTGCGGGTGGTTCCGTTCTAAGCCATCCGCTTCTTTTATAAGGAGGCAAAGATGGCACAGGCTAAATATTCCAAGCTCGGATATGGTAACGCCGAAGATGTAGAAGCTGCGATTGCGCTGGGAATGTTGGACGGCAGGGATATGATCATCACAAAGGATTCCTCGGAGTTCATGTATGTGCGTGATGACTTATCCGTTCAAAAGATTCGTCCCCGCAATCGTTGTTTCGCCAGCGTTACTGAAGCAAACGAGCAATTAAATGAGACGGAAGACACTTATGCAGGTCAAACCGTTATGGTGAAAGACGAAAATGGTAAATATGCTCCGTGGATCGTTCAACAAAGCGAAGCCACGGGGCTTTTTTCTATTGAGCCTTTTTACGTTGAGCCGACAAATTTTGTTTGGCAAGAGTTTTAAGAAAGTGAGGCAAAAATGGCTAATGTAAATTTTGGCTACGGTACAAAAGCGAATTATGATAAGCTGACTACCAAAGATGCCAACACATTGTATTTTATTACAGACACGCGCCAGATTTTTAAGGGTACAGATGAGTACACTAAGAGCTGCAAGCTGGTGAGCGCTCTGCCTGCAAGCGGTCAGATTCAGGGTCTGCTGTATATCCGTATGACTGACTACACCTTCCATATCTGGAATGGTACTGAGTTCGTACAGTTGAATCGTCCCGTTGTGACTGAGATTCCCAATGCGGATGCAAGCGACGATAATCTGCCCACCACCAAGGCTGTGGCAGACTATGTGAATGCAAAGATCGCCGCAACCGAGGGCAAGGAAGGTTTGTTCGTTACGGATGTCACCTACTCCCCTGCTACCGGCACTTTGAGTGTGGCAAAGAACGGCGCTCCTGTTCCCACCGTGATGAGCGGCCTGACACACGATCCCACCTATGATGCAGAGACCCGCACCATCAAGCTGCCTGTGTTTGGCGGTGATGAGCTGGTGATCAATCTGGGCAAGGATCTGGTTGTGAAGACAGGTACCTACAACACAAAGACCCACGAGATCGAACTGACTATTACTACTGGTGAGGTCGTGAAGATCCCTGTTGGCGCTCTGATCGATATCTATGTTGGTGTGGTCACTCCTACTGCTGAGGTAACTGTTTCTGATGACAATAAGATCTCTGTCAGTGTTCGTGTGTCTACCAAAGGCAATAACAGCATCACCGTTGAGGAAGATGGCCTGTATGTTGCAGTGCCGGACGCTTACACCAAGGCTGAAGCAGACGCGAAGGTCAAGGTCGTTAATGACAAGCTGGACGAGCATATCAAGGACGCTGTAAAGCATATCACTGCTGACGAGCGCAAGGCTTGGAATGCAAAACCCACTCAGGATGAGTTGGCTGCTGCGAAGGCTGAGGCAATTTCTACCGCTGCTGATGATGCAACCACTAAGGCTGATAACGCTCTAGCTAGTGCAAAGACTTATGCAAATGGTCTGAATACCACTATGGATGGCCGTGTGCAGGTGCTGGAAGGCGCTATTACCTGGAAATCCCTTGATGGCTAATTGATTTGTTTCACCACATGGCAATGACGCTGTGTGGTGAATCTTATTAAGCAAAGGAGTTGAGTATGGCAAATTTATCATTACGCGAGGTCGCACAGTCTCAGCTGGATCAAGCTCCTGTGATTGACGGCCAACTGATCGTATGTACTGATACTGGAAGCACTTATCGAGATATCGGCACAAGACGAATTCAAATCAGCAAAGACTTGGAGATCGTAAGCTCGCTTCCGCTGGCTCCTTTGTCTAATAAGATTTACTACCTGCGTCCAGACAGCTTGTATGTTTATAGTGGCGATGACTGGATTCTTTTGAACCCATCAAAATTCACACTGGAAGCAGACAAAAATGCGGTCAATGGCGAAGTTAATATCAATTTAATCCTGAACGGTACGGCGCAGGATAAAATCAAAATCGCTGGCGGTGGTGTGACCACGGTGACAACCGGTGAGACGGGTGATATCACGATTGATACCCCGCACCCGGATGAACTGCTGGCTGCACTGACGAATGAAGAGATCGATGCAATCACTGGCGGCATGGTTGATGACAGCGGCAATCCCCTGCCTACGCCGCAGGTTGTGGTGGACGCGACACTGACTGTATCTGGACGTGCTGCTGATGCAAAGGTAACTGGTACAAAGATCTCTGAGGCGCTGAGTATTGCAAAATCAGCTGATGCTGGGCTGACCAATGTGCGCACCGAGCTGGATAAATTGAAGTTGGATTCTGTTGCGGTGGACAAGACCATGACAAAAGAGAATTTCGCTGCCGATGCCAAAGCTGTTGGTGATGCTCTGGCGGGGAAAGCAAATACAGAACACAACCACGATGACCGCTATTATACAGAAGACGAAATCAATGTAAAGCTCTCAAAGAAAAGCGATGATGGTCACACCCATGATGAGCGGTACTACCAGCAGAATGAGATCGACGAGAAGCTGAAGGTAAAGGCGAATACGATCAATATCCACACACTGACTATTCCGACTACAAGTTAGCTTACTGACGATACGGTGGACAGATATTCAAAGTATATTGACCTCGACATCGACGGGATTACCTCAAAGGATGTTATTTCTATCAGCGTGACACCGACCAGTGCAAAGGCGGCCTCTTATGCCCAGTTTGCGAATCCGGAGACCTTTGATGGATATGTGCGTCTGAGAGCTGTATCAGTTCCAACGACTGCGATTACAGCTCAGTATTATATCGTGCAAGGTGGCGGACAAACAGATAGCGGCAGTGGTACTGTTGTTGAGGGATATACCAAGGCACAGGTGGATAATAAGATAGCGGCTGCAATCAAGGTAGCCAAGGAAGAACAGAAGTTGCTTGATCACCCTGTTGGAAGCATTTATCAAAGTGTAGAACCGACAAGTCCCGCTGAGTTGTTCGGTGGAGAGTGGCAATCTATTGGTTCTGGTCGTGTCTTAATGGGCGCGGATAACAATCATGCTGTAGGAACAACAGTAGAAGCTGGATTGCCGAATATAACAGGTAGCACAAAATACATAAGCTCAAATGCTGTTTGGCAAGGCACCAAAGATGGGGCATTTGAAGGATATGGTAATGATAGCAGCGTGTCTATAAAAGATGTTGCATTATCTGGTGAATCTCATTCTGGTTATTATTTCAAGTTCAATGCTTCTAAATCGAATAGTATTTACGGTAACAGCGATACAGTTCAACCGCCCGCTTATTATGTTTACATGTAGCTCCGCACCGCATAACAACACTGCAAAAGGAGGATTACGAAGTATGGCAATCGGGAACTTAAATATCGCAGGGGGGGGGGTTAGAAGCCTACCCTATTGGCTCGATTTATATGAGTTTTAATTCTACTGAACCAAGTATATTGTTTGGTGGAACATAGGAAAGAATCAAAGATAGATTTATTTTAGCAGCTGGAGATAGTTACACGGCTGGAGCGACGGGTGGCGAAGCGACACATGAACATAATTAGGGTTTACGATATAACTTGTTTTATGGTGGATTCATGGGCAGAGATAATGAGGTTTTACGTGGATTAAAATATTCTGGAACTAGTATCGCAGGCACTGTCGAAGGTACAAATACAGGTGATTCTAATGCGATGGTTTCAAATACAGGTGTTGGCAGTGATTATACAACAGACACTCGCAATTCTGCTGGATATAATTTGATTTCAAACACTAGTTCAGCCTCTTCTCTGCCGCCCTACTTGGTCGCTTATATGTGGTATCGCACCGCATGATTGTGGCGATTTTCGTTGCTAAAATATTCGTTTTATAAGGAGGATTATATGGCACTAGGAGAAATGAATAATGGAAATGATAGTGAGTTTATTCCATCCAATCTCAATACAGTTCTTACTACATCCACAGATTCTGACGAAGTTGTGATGAACACGAGTGCTGCCGGGTATCACCGCAAGCCATTGAGCGCATTGTAGAGCTGGATTAAGAGTAAGATGGATGATGAAATTATCACTATCACAAAGAGTATTACTATAACAACCGACTGGCAAGATACAGGAATCAAAGGGAATGATATTCCTGGATTTGGTACATACGCTGTACAATTTCATGGTGGAAATCCAACGATAAGTATCTGGGGAGATTATTTTTCGGGTATTATGACGTGGTATAACAGTGGAACAAATAACAATGATGCAGACGAAATATCGCTTCATTGTGCAGGTCATGCTCGAAATGGTCAATTATTTTATCTTAGAACATTGCGTCATGGTCGAGGCGGTGATAATTTAACATTGCAAATTAAAGGAAGTTCTGCTGCGTCGAGTGCTGATATTTTTACATTCAAATTCCGCAGACTGATATAAACAACGCATTGCAGATAAAATATTTTATAAGGAGGCGATCACATATCGATGAATGATGAAAAGAAAAGTTGGCTAGATAGAGCTGGTGCGGTTCACCTCTGGAAAACGATCGAGGCTATGCTCGGTACAAAGGTGGATAAAATCGAAGGATTCGGCCTGTCCAGCAACGACTATACAACAGAAGAAAAAAACAAACTTGCTAGTTTAAGCGACCCTGATGTAGCCACTACTGAAAATAATGGTTTGATGAGCTCGGCTGATAAAGCAAAGCTGGATGGCATTGAAGCTGGAGCTAACAATTATACTCACCCGATATACGAAGCAAAACAGGCTGGACTATATCGCATCAGTGTTGATAATACAGGTCATGTGGCAACAGCAGATAAAATGACGAGTGAAGAGTTGGTCGCAGAGGGTGTCTCCCCTGCCGATCATACGCATGACTTGGGCGAATTGGTAGATACACTGAAGACGAGTGCTGACGCTGTTGAAGATGCTGACACTGTTATGGTTGGCGCTACAGTTACGAGTGATGATGGCAGTTCGACTACGAAGTATACCCGTAGACCACTGGCTGCTTTATGGAACTGGATCAAGAATAGGACAGATACGTTATATGCTGCTGTTGGACATACACACAATTACGCTGGTTCTCCTGAACCGGGTGGCGATGCAATCAGAGCGCTTACCGTAAAGGATTACGCTGGAAGCCAAACAATTGAAATCGGCTATGCATCTGCGGGTCTTACAACTTCTAATTTGACGCACATTGCAGGCTATACGGATAATGGCACGAAGATTAAAGATGTTTCCAAGGATGTGCTGAAGAGCTGGATTGGGTTGGAGGGTTATCTGCCTCTGAGTGGTGGCACGATGAGCGGTGCGCTTAATTTTGCAAATAATACATGGAATCCGGTTGGAGATGACGTACAAATTGGAGATCGTAACACATCTGGCTCTTTTTATATCCAAGGTTTGAATGGTCCTACAAATATTAAGTTGAAGAAAAATAGTGACACGTCAGCAGGATCTGGTGACTCTGCGACTATTACATACGATGGTGGCAATTTAATTATCGATAAAACTATTCAAGCGAATTTACAGGGCACTGCCGATTATGCTAATAACTTAATTTTTCAAAAAGATCAAGGTATAGACACGAGCTCTTTGAACGTAAATACATAGTATCCTGTTATTTACAATTTACCTTGGACGACACTTTGTCATATTGAGTGTTGGACGGGACTTGGAACCAGTGGTAAACCATCGTGGGCAACACATAGTTCTGGATTTTACGCAGATTTGGATATGCTTGCCACAGCATCTGATTGGGGCTGCACAAATGCACATACGATTAAAATGCTTGATACATGTAGTTGGTGTGATACGAGTGCCGGTAAACCTATTGGATATAGTCAAGTTATTACGGATTCACTCGCTGTTTTTTGGGTGCGCGGAGGGGGATATTATCACTTCCGTTCCAGTACGGCAGGAAATTAGACATTGATAACTGGATCATATTCAACAAATACTGGAACATTAAAACCCACTACATCGTATCCAGGTATAAATTATGCTCCAAGCTGTCTTGACCCTGCCTCAGTTATATCGAATATGTACCAAGTTGGCTCTATCTACATGTCCACCAGTTCAACCTCACCCGCCTCCATATTTGGTGGCAGCTGGCAGAGCATTGCTTCCGAGCGTGTGCTGATGGGCGTTTCCAGTTCCCATGGTGCTGGTTCAACAGTGGACGCTGGTCTGCCGAATATTAGCAGTGGTAGTGATGCCGCATTGGATATTCAAGGTTCGTGGGGCGCTCCAGCTTGTAGAGCTCCATTTGCACAGACATGGCAGGGTAACTCAGAATTGTCTACTTCGACATGGAGTAGTACACCAAAAGTTATTAGTGCACGGTTTGATGCTTCTCTTTGTAACTCAATCTATGGTAAAAGCTCAACTGTTCAGCCAGCAGCATACTATGTTTATATGTGGCGGCGTACTGGCTAATTGGAAAGGAGAAATACTATGAAAACAATTGATGAATCTGGCAATATTATCGAAAATCCTGACCTTGAAAAAGGCTATCTTGAGCCCGCTAAGGAAACGGTGCACCATGAAGCAGTTGAAGGTGTTGAAGAGCAGTATCATTAGGAGACTATCGCTGAATACCCGAATGGCGGCAAAGATGTAGAAAAGGTTATTGATGTTGAAGGTGTGAAAGCAAAAGACGCATGGGACGAAGAAGTTGATGTGATGAAGTATGTCCTATACACTGAAGCAGAACTGACACAGCGTCTTGACCGCCACAAAGAGATGCGCATCAACGAGAGTAAGAATAACCTTTCCACCTTCCTGTCTCTGCATCCTATCCAGTGGACAGATGGCAAGTATTACAGTGTCACCAGCGAGAAGCAAGCTCTTCTTACAAGTAATCTTGCCCTATATCAGATCTCTACAGCCGCCAGACAGCCTTTTAAACTGACATAGAATTCTACCGGCGATGAATGTGTGGAGTGGACTTATGACGATCTGGCCGCTTTAGCACTGGCGATTGGTGTGTATGTGAAGCCTTTTGTCTCTCATCAGCAGGAATTGGAAGTTGACATCAAGGCATGTGCGACCAGTGCAGAGGTAGACGCTATTGAAATCGGTTATGATGCTGTACTGGCAGAATATCTGGATCTTCACGCAGATAAGGATGTGACCGAATGAGCAACAAACTTCGTGAACTAATCAAATGCGGCATCCTCTTTTTGATCGGAGGGTGCCTTTATTATTGCATTGAGATTCTGTGGCGCGGACATTCTCACTGGACGATGGCTGTTGTTGGCGGCATCTGCTTTCTTGTGATCGGCGGACTGAACAACTATATTCCCTGGGAAATGCCGCTGTGGAAGCAGGCCGGTGTTGGTGCACTCTTTGTAACCGCCATGGAATTTGTGGTAGGCATCCCGCTGAATCTGATGCTTGGCCTACATATCTGGGACTACTCTTCCCTGCCGTTCAATCTGTTGGGCCAAATTTGCCTGCCGTTTACAGTGCTATGGTTTTTCCTTGCGTTACTGTGCATTTTTGTTGATGACTGGCTGCGTTATGTTCTATTCAATGAAGAGCGCCCGCATTATCACTGGCGTACTGTATGTGATGGCGGAAAACGCACATAAAGAGAAAGAGCCCCTGTGACGATGGCTACATCACAGAGACTCTAACTCATGCAACAACTCATAGAAATGAGGTTGTACTAGCCCGATGGAGGGTTTGTACTGCTCTCACTATATCACGTTGATAGTAATTTGTCAATTGAAAGGAGGAATTATGGCGCAGGAAATCTTAAAGCCGCTGTTATTAGACGAGACAGGCAAAGAAATCGTGACAGCATTGAACGCTATTGTTACACAGCTGACCGAGATCAATAAAACACTGAAAGTCAAAAACACAGACAGTGGTACGAATGGTGGTGAGAAAACATGATAGGAAGTTTGAATGCCGCACCTCACGTCTATTCTTTTACCATACAGCAGCTGTAGACCATGTTACTGAGCATCTGTGGTGGCATTACTGCTATTTCAGCCGCTATCGCTGTTATTATCAAGGCAATCAATCATGCGAAAGCCCCGGATGACAAGCAGAACGAGCGACTGAATGCACACGATGCAGAGCTTGAGAAGATCAATAGAAAACTAGGTGCAGATAAAGACAGGCTCGATCTGTTTCAGTCTAAGCTGGTCTCATTAGAAGAGCACCAGAAAGAAAACAGTATCACGCTGGAAGTACATGATCGCAAAATTCTCGAATCAGAACAGCGTATCAGTCACAGCGAGCAAGGCAACAATGTCACCATGAAGGCTCTGCTTGCACTCCTCAGTCACGGCATCGATGGAAACGCGATTGAACCAATGAAGGAGGCAAAGGCTGCACTTGAGAACTATTTGATCGATGGTCAGAACAACACAAAGAATATTACGAACTAACCCGAGACTGCGTGTCCCGGGCTTTTTTATTTTGGAGGTTTATTATGATGGATATTATCAATGAGCTGGTTTCCGTTATCGTCCGCCTGGTTATTGCTGGCGCTGGCACTGCCTTTATGGCCTATGGTATCCCCTACCTGAAAAAGATCGGTGTGTACAAGCTGGTGCAGATCGCTGTTCGTGCTGCAGAGAAGCTGGGTGCAACCGGCGCTATCGAAAAGGCAGACAAGAAGAAATACGTTATGGAGGCTCTGGAACGTCTGGGTGTGAAGATCACTCCAACTATTGAGACCATGATTGAGGCCGCTGTCAAAGAGATGGACATCCAGAACGATAAAATCAAGGACGAGTTCAAAAAGAATTGAAGGTGTGATGAAATGGGTGTTATTACATACTCTATGAAGAAGGACTAGAACAAAAAGGTGTCGGCTCATTTTTCCGTCTATGAGTTCGCCTGCTCCGATAAGAGTGATACAGTTCTGGTCGATAGTCAGCTGATTGAAGTGCTGGAACAGATCCGCGCTCACTTTGGCGCTCCTGTCCACATCAACTCTGGGTATCGTACTCCTGCCTATAATATCTCCATCGGTGGAAGCCCTCGTAGCCAGCATTGCCTTGGTACTGCCGCTGATATCTGGATTAAGGGCGTTGACCCGATTCGGATTGCACTGTATGTATCTTCCCTGCCCTACTTTGCCAAGAGTGGTGGTATTGGATATTATAGTCGTGCTGTGCTTACAAGCGGATTTGTTCATGTTGATGTGCGCACCACCCGCAGCCGCTGGATCAGTAAATCCGGCACGAAATATATCAGTGTAGCCAATCTTATGCCGACTATCAGACAGGGTGCGAAAGACGCTATGAACGGTGCTTCTTATGCTGTGACTGTACTGCAACGGCATCTGGGTGTTAAGGCTGATGGCATTTTTGGCGTGAATACCAAAGCGAAGCTGATTGAGTATCAGAAAGGACATGGGCTGGCTGTAGATGGCATCTGTGGGCCTGCTACATGGGGTTCGTTTTGATGGCAGATAACCAGAATACATTTCATGCAGGAGACAAAATTAAATTAGACGGAATATTATTTTCAAACAGCCAAACACACTGCGGTATGCGCCGCTCTGGTGAATGGTATATTTTTGATGGGAAACTTGTGAACGGGCGCTATCGAGTGACGAACCTTGAGAGCCGCATCGGCAAGTATCCAATTTCAGTGAATGTGTCTGGCTATGTAGAGCCGAGTGATATTGAGCTGATATAAAACGAATGGGGTATCAATCCGTAATTGGACTGGTACCCCATTTTTTAGCATTGATTATTTTATAGATTCAGACAACCATTCTTTCCAACTGCCAACTGTGTGAGGACAATTATCCTGCTGTGCGACCAGTTCGTTTAAGAGTGCTGCAAGTTCATCATCTGACAGTTCTCGAATAGCCTGCGCTTTATTATTTTTACGACCAAATTCATCCAGGCTATGTTTATGTAGAACGAAGCCGAGTGCGACATCAAGTATTGCTGGATTATTCATTGGATTTATCCCCTTTCATTGCTTCAAGAGCTCTCTTCATTTCTTGTTCCCAATTAGGATGCTGATCAATATATTTTTGGTATATCATCTTCTCAGCGTCTTTTCGAGCTTTGATTGCATCGTTAATATCTTCATACATGCCGAGGTGGATTCGTCTACCTTTAAATGTTATTGTCGCTTTATACTTGTTACCATCTTTGCAAACACCTGTCACGCCAGTAGTTGAATTACAATTTACCTTTCCTTCGAGTCGTGCCTTTATAGATGTTAAGCTAGAACCGTCTACGTTTGATATCTTTTTAATTGTCTCAGCAGGCTTAGCAATATTATTTGTGCACTTCATACACTTGTTGATTTTCTTCACTTGAGACAAACGCATCTCTGCTGGACGATTACATAAAGGGCAAAGCCCAGTACAAAAATAATCTCGTTCTCCTTCTTTTTTATAAACGTCGGTTATCTTCCATCCGTTTATGACAGAGCCGATATATTGTTCTCTGCGCTTTTTTAGAATAGATTCGCTACGTTTTTTATCGCATCTTGTAGTTTTAGCTGGACGACCACCATCTGGTTTCATATTACTTTTCCTCTTCAGGTAGTGGCCCAAGCTTATACATCCAGTTCGGGTCTTTCCGCATTACAAATGGTTTTCTTAGCTCACAAAGATGGTCGTGTCTCGCTTTATATTCAAAATAATTTTGTTCGTGCTCAGGAGTATCACGATTTAACTCGTACATGACATATTGCTTGCGAAGATTTCGAAGCGCTTTAATAATAGCATCTTCTTTTTCCATAGACATTGGTTCAAGGGCATCAATATAATCATATTCACCAGTCGCGTCAAACTGTCGCTTTGCTTCGGCACTAAGCATCTTCCAAGTGATAGCTTCATACGCCAGTTGATACATCTTTTCGTCGCTATAATGAGAGTATGGGTCAACAATGCCGGTACCTTTTGATAGTTCTACGTCGCGATCGTGTTGTTTTTTAATTTGTCTCTCGGCTTCTTCTACAACAGCATCCATATCAACGTTCATGGAGACACCTTTGTATTGCACTACAGATTTGAAACCGAGCTTCTCACACATAGTCATCGTTGATATCCTCCTGATTTATTTCATACCCGTTCTTTTGCAGACAATAAAATCTTGCGGTAGAATCCATCAGCAAACCATGCGCCTTCCCAACGATACGGCAATGGCTTCTTCAACACTTCGATATCCACAAGACTCATAAAGCCGGTATTATCGTCTCTAAAAACTTGAAGGCGAACAATTCTATTCTGCTCCAGACCGATTTCGCGAGTGATACGACCTTCTTCATCAAACGGATCTTCACACACCCACTCTAATGCCTCTAGGAAGTCCTGTGGCGTGATATCTGTGTGTTCGACCCAGTTGTTGCATATGCGGCTTTCGCCGGCCTGTACGATCCTCTTTTTGGCTTCGTAGTTCACAGAAGGATTCGTCATAGTTCTCGCCTCCGTTTTTCTTTGATTATATTATATCACGGGCTGTAACTAATAGCAAACAAAAAAGGAGCAGAATTGATTATGCATCTAACAGAATCAATCATTCTTTTTCATCATTATCTTCTGTATCCGGAAGAATTGCCATTTCAGAAATATCTTCTCCATCCTTGATTTTGTTATTTTTATCAAAGACCTCCTGTTCTCCCATAACCGTATCCATAATAGCTGCAACTTGCTCATGCATTTCGTCTGTAATATGGGTGTAGTATTTAAGAGTAACGTCGATCTTGCCATGCCCTAAACGTTCCATAACATATCTTGGATTGACTCCCTTACTTGCAAGAATGGTGGCATGGGTGTGACGGAGATAGTGGAATTTAAAATCAAACCCAGCTTCTTTCTTACAAATGCGAGCAAGAGTTTTATCAGAGCTGGTCACATACATTTCGCCGTTTGGTTTAACATTGATAAAATCATCAACGGTAATTAACACAGCTGGCTTTCCATAAAACTCTGGACGACGATCCATAACCTTGTTACTTCCCTTCCAGCCAGCACCAAACAGCTCTTTATTCTCTGCATATTTATTTTGAAGGGCTTTCAGATAGTCGATTAGTTTTTGATTCATTTTTATACTGCGCAAAGAGTTTGGTGTTTTAGGATAGACAAGGCTCCATACTTTATCTTGGAATTGAAGCTGACACCCAACTTGAATGGTTTTATTGTCCCAGTCTATATCGCTGAATCGCAGTGCAAAACACTCTCCTACACGAACGCCGAGATATAAACCAAGTTGGTAAGCCGTGTATAGATTTGTTGATTGGAATCGCTTATCCATCCATTCGATTTGCGGCTGAGTATAATATCTTATCTCCTTGCCATACGCACGATAGTCTTTTGGTGGAGTCACATAGTCCATTGGGTTGGTTTTGATATATTTCTTTTTCTTTGCAAGAGCAAATAACACAAGAAGAAAATTATAAACACTGCGAACATAAGCCGCACTTAACCCTTGTTCAGAATGACCAGACATTTTATTTTTCTCTTCTTTAACTTTATAGTTGACGAATTTTTGAATTCGCTCAGTTGTAATTTGATACAGATAGTTTGAAGCAAATTCTGGTTCTATTTGATTTCTATAAAGTGACTTGTAGCGAACAATGGTTGTATATTTTCGAGTCAGCGGAGCCTCCTCTTCAATGAATTCCTCATATAGTTGTTGCATTGTAATTTTTTGTTCTGCTTCTATATATTCACCCGTTTTAAGTAGTTCATTTTCTACAAGAGTCATTGCGGCAGCCGCTTCCTTCTTTGTGGCAAAGCCGCCTTTCTCTTTTTGCATACGCTTACCATTGACAGCACCAAGGTCAACTCGATACGACCACTTGTCGCCTCTTTTTCTAATGGTACCCATGATATCACTCCTTTGCTCACTTAGTCTATTCATCTGACTTGATTCTATCATGGCCGATGTTTGGTGTCAACGATTTGCCCACAATGGCGAATTTTCACACCCCTGATTTTTCTAGGCCACAAGCCAACTTTCAAGCTTTTTGTGGGCAAGGTTTGAAAAAGAGGTCAAAACTGGTCAAATCAAAGGTTTTTGCCCACGATTTGCCCACATAACAAAAAAATCTGTTCTCAACCGATAAAAACAGTTAAGAACAGATTTGAACAGATTATCCTATGACCAACGGCAAAACTTGCGTTCTGCAATTGTATTTTTTAGCTTTTTTCGTTACAGCTCCACGTTGAAGTAGCGCTTCAGCAGACCCTCGAAGCCGCGGCCATGGCGAGCCTCGTCCTTTGCCATCTCGTGGACGGTATCGTGGATCGCATCCAGGTTCAGGGCCTTTGCCTTCTTGGCCAGGTCCATCTTGCCGGAGCATGCGCCGCACTCAGCCTCAGCACGCATCATCAGGTTCTTCTTGGTGCTGTCGGTCACAACCTCGCCCAGCAGCTCGGCGAAACGGGATGCGTGGTCAGCCTCTTCGTAGGCATAGCGCTTGTAAGCCTCAGCGATCTCGGGGTAGCCCTCGCGCTCAGCCACACGGGCCATGGCCAGGTACATGCCGACCTCGCTGCACTCACCCTCAAAGTTTGCGCGCAGACCGTCAACGATCTCCTGAGGCACACCCTCAGCCTTGCCGATGCCGACCACATGCTCGGTCACATAGGTGTTGCCGGTCTTTTCGACAAATGCGGATGCAGGAGCCTTGCAGACAGGGCACTGCTCAGGGATAGAGCCTTCAGCGATATAACCACAGACGGTGCAAACATACTTTTTCATAAGAATATCCTCCATTGTTTTTCATTATGATCTTGGCCTCTCCTCTGGTACAGGGGGCCTTGCTTCTGAGCCTATTATAGCAATGATTCCTAGATTAGTCAAGACTAATTTTAAGAATTATTCCTATTTATTTTTTAGACCTGCAGGTTGCCGCTGCTCGGAGCATCGGAACCGTTGGCAGCATCAAACTCGTAATCATTGCCGGGGAGGATGGCGTTGAGCAGGATGCCCACGATAGCAGCAATGGCCAGGCCGGACAGGTTGATGGAGACACCACCCACAGCGAAGGTCAGACCGCCCACAGAGTTGAAGCCCAGCGCGCAGACCAGGATGACAGCGGCAACGATCAGGTTGCGGCTGTTGGTAAAGTCTACACGGTTCTCGACCACATTGCGGACACCGATCGCGGAGATCATGCCGTACAGCACAAAGCTGATGCCGCCAATGATGCCGGTGGGGATGGTGTTGATGACGGCCTCAAATTTGGGGCTGAAGCTCAGGATCACAGCCATCACAGCGGCAATGCGGATGACGAGCGGATCGTAGATGCGGCTCAGGGCCAGAACACCGGTGTTCTCACCGTAGGTAGTATTGGCGGGGCCGCCCAGCAGACCGGCCATGGCAGTGGCAAGGCCGTCGCCCATCAGGGTGCGGTTCAGGCCGGGATCATTGATATAGTTGTGGCCGACCGTAGCGCTGATGGCAGCGATATCGCCCACATGCTCCATCATGGTTGCCAGTGCAATGGGGATGATGGTGAACATTGCGCTGATGAACTCAGGGCTGCCGTCGATGGCAAACAGACCCATGGCACTCTTGTGCAGGGGGATGCCGAACCAGTCGGCAGCAGCAATGGCCTCAAAGTTGACTGCACCAGTGACCAGAGCCACAGCATAGGAGACCAGCACACCGATCAGGATGGGCAGGATCTTGACCATGCCCTTGCCCCAGATGTTGCAGACAATAACGGTGCCCAGGGCCACAAAAGCCAGCAGCCAGTTGGACTCGCAGTTGGTGATGGCGGAGGGGGCCAGGATCAAACCAATAGAGATGATGATGGGGCCTGTGACCACCGGCGGGAAGAATTTCATAATGCGGCGGATGCCAAAGGTGGAGATGAGCAGGCTGACCAGCAGGTACAGAATGCCGGACAGCGCCACGCCCGCGCAGGCGTAGGGCAGCATTTTGGTATTGACAACGGTCAGGTTGCCGTCTGCGTCAGCCAGCATGGGGGCTACAATGGAAAAACCGCCCAGGTAAGCAAACGAGGAGCCAAGGAAGGCCGGGACCTTGCCCTTGGTGACAAGGTGGAACAGCAGGGTGCCCAGACCGGCACAGAGCAGAGTGGTGGAAACGCTCAGGCCGGTAAGCAGGGGCACCAGCACAGTTGCGCCGAACATGGCAAACATGTGCTGCACGCCCAGGACCAGCATCCGTCCGGTGCCGAGCTGCCGGGCATCGTAAATGCCCTTGGAATAATCGATCTTTTCACTCATAGAGAAGTTCTCCTTTCATCGCTGCTCAAAAAAAGAGGCATTGCCGCAGCAACGGCAGTGCCTCAATCTTCTGGAGCAGATTCAAAAAACGGGACCGGAAGGCAAAACACGCGCTCCGCAAAGTCGAACGAAACATTTTGCTCTCCCCTTCCCTGTCTGACTTTATAAAGTATACCAGAAACCATGCCCGGATGCAATCCGTTTGCCGCAGTTTCCCTCAGCTTTTTGGCCGGACATCTTGAAATATGCCCCTGTCCGCACTATAATATAACCTATTGAATTGATTTGTATTTCAAGAGGAATGTTATGATCTATCTGGATTATTCTGCAAACACCCCGGTGGATGCGCGGGTGTTGGAGCAGTTCTGTGCCGTGGAGCGCCGCTGCATCGGCAACGCCAACTCTCACCATCAGGCAGGCTCTGCCGCCAAGGCAGAGATCGATGCTGCCACCATCAAAATCGCCTCTCTGCTGGGCGTTCAGCCAGCCGAGATCATCTATACCTCCGGTGCCAGCGAAGCCAACAACTTTGCTTTAAAGGGGCTGGCCCGTCTCTCCCGCCATGCGGGCAGGCACATCATCTCCACTCCGCTGGAACATTCTTCGGTCAGCGGCACCCTGACGGCATTACAGGAGCAGGGGTATGAGATCGACCTGCTGGACGTGAAGCAGGACGGCACTGTAGATCTTGAGCACCTGAAGGATCTGCTTCGCCCGGATACCATCTGCGTTGCCATAACGCTGGTGGACAGTGAACTGGGCGTGGTGCAGCCTGTACAGGAGATCGCCGCCATCCTGAAAGCATACCCTCACTGTCACCTGCATGTGGATGCGACCCAGGCTGTGGGTAAGATCCCCGTTTCTTTTGAGGGCGTGGACACCATGAGCCTGACGGCCCACAAATTCTACGGACTGAACGGCATCGGCCTGCTGATCAAGCGGCGGAATCTGGCGCTGGAGCCTCTCATCCATGGCGGCGAGAGTACCACCATCTACCGCAGCGGCACCCCCACTGTGGCGCTGGCCTCCTCGCTGGCCTGTGCGCTTGATCTTGCCGTCATTGACCTGCCCGGACGCGTTGGCCATGTGGCAAAACTGAATGCAGAGCTCCGCGCCGCCCTCAGCACATATCCGCTGGTGCGCATCAACAGCCCGGAACACGCCATCCCTCATGTGCTGAATCTGAGCGTCCGTAATGTCAAGGGCACCGTGTTCCAGCGGGAGCTGGATGCCAAAGGGGTCTGCGTCTCGGTCAAGTCAGCCTGCTCTTCGGATGGTCTGCCTTCGCGTGCGGTGTTTGCGGTCAGCCGCGACCGCCGCAATGCACTGTCCTCCTGGCGCATCAGCCTGAGCCACCTGACCACCGAGGATGAGATCAAAGCCTTTTTGCAGGCGTTCGATGTCTGCTACCGTGAGCTGACCGCCGTACATTAAATAAAAAGAGGAACCAACATGAAACGTGAGCTTGAACCTTATCAGATGATCGAACGCAGTATCATCAAGAAATACCGCAAGGAGCTGTGGACCCCCTTTATCGTGGCGGTAAAGCGCTACGAGCTGGTACAGGAGGGCGATAAGATCGCCGTCTGCATCTCGGGCGGCAAAGACTCCATGTTAATGGCAAAGCTGATGCAGGAGCTGCAGAAGCACAGCGATGTTCCCTTTGAGCTGGTCTTTCTGGTGATGGACCCCGGCTACAATGAGATCAACCGCCAGAAGATCGAGTCCAATGCCGAGCTGCTGCACATTCCGGTGACCATCTTCGAGAGCAACATCTTTTCCGTTGCCAACAACACCGAAAAGAACCCCTGCTACCTCTGTGCCCGGATGCGGCGCGGCCACCTGTACAGCAAGGCCAAGGAGCTGGGATGCAATAAGATTGCGCTGGGCCACCACTTCAACGATGTTATTGAGACGACCGTGATGAGCATGTTCTACGGCTCCCAGATGCAGGCCATGCCGCCCAAGCTCCACAGCACCAGCTTCCCCGGCATGACCCTGATCCGCCCCATGTACTGCATCCGGGAAGAAGATATCCTGGCCTGGAAGCGCTACAATGATCTGGAATTCATCCAGTGCGCCTGCCGCTTTACCGAGAACTGCACCATGTGCGACAACGGCGGCGGTGGTTCCAAGCGGCAGGAGATCAAGATCCTGCTCCGCCGCCTGAAGCGCGACAATCCCAATATCGAAAACAGCATCTTCCGCAGCATCCACAATGTTGCCATTGATACCATGCCCGGTTATCGATCTGAGGGTGTGGATCACAGCTTCCTGGAACGATTCAATGCTATGGAAAACCGCTGAGCTGCATCCGGCATTCCTGCCTGCGCAGAATTACACTTTGTACGCGATACAACAGTAAAAAATCCCCCTCAGCTTACGCTGAAGGGGATTTTTCATGCCACCGGCGGGGCTTGAACCCGCACTCTGTCTCCAGAAAGGGATTTTAAGTCCCTCGTGTCTGCCAATTTCACCACAGTGGCGCATAGAAACCCGGCTTACAAAGCCCTGCTGCTCTGGACATTCACAGAGAGCCGGGAATAACAGGTGATGAGGTAAACATTTATCACAAGTCCGTCGTTACGGAGTTGCAAACATGTATCAAAACATGTAAGATTCACACAACGGCTATTATAATACAATAGAAACCCTGCTTTGTCAAGTTACACCTTTCCGCCATGCAGTTCCGAATACATCTTGGCGCGGCACTCGGCCACAGCGGGAGTCATATTGACATAGTGCTTATGCGGCATCTCGATGCGCAGCTCAGTCTCCCAAGTCTCTTCGGTCAACTGCTTTGCGATATAGGCCTTTTTCTCGGCAATGCCGGGCAGTTCAATGGCCAGTTTACCGTTCAGGATATGGGGCACCAGCAGCCGCTTGACCCTGGTGGGGGTGATGGTAATGGTGCGCTCGATGGCATCCGGGTCAAGGTTGACCATCTTTACCGGTTTGCCTGCTTCGATGACCTCGCCATCCATGGCGATCAGATCGCACTGGGCCTGACCATTCTCATCGTAGAGCCGCCAGGGCATTTTCTTGCCCGGGATGATGGCCTTGCTGGCAGAATCCGAGCACTTCATCTTGGGCTGATAGGTGCCATCCGGCAGCTTGACCGCCACCAGTTTATACACACCGCCGAACACGGGGTCAGAAGCAGAGGTAATGAGATTCTCGCCCACGCCGTAGGAATCAAAATGAGCGTGCTCATAGAGCTCCATGTTGGCGATCTTCCGCTCGTCCAGGCCATTGGAGGCCACCAGCTTGATATAGGGCTTGCCTGCGGCATCCAGTGCCTTGCGCAGGCGCTTGGAGCCACGGGCCAGATCGCCGGAATCGATACGGGCACTCTTGACGCGGCGGTTGGGGTCATTGGGGTACTTCTCGATCAGGTAGTCGTCCAGCTTGATGAGGTTGGGCAGGCCGCTCTCCATGATGTTGTAGGTATCCAGCAGCAGGCTGACGGAATCCGGGTAGGTATCCGCAAAGGCCTTGAAAGCATCAAACTCCGTCGGGAAGAACTCGATGAAGCTGTGTGCCACGGTGCCAACCGCCTTGACCTCAGAGCCATACTTCATCTCAGCCAGGCAGTTGGCAGTGCCGATGCAGCCGCCCAGAACAGCGGCATACGCACCATCATTGCCTGCGCTCTCGCCCTGTGCGCGGCGGGTGCCAAACTCCATGACGCTGCGGGGCGTATGGGTGTTCAGGCCGGTCACACGGGTCGCCTTGGTGGTGATCAGGCTGTGGAAGTTCATCGTCTGCAGCAGGTAGGTCTCGATCAGGATCGCACCCACCAGGTCGCACTCAATGCGGACCATCTGCACATGGGGGTAGCAAACCGTGCCCTCGGGCAGAGCGTACATATCACCCTTCCACTTGTAGGTGCGCAGATACTCGCAGAATTCATCGCTCATACCCTTGGTGCGCAGCCAGCGGATATCCTGCTCGTTGAAATGATAATTCAGCAGGAACCGGGTCAGCTTGCGCTGGCCTGCGCTGATGGAGTAACCCATGTTGTCCGGGTTCTTACGGAAGAACATATCGAACACAAGGGTGGTGTTCTTAAAGCCATGCAGGAACAGGCAGTTTGCCATCGTGAACTCATAGAAATCCACCACCATGGCAGGGTTATCATAATCTTCGTCCGGAATGTACGGAACAACTTTGATCTCGTCCATGAAAAGTTTCCTCTCCTTGTACTTCGCAGCAGCGAAAAAGCCTTGCCGCTGCTGAAAAAACAGCCCCTTCTCCCCCTGCCTTTGTTCCGGCAGTGCGTGGGCCTGCACCCTGTCTTGACAGGACGTTTGTACCATGATAGCATCTTTGCCGCCCGGGTGCAAGGGCTTTTGTAAATTTCCTGCGTGCAGAAAGAAAAATCTTTTTTTCGGTACTGCCAAAAGGGCCGCCCCCGAAAGCTCCGGGAGCGGCCCTGCAAGCCTGTTCAGGCTCAGCCGTTTATAATATTGG
>UMJY01058437.1_pt1 | contig 21137 bp, 18 predicted proteins | sample 1966191 | NCBI WGS metagenome assembly UMJY01 (sample SAMEA4836161, study PRJEB28245) | human gut metagenome | biome: gut microbiome; material: fecal sample | place: Denmark | collected 2008 | reverse complement strand
CTGCGGCGATAAACAGGCCGTAGTTGCTTCCGTATGAGCTTGCAGCCTGATCCTTCTGTAAGAGGATCAGTCCATTTCCAATTGTACTGATAATGACCAGAAGCATGGTAGTCAGGCAAATCGCCGTCATAATGAGGACGCTTCTTGTCCGATTTCTTTTGTCGTTGCTGAATGCAATCTTGCTGATCGTCCTCAATTGAAATCCACCACCTGTCCATCCTCGATGACTAAAATACGGTCAGCAACCTGCGCGATCTCATCATCATGGGTAATCATTACAATCGTCTGTCCATATTTTTTTGCGCTCATTTTCAGCAGCGCAATCACCTCGTCACTTGTCTTGGAATCAAGATTTCCGGTTGGCTCGTCCGCAAACAAAATCTCCGGTCTGTTTACCAAGGCTCTTGCAATCGCAACGCGCTGCTGCTGTCCTCCGGAGAGGGTATTCGGAAGATTATGAATCCGGTGTTCAAGACCCAGTGTGGTGATAATATCATTGACATAAGCTTTATCCACTTTTTTTCCGTCAAGCCCCAACGGAAGAACGATATTTTCCCACACATTGATGGAGGATACCAGATTGAATGCCTGAAATACAAATCCGATTTTTCTTCTGCGGAAAACGGCAAGCTGATCCTCCTTCATGGAATACAGGTCCTTGTCAGACAAGATCACGCTGCCGCTGGTTGGTGTATCCAGCCCGCCCAGCATATGCAGCAGGGTACTTTTTCCGGAGCCGGATTTTCCGACAATGGCGACAAATTCTCCCTGCCCAATCTGGATATTCACATGATTGACGGCTTTGACCTGATTTTCCCCCGTCCCATAAAATTTGCAAAGCTGATTCGTTTCTAATATCACGCCCACTCCAATGGCCTCCTTTTCTTATTTACCAGCATTGTATCAAAGGAACCTTTCATTTCACTTTCAAAAAGAGAGCAGAAGTCTTACAGATTTGAAAGACTTCTGCTCATCATCTCTACGAAAGTCCATTCTCCGGCAGCTGAATCAAAAAGGTACTTCCTTTTCTGACTTTGCCGGAGGCTACCGTGATTGTCCCACCATGCTGCTCGATAATCTGTCTGGACAGATACAGACCGATGCCAGTTCCGCTCTTTTCGCGGACTTCCGGCGCAGTCCCTCTGTAAAACCGCTGGAATATTTTATGGTATTCATTCTGCGGGATTCCGATTCCCTGATCCTCGATCTCAATTCTCACAAAGCCGGTTCTTTTTTGTAGACGGATCGTGATTTTTGAATGTTCTGGGCTGTATTTGATGGCATTGTCCAAAACGTTAATGATTGCTTCTCCAAGCCAACGTTTATCCTGCATGAGTGCACAATGCTCCAGTGATTCGTTGCAGTCGAAAATAAGTTCTATCCCTTTCTCCGCTGCCTTTGGATACGTTCGGTTTACTGCGGAGATGATCGTATCCATAATGGGAAGTGTTTTCTGATCAAGCTGAATCAAGCCTGTCTCCAGTTTGGATATTTCCAGCAGAGACTGCAACAATGTTTCCAATCCGTCCAATGCACTCCGGCAGCGGATGCGAAATTCCTGTTGCTCCGTCTCACTCAGATTGTTCCGCAGCAATATGCTAAAGCAGGTATCCAAGGCTGCAACCGGGGTTTTCAGCTGATGGGAAATGTCGGATACCATTTCCTTTGTGCTTTCCTTCTCCGCTCTGGCTTCCTCTTGCAGCAGCTGGATATGATGTCCGATTGCTTCAAGCTGAAATTTCAGTCTTTCCTGCCCGACATGATCTTCTGTGTCCGGCACTACCTCAAAGTGATTTTCCCGAAATGCAATCAGGATTTGCTCCAGCTGCTCCAATCGTTTCCGACTTTCTTTCGCCTCAGCTTTCTTCCGGTAAAACAGGAACGTCAGCAAAGACAGACATAGCACTGCACTTGTACAGCCGGTTATCATGATATTCTGCCGGAAGCGCACATAAAACGAAGTCCCTTTGTTTTCCCAGTACCCGTATTGCTCTAATAATTGCTTACCTTGTTCATTGGCTTGATGGTCGTTTCCTTTCAGCCATCCTGCGGCAACATCCATGCCGGTGGTCTCTGCGCCCGCCGCAACTTCTGTCAGGATATCCATTTTACATTGATAATCCTGATAATATAAATAGGTGGTAAAGCAGTTCAATACCGCAAAAAAGAGTAGAACCGGCAGCACCAGTGACAAGGCATCAACCCACTTTTTACGATGTCGTTTCGTCACTGACTTACCTCCTGATTCCATATATACCCAAGCCCGCGGATGTTTTTAATATAGACCGGAGCCGCCGGATCCTCTTCGATTTTCTCCCGAAGCCTTCTGATGTTCACAGCTACCGTATTTTCATCCATAAAATCACCATCCAGATCAAACACGTTTTCTAACAGCTGTGTTTTTGAAAGAATCTGTTTCGGGTTTTGAAGAAAAAAGGACAGCATTTTCAGTTCATTCTTCGTAAGGCTTATTTCTCTTTCCTTTACGAACGCCCTCATCTCTCCGGGGATAAATACGATATCCTTTGAATGAATTTTTGGAGTTCCGGGTTCATTCTTTCTGCGGCGGAAATGAGCCTCGATTTTCAGAAGAAGTACGGAAAGGCTGAACGGTTTCGTCATATAATCGTCCGCACCGGCTTCATATCCCATGACCTGATCTGTCTCCTGATCCAACGCGGTAAGACAGATAATATATACATTTTGACAATTCCGCATCCATCTGACAAGCTCTAATCCGTTTCCATCCGGAAGATTCACATCACAAATGGCAACATCCACATGATTATCACTTGCAATTCTTTTCGCTTTTTTCACTGATTCTGCTGAAAAAACCTCATATCCGGATTTTTTCAGTGAAAAAGTGATTCCACGATTCAAGTTTTCATCGTCCTCAACCACAAGGATATTTGGCATAATTCAAGCCACCCTTCCGTCTTAGCTATATATGTTAAACGTTACATCAAATACTGCAAATGCTTTTATTGATTCAGGCGAATTCTGCATTCCTGTTGGCACACGATTTTCCGCAGGAAAGTCTAGTGTGCTATACCTTTGCTTCCGGCTGACGCGGGAAAGGGACCGCATTCGCTTTTCATAACGAACCGCCCATTTTTATTTTTATCATATCACAATTTTGTATGGAACGCAACGAAGATTCTGCTGGTCAAAATACTTCCTCGCGCATCAACAAAGCTGTTTTTCCCTCTGGACTGACCGAACCGGACCCTCTGGGCATTGGCAAAGACCTCGTTCATGTGTTCCAGCTTCCGTTTCAGCTCTGCATTTTCCTTCTGAAGCAGTTCAACAGAATCTGCCAGAGGACGAATGAGTTCCGCTACTTCTGCGGCGGTGTATGTACTTATTTTATTCTCCGCGGCCATAGCTTGCACCCCTAAAAAGTAGATTTATCCTGGATTTATGATACCATAAATCCAGGATAAAGTACAGAAAATATGCAATTTCAAGAGTATTTCTGTCAGAATAAATCCTTCGGTTTTCCTTTGCGGATGGCCGTTTTCTGTTCAATGTGAAGCCCTTCCATGAGCCAGCGAAAGCTCTGGGAATCCAGCAGCTTCAGCTCTGCCTCTGACCTGGGCCGTTGAAATCTACCGTTGGACAGGCGCTTGTACAGAAGAATATAGCCGTCTCCTGTCCAATACAGTGCCTTAATTCGGTCTGTCCGGCGGCCACAGAACAGGAACAGACTTTCTTCATTCAATTGCGCCATACTGCTGGGTCACCACAGCGGCCAGCCCGTCGATTCCAGGACGAAGGGCGGGGGTTATTGAGCGCTTACTGTCGAAGGTGCAGAGAAGATAATTTATAGGGATTTACCGTTCTCCCGGGCGATTTGCGCAAACCAGTGAGCACTTTCCTTCGGGATTCTTGTTTGCGTCGGATAGTCGACATAGATCAGACCAAAGCGCTCTGCATAGCCGCTGTGCCACTCAAAATTATCGGTCAGCGACCAGTGGAAAAAGCCGCGGATGTCGGCGCGTTCGCTGCCTTTGTGAAGCGCAAGCAGGTAACGGTGCAGAAAATCGATTCGGTCGGCGTCGTGTACCTGCCCGTCGAGATAAATCCGGTCATTGCAGCTCAGGCCGCATTCCGTTACGTAAAGAGGAAGCTGATAGCGCTCGTAGAGAAAGGCGTAGCCATACTCCATGATCTCCGGTGTGACCGGCCACTTGAGGGCGGTGCAGGGGAAGCCCCTCGGGCGCGGAAGATAGACCGGCCACCCGTCTGCATCGGTTGCAATCTCACTGCCATTATAAGAATTGACGCCGATGAAATCGGGGATAGCGTGCATGATGTCCCAATCCTCCGGTGAGATTTTCCGCATAAGAGACGAAAGCGCCCCCGCTTCCGGCTCGACGCGGCCGAAGCACGCGGCGTCGAGCGTGATGGGATGCGTGAACATCCAGTCGGCGTCTGACAGACGGAAGGTCTCGTTGCGCGCCGCTTCCTCGTCGGCGGGGGTGTGGGGATAGCAGAGCTTCCCGGTGGAAGCAATGCCAATCTGCGCACCTGGCGCGGTGCTTCGGATCGCGCGGAGGGCAAGCCCGTGGGCGAGCATCAGGTTTTTCCAGCACTGCACGAGCCGCGGCAGGGGATAGCGCCTGCCCGGTGCGTGGATGCCGTCGCAATAGCCGAGCTTGAGAACGATCTGCGGCTCGTTGAGCGTGATGAAATGGGAAACGCGGTCACCAAAATGCCGTGCCATCATACCCGCAAAGCGGGCAAATGCCTCCGCCGTCTCCCGGCGCAGCCAGCCGCCCCCAACTTCCAGCGCCTGGGGCAGCTCCCAGTGATAGAGCGTCATCCATGGCGTGACGCCATGCCGCAGACAGCAGTCCACCACGCGGTCATAGTAGCGAAGACCCGCTTCGTTCCACCGACCGTTACCATTTGGGTCGATGCGCGCCCAGCTCGTGGAAAAACGGTATGCGCGAAGGCCGAGTGCTGCCAACAGGCTGATGTCATCTTCAAAGCGGTGATAGCCGTCGCAGGCGACGGAACCGTCTTCTCCGTTTGCGATGGCGCCCGGTTTCCGGCAGAATACGTCCCAGACGCTCTCCCCGCCGCCGTCGGCGGTGGGGAATCCTTCTGTCTGGTAGGCGCTGGAAGCGGCGCCCCAGACAAAATCCTTGCAAAATGCCATATCAGTTCCCCATGACGACGCGCACCGAAACGACGCTGCCCGGCGCGGCGGGGGCAATGAGATTCCCCTCCTGCGGCTTCCCGTTCACGTACAGCGCCCTCACGCCGTGCTCCGCGCCGTCCGTGTTTTCGATGGTGATGTGATACTGTGCGCCCCGGAAGCGCCGTGTCAGCGTGACGGTTTTCCATTCCGGCGGGATGCAGGGATCGATCCGCAGTCCCTCCAGCTCCGGCTGTACACCCAGAATCGCCTGGGAAATGGATACAAACGTCCAGGCGGCCGTGCCGGTGAGCCAGCTGTTTTTGGCCTCGCCGAAGGTCGGCGCGTCCTTGCCTGCGACCATCTGGCTGTAGACGTATGGCTCTGTGCGATGGATTTCGCTGACCGACTCCAGATAGGCCGGACAGATTTTCCGGTAGGTTTCAAACGCGCGGGCACCGTGCCCCAGGACGGCCTCCCCGCAGGTGATCCAGGGGTTATTGTGGCAGAAAATACCGGCGTTTTCCTTGTATCCCGGGGGATAGGAGCTGATTTCGCCAAGATTGAGATAGTATTTCGTGTAGGCAGGCTGCAAAAGAACAATGCCGAATTTGCTGTCGAGGCGATCTTCTACGCTCCGGAGCGCTTTTGCTGCCTCGCCGGTTTCCTTGCCGATGCCGGCCATGACACACATGCCCTGGGGCTCGATGAAGATCTGCCCTTCCGCGCATTCGTTACTCCCGACCGGTGCGCCGAAGGCGTCGTAGGCTCTGCGGAACCAGGCACCGTCCCAGCCTGCGCCCAGCACGGTTTTTTCCATCTCCGCAACTGCGTCTGCGGCCTCTGCCCCTTCCGCGTCCAGGCCAAGATGCCGACAGATGTCGGCATACGCCCTGCCGTATTTGACAAACATGCCTGCGATGAACACGGACTCTGCCACGGGTCCCTCGCTGGGACCGGTGATCTGGAAGCTTTCCCCCGGATGGGCGGAGAAGCAGTTGAGATTCAGGCAGTCGTTCCAGTCGGCGCGGCCGATGAGCGGCAGACCGTGGGGGCCGAGGTGCGTGCAGGTGAACCGGAAGCTGCGGCACAGATGCTCCATGAGGGGCGCGGCGTTGTCCGGGTCGCAGTCAAAGGTCACAGTTTCGTCCAGGATCGTCCAGTCGCCGGTCTCCCGCAGGTAGGCGTCCACACCTGCGATCAGCCACAGCGGGTCGTCGTTGAAGCCGCTGCCGACCGCGAGATTTCCTTTCTTTGTAAGGGGCTGATACTGGTGGTAGGCGCTGCCGTCCGGGAACTGGGTGGCGGCAATGTCCAGAATGCGCTCTCTTGCACGCTGGGGAATCATGTGTACAAAGCCCAGCAGATCCTGGCAGGAATCCCGGAAGCCCATGCCCCGCCCCATGCCGCTTTCAAAATAACTGGCAGACCGGCTCATGTTGAATGTGACCATACATTGATACTGGTTCCAGATATTGACCATCCGGTCGACTTTTTCGTCGCCGGTGACGGCGTGATAATTGGCGAGCAGACCGTCCCAGTAGGCGCGGAGCGCAGCCATTGCATTGTCAAACTGCGCCGGCGTGTGATACCGGGCGATCATTTCCCGGGCGCGTACCTTGTTGATCACCCCGGGAGCGGAAAACTTTTCGGCTTCCGGGTTCTCGATATAGCCGAGACCCAGCACCAGCGTCTGCTCCTCGCCGGGAAGCAGCGTCACATGAAACTGCATTGCGCCCACCGGCGCCCAGCCGTGGGCGACGGAATTGGTACAGCGTCCGGCGGCAACGGCCTGCGGCATGGCGGGGGAGCCGTAGGGGCCGATGAATGCGTCGCGGGCGGTATCGAAGCCGTCATAGGGACGGTTCGCCCAGAGGACGGCGTAGTGGTTCCGCCGCTCCCGGTATTCCGTTTCGTGGTAGATCGCGTCGGACTCGATCTCCACTTCACCGATGGAGAAATTCCGCTGGAAATTGGAGCCGTCGTCCATTGCGTCCCATAGGCAAAACTCAACATACGGGAAGGCGTCCAACGTCTTTTCTGTGCCGGTTTCGTTTTTCAGCGTCAGCCGGATGAGCAGGCAGTTTTCGCCCTGGGGGACAAGCAGCGTCTGGGCAGCAAGAATGCCGTTTTTCCTGCCCTCGATCACGCTGTAGCCAAGGCCGTGGCGGCAGGTATAGCCGTCCAGCTCCGTTTTTGTGGGCTGCCAGCCGGGGTTCCAGACTGCGCTGCCGTCTTTGATATAGAAACGGAACCCCTCCTGATCGGTCGGGCAGTTGTTGTAGCGGTAGCGGGTGAGACGGCGCAGGCGCGCGTCCCGGTAGAAGCAGTAACCGCCTGCCGTGTTGGACAGAAGGGCGAAGAAATCCTCGCTGCCGAGATAGTTGATCCACGGAAGGGGCGTGCGTGCGTCAGAGATCACATATTCCCGCTGCTGGTCGTCGAAATGGCCGAAATGCATGTTGAAAACTCCTCCTTCGCCGAAAGCCGCTGGGGCACCGGCTGTAATCGAAAACGTTTAAGTATCCAAATGTGGCAAAATCACAGTCCTACAATAACGGATTTTTGCGCAAAATGCAATACTCTTTTTATAATTTTTTTGGGAAATGCCGATTTTTTTGCTTTCCCGGCGGGGATGCGAAAAAACATCGGATAGTTTCGGACTGTTAAGATGTCAAAACGACCAAATTTACGTAACGAAACTGAACAAATTAAACAAACTTTATGAGATACGCCAAAATGACAGAAATTTCTCTTGCATTTTTGAGCAAAATACGCTATCTTGAAATTACGAAATCGATTAAGCATTTTCGGAACAGAAATGGAGGTGCGGCCGGATGGTTTCCATGAAGGATATTGCAAAGGCGTGCGGTGTCTCGGTCGCAACGGTCAGCAAGGCGCTCTCCGGGCAGCCGGATATCGGAGAACAGACCCGCGAGCTGATCTGCAATACAGCCGACAGTCTCGGCTATATGACAAATTCCGCCGCACGGGCGCTCAAGACAAACCGAACCTATAATATCGGCGTCCTGTTTGTGGACGAGCGGCGCAGCGGCCTTGCCCATGAGTATTTTTCTTCGGTGCTGGAAAGCCTCAAGGTTGAGGCCGAGGCCGGCGGCTATGACATCACGTTCATCAACCGCAACGTCGGCAAGAAGGCCACAACGTATTTACAGCACTGCCAGTACCGGGGCGTCGACGGGGTCGTGATCGCCTGCGTTGATTTTGACGATCCGCAGGTGCTGGAGCTGGTCAATTCCAAGCTCCCGGTGGTGACCATCGACCATGTATTCAATAACCGCGCCGCCGTCGTTTCCGACAACGTGCGGGGCATGGAGGAGCTGGTGCGCTACGTCTACGCCAAGGGCCACCGCCGCATTGCGTTTATCCACGGCGAGCAGACCGCCGTCACCGAAAACCGTCTGACGGGTTTCTACCGCGCCTGCGACGCGCTGGAGCTGGAAATCCCGGATGCGTATATCCGTGAGGGCGTGTACCATGACCCCGATCGCTGCGCGGAGCTGACGCGGGAACTGCTGCGCCTGCCGGAGCCTCCGACCTGCATCCTGATGCCGGACGATTTTTCCAGCATCGGCGGCAGAAACGCCATTCACCGCATGGATCTTCGTCTTCCCGAGGATATCAGCGTGGCGGGCTATGACGGCATCCAGATTGCAAGCGTCATGAGTCCGGCGCTTACTACCTACCGGCAGGACACCCAGGCACTGGGAAGAACGGCCGCGGCAAAGCTCATCGAGCTGATCGAGAAGCCCCGCACGGCGCTGGTTGATCGGGTTCTGATTCCGGGACACCTTGTGGAGGGTGCGTCTGTCCGCGCCATAGAGACTCTTTGACACGGTGTTATCTGCATGAGGCAGAGCACATAGATGACAACCACCAAAATTTAACAGGAGGAATTCAAATGAAAAAGTATCTTGCGCTGTTTCTCGCAGTTCTGATGCTTGCAGCCGTGTTTGCAGGCTGCGCGGGCAAGGGAACTTCCACCGGCACATCCGCCAAAGAAGGCAAGGTCTTCAACATCTACGCATGGAACGAGGAGTTCAAGGGCTTCTTCGAGAAATACTACACCGTTCCCGAAGGCGTGACGGTCAACTGGATCATCACCCCCAGCGCGGACGGCGCATACCAGGATAAGCTTGATGAGGCGCTGCTGAATCAGGAGAACGCTTCCGCCGACGATAAGGTCGACCTGTTCCTGGCTGAGGCCGACTACATCCAGAAGTACACCGAGTCTTCCGTTACGCAGGACGTTGCCGCCCTGGGCGTGACCGACTTCTCCAACACCTACGCCTACACCGTGCAGGCCGCGTCCGACGCTTCCGGCGTTGTCAAGGGCGTCTCCTTCCAGTGCTGCCCGGCAGCTCTGATCTACCGCCGCTCCATCGCCAAGGACGTTCTGGGTACCGATGATCCCGCCGAGGTGCAGGAAAAGCTGAACAGCTGGGACAAGTTCAACGCCGTCGCGGCTGACGCCAAGGCCAAGGGCTATCTGATGACCGCTTCCGAGGCTGCGACCTACCGCGTGTTCTCCAACAACGTCTCCCAGTCCTGGGTTGACGCAGACAACAAGCTCCAGATCGACCCCGCCATCCAGACCTGGATGACCCAGGCCAAGGAATTCTCCGATAACGGCTACACCCAGGACTGCGACATCTGGTCCGACGAATGCACCGCCCAGATGTTCGGCGACGGCAAGGCCATGTGCTACTTTGGACCTGCCTGGTACTTCAACTTCTCCATGGGCAACGCCCAGGACGCGGAGAAGGGCTGCTTCGGTGACTGGGCGATCTGCGAAGGCCCCCAGGCGCACTTCTGGGGCGGCACCTGGCTGCTGGCGCCTGCCGGCACCGATAACCCCACCATGGTTGCCGACATCATGAACACCTTCATCAACGACGAAGAGGTCTGCACGAACCTGGTCAAGAACGAGGCGCAGTTCTCCAACAACCAGAAGGTCAACGAGACCGTTGCGAAGGATCCGTCCTATGGCAGCGACTTCCTGGGTGGTCAGAACGACATCGCCCTGTTCTGCGACCTGGCCAAGAACATCAAGTTCGAGAATCATACCATCTATGACCAGCTGCTCAACGAGGGTCTGCAGGCCAACTGGAGAGAGTACTGCAAGGGCACCGTCACCGAGGACGAGGCCATGAGCAACTTCTACAAGTACATCAACGAGAAGTACCCCACCATCGTTACCCCGTAACTCCATATGAAATTCCGGGGCAGGGCAGCCGCCCTGCCCCGGAGAATGATTCAGCTGCGGTTTCGGGCAGACCGGGAAGGCCTGCCGGAAACTGCATCCGAACAAGGAAGGAGAGGTCTTATGCAGACGACAAACGCCCCCAGGGTAAAGACGAAACGCTCGAAGGTCAGCTACGCAAAATGGGGCTATATTTTTATTGCGCCGTTCTTTCTGGCCTACGCGCTGTTTCATTTCGCTCCCCAGCTGCTGACGATCTACAACAGCTTTTTTGAAAACTACCGGGAGGGTCTGACACAGGTGGGGCCGAACTTTGTCGGCCTGAAGAACTATATCACGCTCTTTACGCCCGATAAGAACGGAACAATCGACATCCTGAAATACGCGGGAAATACGCTCGCACTTTGGATCGGCGGCGCGATCCCCCAGGTCGTGATCTCCCTGATGCTCGCCTGCTTCTTTACCAGCTACCGCCTGAAGATCAGGGGTCAGCAGTTCTTCAAGACCGTCATCTATATGCCGAACCTTATCATGGCCTCAGCGTTCGCAATGCTGTTCTACATGCTGTTTTCCAACGTCGGCCCGGTCAACCAGATCCTGACCCAGCTGGGCTGGATTGACATGCCCATCGACTTTTTCAACATCCGCTTTACCGTGCGCGGGCTTATCTGCCTGATGAACTTCCTTATGTGGTTCGGCAACACGACGATTCTGCTGATGGCGGGCATTATGGGTATCGATCAGTGCCTGTTTGAAGCGGCGAATATGGACGGGGCAAGCTCCTTGCAGGTCTTCTTCAAAGTCACGCTGCCGCTTCTCATGCCGATTCTGGTTTATACGGTCATCACCGCGCTTATCGGCGGTCTTCAGATGTTCGATGTGCCGCAGGTTCTGACAAACGGACTCGGTACGCCGAACCGGAGCTCTACGACGCTGGTCATGTATCTCAACAATTACCTCAAGACCAGCAAGAATTACGGCATGGCCGGTGCGATCTCCGTTGTGATCTTCATCATCACGGGTCTTCTGAGCATGGTGGTGTTCAAGTCGCTGACGAAGCAGGACGAAGAGTAAGGAGGCGCTTGCAATGAAGAAAAATTCCGCAGACAGCCGCAAAGCCCGCGCCATGCTGATATTCAGCCGGGTACTGGTCTACGCACTTCTGGTCTTTTTATCGGTGCTTTGCCTGTTTTCGTTTTACATGCTTATCGTCAACGCCTCGCGTACCAACGCGGATTTGCAGGGCGGGTTCAAGGCGCTGCCCCAGGGACATTTCCTGGAGAATCTGGTCAATGCCTGGAACGACAGCTCCATCAATATCCCCCGGGGTATGCTCAACAGCTTTATCGTGGCAGCTGCGACGGCGGTGCTGTCTACGTATTTTTCCGCGCTGACCGCCTACGGTCTGCATGCCTATAACTTCAGATTGAAGCACGCCGCGTTTTTGTTCATCATGGCCGTCATGGTCATCCCGAAGCAGGTTTCCGCTACCGGATTTGTACAGCTGTGCTATAAGCTGAAGCTGACCAACAGCTATCTTCCGCTGATTCTTCCGGGAATTGCGGCGCCGGTGGTATTTTTCTACATGATCCAGTACATGAAAAGCGTGCTGCCGATGGAGATTGTGGAGGCCGCCCGCGTGGACGGCTCGGGGGAATTCTTCACCTTTAACCGCATCGTGCTGCCCATGCTGAAGCCTGCCATTTCCGTGCAGATGATTTTCACGTTTGTTGAGTCGTGGAACAACTATTTTCTGCCGGCGCTGCTGCTGGATAAGGCGGAAATGAAGACGGTTCCCATCATGATTGCCCAGCTGCGCGCGGCGGACTATTCCAAGTTTGATCTCGGCAAAGTGTATATGTTCATTCTGCTGGCCATCCTGCCGGTGCTGCTGGTGTACATTTTCCTGTCGCGTTATATCGTCAAGGGCGTGACCGCCGGCTCTGTCAAGGGATAAAGCGGCGCGGGACGGATACTGAAGTTCAGATCATAAAATAGTTGCCGCAGATCGGAAAAGTTCCGATCTGCGGCAATTTAGGCAACACCGCACAATTGCGTCTGAGAGCCTCAGCCGCCTTTTTGCCGAATTATGCGGTGCTGCCCTGGTATCAGATACAGCTGTGGCTTTTACATTATACGGAAAATATCCTCCTTGACCAATTGACGTTTCTGTGCCAAAATAGAAGCATCTAAAACTTGGAAGGAAGAAATCTTATGAAGCAGTTTTTGATTGTTGTGGATATGCAGAAGGACTTCGTGGACGGTGCGCTGGGAACACCGGAGGCGCAGGCAATTGTGGAAAAGGTAGCGGATAAAATCCTTGGCTTTGAGGGGCAGATTTTTGCTACGCTGGACACCCATCGGGAGAATTATCTGACCACCGCCGAGGGGAAAAAGCTGCCGGTAAAGCATTGCATCAAGGGAACCCCCGGCTGGGTGCTGAACGACAGCGTTGCGGCTGCGCTGGAACAGAAGGGCTACACACCGGTGGAAAAGCTGACCTTTGGTTCTGTTCTGCTGCCGCGGCTGCTGTACCAGGCAGCGGCGGGGGAGAATTTCACCGTTGAGCTGGTGGGACTGTGTACGGACATCTGCGTGGTGTCCAATGCGCTGATGCTGAAGGCGAATTTCCCGGAGATGGAGATTTCCGTGGACAGCGCTTGCTACGCCGGAGTCACTCCGGAAACCCACGAGGCTGCCCTCACCACCATGCGCTGCTGCCAGATCAATGTGAAATCATAAAACCTCCATATAAGGATAGAAAACGCCGGAGTGGTGCCGCAAACGCGGCGTCGCACTTGGCGCACAGATGGTCTGCCGTCTCGGGAGACTGCATGTCCGTGGAATGCGCGCCGGAGGCTTCTACTATTGCCCGGAGCTTTTCCGGATTCTCCAGCATGGGACAGGGACGGAGCATGTTGTCGTTGAAGGGCTGACCGCCGTGATAGGCCATGAACATGGGGGACTGCATGGCTTCCAGCAGGGACTTCTGGCGGATATTGGAATCGGAATAGTGGATGAATACACAGGGATCCATGTCGCCGTTGGCATTACCCCGTCCGGAAGAAAACGGCGACAGAATCGGAAGTCCGCGTGCGGACAGGTGCGGTCATGACGCTGATCGCGGTGCTGGTATTCTATTTTTCCCGCTATCCCTATGTGCTGGAAGCAACGGCTGCGGTGCTCAGCATCATGGGCATCGTTGAGCTGCTCCGGGCGGCGGGGCATTGCACCTGGTGTAACGTCCTGCTTCTGAGCCTGATGGCAGTTGCGATCTGCATGAGGCGGCTCCCGTATTACGGAGAAATTCTTCTAATCACGTGGATTCTTGCGATTGTGGCCTTCGCCCTGTTTATGCGCCATAGGAAAGATGTCCATTCCATCGGCTTTTGGCGCGTTTTGCCCTGTACGCTGATGCTTCCCATATTTTTTTACAGCGCGGTGGAGATTCGGCAATGGCCCCGGGGGCTTGCCGTTCTGATTTTTGTCATACTGGGCTGCACGATCAATGATGTGGCGGCGTATTTCGTCGGCAAAGCCTTCGGCACCCATAAGCTGGCGCCCACCATCAGCCCCGGGAAGACGGTGGAGGGCGGCCTGGGCGACATGATCGGCTCCGTCATTCTCATGAGCTTTTTTGCGTTCTTATATTCCCACCGGACAGGGACTGCGATACAATACGGCTGGCTGATTCTGTATCTGTTTTTGGCATCCGTCATTGGACAGTTTGGCGATCTGGCAATGTCAACGATCAAGCGGACGGTGGGCATTAAGGATTTTGGGAAAATTCTTCCGGGACACGGAGGCATTTTGGACAGGTTTGACAGCTTCCTGTTTGCTGCGCCCTTTGCCGTGATCTACGGGAATATGACCGGCTGCTTTTTGTGACGGCATGAAATGAATCTTTGCGTGGAAAAACAGCACCCGCTTTTGACGGGTGATCATAAAACAGCGAACGGAGCGTATCGGTACAGATACGCTCCGTTTCGCGTGCCGGGGCGCAGTCCCTTGGCTCTCCCGCCGGGAGAGCTGTCGCCGAAGGTGGCTGAGAGGGTATTGCACCTTTATTTCCCCTCTCCGTCCTCGCTATGAAGTGTACCCCATGTCAAGGGGAGAGGCAAGAGGTGCTCGCGCTGTGCCTTATCGTAACGGAACGGGGAAGACAGTGCGGTAGGCGGCGGTTAGCTGGTCTGCGGTGGGGAGAGCGTCCAGGACGTGACGGCGGGCGACGCTCCAGGCGGAGGCATTGGTGGCAAATTCCAGGGCTTCCGGTATGGACTTGCCGCGGCTGAGGGCGACAGCGAGGGCTGCATTGAAGGTATCCCCGGCACCGGTGGTGTCCATGGCGGCGGCGGGAAGGGCAGGGAAGAGCAGCCCTTCGGAGGGAGTCACCAGAAGGGAACCCCTGCTGCCCAGAGTCACGACGGCATTGGTCAGCCTGGCGGCGCGGAGACGGTCTGCCAATTCTGAAGGCTCGGGAGTATAATTCAGCCCCAAAAGGACGGCGGCCTCCTGCTGATTCGGGGTGATCAGATCGAAGCTGCGCAGAAAATCCGGTTCCATAGGGATAGCGGGCGCGGGATTCAAAATTGTGAAAATGCCGTGCTTTTTCGCAATGGCCAGGGCGGCCTTCGTGGCATCCAGAGGACATTCCAGACCCAGCAGCAGATGGGTGCAGCGGGACAGAGCAGCTTCCTGCGCCCGGAGGAAGTCGGCGCTGAGCAAATCTGCCGCGCCGCGATAGACTGTGACCTGATTTTCACCCTGGCGGTCGGTCAGGATGCAGGCGTAGGCGGTATTGGCTTCGGGGACGGTTTGCAGGATGGGCGTGACGCCTTCCCTGAGAAGAACATCCCGGCAAAGAGCGCCGCCGGGGTCGCTGCCCACGGCGCCGAAGAAGCAGACCTGAGCCCCAAGCCGGGCGGCGGCGACAGCCTGGTTATAGGCTTTGCCGCCGGGTTCGATGAAAATGCTTTCCGCGCAAAGCGTCTCGCCGGGGGCGTGAAAATGGTCTGCGGTGAGAAATACGGATTCGCCGCCAAGGCCGACGGCACCGATTCTTGCTGTTTTCGGCTGCATAACAGGCACCTCACAGGGATTGGATGCGGGGGGAAAAGCGGTCGATGAGGGCTTTGTTGCGCTCCGCGCCGCCGGGAATATTGCCGCTGAGATAGATGGGAACGTCCACGCCCTCTGCCAGAGCCAGCTGAGTGGCTTCCGCCAGAATGCTGTTGAGGATGAACGCGCCGGTGATGGTGGAAAGAGGCGTGGTCTTAATGGCGGCGCCCTGCGGCAGCAGACAGGCATCACCGTGGGGGGCTTTGTTGTCGATCCACAGGTCGGAGACTTCATAGAGGTGTTTTCCGCTGGCGCTGCGGGCGCTCTGGTCAAAATAGGCGCTGGAACAGATGACAACGGTGGGAATGCCGCGGCTGTGGATGATCTCCGCGGCTTCCACCGGGACGGCGTTGACGCCGGAGGTGGACAGACAGAAGAAAATGTCGTTTTTGGTCGCCGGACAGTTTTTCAGAACCTCCCGGGCAAGACCGGGCTGCTTTTCCAGGCGGCTGCTTTCGGCGGCTCCTTGGTGGAGCATGAGAGGCTCATAGAAAACGGGGGCTACGTTGGCCAGCCCGCCGGCGCGGTAGAAGGTCTCTTCCGCCAGAATGTGGGAGTGGCCGCAGCCAAAAACATAGATCAGACCGTCCCGGACAAGGACGGCTTTCACCATCTGCGCCGCCCGTATGATTTTCTCCCGCTGGGTCTCCCGGATGGCGGTGATGGCGGCGGCAATATGGTCGGCATATTGGTCTAAAAGCACAGAGAAATTCCTCCCGTTTATCAGTGTCCGGAAAGCAGGGAGCTTTCCCGGATGACCAGGTTCGGTTCGACGTAATAATTGTCATAGGGCGTATCGGGATTCTGAATGCAGTCGATCATCAGCTTGACGGTCATATCTGCCATACTGGCGATGCGGTACTGAACCGTTGTCAGCGAGGGAGACAGATTGGTGGCGATGGAAAGATCGTCGAAGCCCACAATGCCAACATCCTGAGGAATCCGCCGGCCCAGGCGCTTGCACACCCGGTACAGTTGGGCGGCAATGAGATCATGATAGCAGAAGACGCCTACCGGCTCCCGGTGCTCCTCCAGAAGCTGGGCGATCAGGCCGTCGTCCGCCCGGTTTCGACTGGAAACCTGTAAGGTGCTGCGGCTGTCCAGCTCGAAGCCGCTTTGCTTCAGCTGCATCTGAAAGCCGGTGAAGCGGATGTCGCTTTCCAGAGAACGGCTTTTGCTGCCCAGGTACAGAAAGTCCCGGTAGCCCTGCTCCACAAGATGCTGGGCGACCTTCTGGGAGATGGTAAAGCTGTTGACCTGTACGGAGGAACACCTGCTGTTTTCCAAAGCGTGTCCCAGCAGCACGCAGGGAATGGGGCAGCTGCGGTAAAGCCCTGTTTTCTCCGGCGCGGTGGGGATGCAGCTGACGATCCCGGCGACGGACATGTGCAATAGCAGCTGAATCAGCTTGCGCTCCTCCTCGGCGGAGTAGGTGGCGTTGAGAATCAGCACCTCGTAGCCCTTCTGACGGAAGCTTTCCACCACGGTATCACAGAGGGACGAGAAAAACTCGTTGTTCAGCTGAGGCACCAGCATACCGATGATGTTGGTATGGCGATAGTGATCCTCCATCAGCTTGGCGTGGGACAGATAATATTTCTTTCCCCGCAGCTCCAGGTAGCCGGTGTCGCACAGCTCGGAGAGAATATTGTGGGCGGTTACCACAGAGATCTGCCGGGCGTTTGCCAGAGCCCGGGTGGTCATGAAGGGAAGGCCAGGCTCGCCATATTTTCCGCTGAGGATCTCCTTCTGGAGCAGATACCGCTCTTGGGCGGAACGGGATAGGTTTTCAAAAACTTCCTGTGTCACAGCACCCGGTCTCCTTCCGTAAATTGAGTGGGATGAAATGTTATACAATTGTTATAGCATGAGCTTGAAAAAAAGGCAATACGAAATTGCAAGAAAAATAAAAAAATATTTATTTCCAGAGAATTTACCGGAAAATCAAGAGAAATAGAAACGTCCGCGCCCTTAACGCTGGGATTCTATTATGTCGTTTTGACCGAATATTCAAAATTATGTTATAATTTATTATAATATTCTTGACAAATATGTTATCACTGATGTAGAATCAAAATGAAAAATTCAATAAAATATTGCTGAAAATAAAAGATGTATTATTGCAATTTGACATGGCTCTAGCAAGGGCGAAGGAGGAAGCTATGGACGGTGGGTTCTATGTATTTCCCCGGGAGCTGAAAGCCTGCGCCGACAGGCGGCTGAATAACGCCACCATTCGCCGGCTGTGGCAGGGATTCTGCTGTCAGGCGGGGCAGATCGTTATGGAAGAAGCGGATGGCGTTTTCTTCCGGACAGGCGCCATCCCGGTGCCGGAGGTTCCGGGAAAAGCCGAATTCGTCATCCGGGTTACGGAGCAGGGCATGGCCGTGGCGGCGAAGGACTATTCCGGGCTGGCTCGCGGCGTGCTGGTGCTGATGATGCGCATTGAGCCTGTAGCGCTGGAGGAGGGGCGGGAGCAGTTCCGTGTGGCGGCGTGCTCTGTGGAAGGCAATTACGGTATTCGCAGCCGCATGATTCACTTCTGCGTTTTCCCGGAGACGACGCCGACGTTTCTGCAAAAGTGCATCCGTCTGGCGGGCGTGATGCAGTACACCCATGTGGTGCTGGAATTCTGGGGGATGCTGCGGTATGACTGCCTGAAGGAGCTGGCATGGGGAAACGCCTGGCCGAAGGATTTTGCAAAGGGCATCGTCCGGGAGATTGAGGATATGGGCATGGAGGCCGTTCCTATGATGAATCACCTGGGACATGCGGCCGGATGCCGTGTCAGCGGCGGTAAGCATGTGGTGCTGGATCAGAATCCCCGGTTGGCAGCGCTGTTTTCTCCGGACGGCTGGTCATGGAACATTCTGAATCCTCGGGTGCGCGATTTGCTGAAGGACGTGCGGCGGGAGCTGTACGAGGTTTTCCCCAACGCCCGGTATTTTCACCTTGGCTGCGACGAGGTGTATTCCTATGAAAAAGGGGATGAGGATCAGCGGCGGATGCGCAGCTTCCTGCGTTCCGTGATCGAAGAGGTTCAGATGGAAGGCGTTCGCCCAATCATCTGGGGGGACATGCTCCTGAATGCCAGAGCCTGCGGTGTGGACGGCGGACATCAGCCTTACGTCTGCGGCTGCGACACGCCGGAGCACGCGGATAAGCTGATCGCGGCCATCCCAAGGGATACCGTCATTGCCGACTGGCACTACGACATTTTGCAGGCGCCTGTCAAGACCAGCGTTTACTTAAAGGAAAAGGGCTTTGACGTGCTGGGAGCGCCCTGGTTTGAGGACGCCAACTGCCGGGCGCATGTGGATACCGCCCGGGAGCATGGGCTTATGGGCGTCATGGTGACGACCTGGCACACCCTGGCGCAGAAGATGCCCCATATCGTCGCAGACGCTCTGATGTGCGGCGCGTTCCAGTCCCCCTGGTCGGGGCCGGAAAGCAGCAAGGTTCGCACCGAAACCGCCGCCCTGCTGCGCAAGGTATGCTTTGTGGACGGCGACTATAAAGAAGCGGGCTGGACGGACAGCCAGATTTTCATGCAGGCCAATCCCATGACTTAATACGATTTCCCGATAAAATGGTTAACACCATTTTATCCTGCGAATCCTTCGCAGGCCGCCGGTGGCGGCGAGAAATGTATGGACTTACGTTTTTTTGCGGCTACGCCGCTGGCTGCTGAAACAGCAGCCGAATAAAACGGTTTTTAACCGTTTTATGAAAAACCAGTATAAGGCAAACTCCGGCTTCGGACAGTTTAATGGAGGGGAATATGAAAAACAAAAAAATATCCAAAAGAATCATCAGAAACAATCTGGTCGCCTACTCGTTCGTTATCGTCAGTCTGGTGACGCTGCTGGTGCTGGTTTACATCCCCATGATCTCCACCGTGGATTACAGCTTCCGCCGCATCGGCATGGTCGGCGTGGGCGAGGATGCCTGGATCGATCTGGAAAACTACCGGATGCTGTTCTCCCAGTCCACCTTCTGGAAGGCCATCGGCAACACCATTCTCATGGCGGTCATGGGTCTTCTGACCATTCCTGTGGGCTTCCTTCTGGCGGTGCTGGTCAACAGCCTTGGCCGCAGCCGATTGCAGGAATTTTTCCGGGTGGGCTTCTACCTGCCCAACATTATCACCGGCGTTTCCGTGTACCTGATTTTCAGGGTGGTGCTGATGACCGACGGCGGTCTGCTGAACAATGTGCTCAGTGCAATCACAGGCCGGCAGGTATCCATCGGCTGGCTGGCAGACCCCAAATTCGCCCGCTGGGGCGTCACCATCATCTGGGTCTGGATGAACGCGGGCTACTCCATGCTGATGAATCTGGCAAGTCTTCAGGCCATTCCCACCGATCTGTATGAGGCAGCCTCCATCGACGGCGCCAACGCCATTCAGAAGCTCGTCGCCATTACCGTCCCCAACATGAAGTCCTGCTTCGCCCTGCTGTTCGTCACCGGCATGATCAACGGATTGGCAAGATTCACGGATATTTACATCCTGGGCGGTATGGACTGCTACGGCGGCGCGGGCGGCACCTTGCAGACCATTCTGATGTACGTCTTCCAGTTCAGCTTCGAGACGCCCAACTATGGCGTGGCCTCCGCCGGTTCCATGGTTCTGTTTGCCCTGGTCTTTGTGATGACAATGATCAATGTCAAGCTCACCGGCTTCCTGAAAGACGAGGTGTAACTCATGAAAAGAGCGAAATATAAGCGTTATATCACTGCCGTGGTGCTGTTTGTGATTCTGGCGATCATCCTGACCCCGCTGCTGTGGTCCATCTCCATGTCCTTTGACAAGACGGCGACCACCCATCTGCCGGAGTTCTCCCTGATTCCCCACGAGCCGTCCACCTTCAACTACAAGGCTGCGGCCAAGATGATCGATCTGCCCCAGTATTTCAAGAATACGGTCATCGTCGTGGTGGTGAACACCTTCCTCGCGGTCATGTTCTCCATGATGTGCGGCTTTGCCTTCGCCAAGCTGAAATTCGTGGGCAAGAAGTTCTGGTTCATTTTCATGCTTGCGGTCATGATGGTTCCTTTTGAATCCCGCTTGGTGCCGCTGTTCCTGCAATACCGGGACTGGGGGCTGCTGAATACCTGGTGGCCGCTGATTCTGGGTCAGTTCGCCTACGTTTACGGCACCTTCTTTGCCCGTTCCTACATCAGCTCCATTCCGGATTCCCTGGCGGAATCCGTCTATATCGACGGCGGCAGCGAGTGGCGGGTTTTCTTCAGCGTCATTATCCCGCTGTCCAAGCCCATCATGTCCACCCTCGCCATTTTGCAGGTCATCTCCAACTGGAATGCCTACCTGTGGCCTATGGTCGTTATCCGGGATTACAAAAAGCAGATGATTTCCGTGGGCGTGGCGCTGTTCAACGCCAACCAGAATGCGATGTACTACGGCCCCAGAATGGCGGTGGCCGTCCTCAGCGCCATCCCGCTGGTGATCCTGTACCTGATTCTGCAAAAGCACATCGTCGCCAGTATTGCCGTAACCGGCATCAAACAGTGATATATATGGGAAAGCCCGTGTATATAAATTAAAAACTAGGAGGAAACACAATGAAAAAGCTCACCGCATTGCTGCTGGCTCTGGTCATGCTTCTGTCCCTGACGGCCTGTGGCGCAAAA
>UMJY01024748.1_pt1 | contig 21911 bp, 19 predicted proteins | sample 1966191 | NCBI WGS metagenome assembly UMJY01 (sample SAMEA4836161, study PRJEB28245) | human gut metagenome | biome: gut microbiome; material: fecal sample | place: Denmark | collected 2008 | reverse complement strand
GGGAGCCACAACCGCTCCTTCTTCCGTCGCAAAAATATTCTGATAACGATCTTCGTCATCCGGTTCTACAGGACGGTCGATATATTTAGGCAGCGGGGTTTCACCCAATGCATACAATGCCTTTTTAAATTCATCATGGTTCCCGTCATAAAGGAAACGCAAGGTACGGCCACGTGACGTCGTATTGTCGATCACTTCAGCCACCATCGAATCATCTTCACCAAAATACAACTTATTACCGATACGGATTTTACGGGCAGGATCGACCAAGACATCCCAAAGGCGAAGATCTTCATTCAGCTCACGCAACAGAAAAACTTCGATACGAGCTCCGGTCTTTTCCTTATTTCCGTATAAACGGGCAGGAAAAACCTTTGTGTTATTGAAGATGAACACATCTTTTTCTCCGAAATAGCTAAGCAAATCTTTGAACACTTTATGTTCGATCTCTCCGGTCTTGCGATTGACCACCATCAATCTGGACTCGTCCCTGTTCTTTGCCGGATGGAGAGCGATCAGCTCCTGCGGTAAGTTAAATTTGAATTTCGACAGCTTCATAATATAAATTCTATTTTTATTTTATTCTTATCATTATCAATCCTCACAATCCTTCTCGGTTGTGATATTTTCATCTAAAAAGACATCGATGTCATCAGGAGACATACATTTGTCCAGTGTGATGTCTCCGATACGAGTCCGTTCGAGAGCAATCAGATGAGCGCCCGATTGAAGAGCGACACCGATATCACGTGCCAGAGCGCGGATATAAGTACCCTTGCTGCAAACCACCCGTATCTTTACCACTGGCAGATCACACTCCAACAGCTCCATTTCATCGATCACAAGCGTCTTGGACTTCAATTCCACTTCTTCCCCCTTGCGAGCCAACTCATACGCCCGCTTACCATCCACCTTGCAAGCCGAAAACACCGGTGGAATCTGCTGAATCGTTCCCACGAACAACTGTAGTACCTTCTCTACTTCCTCACGGGTAATATGTTCTGTCGGATATACTCCGTCTATCTCTTTTTCCAAATCAAAAGAAGGTGTCGTTTCCCCCAACTTCAGGGTAGCAACATACTCCTTTGTCTGATACTGAAATTCATCGATCCTCTTGGTGGCCTTGCCCGTACAAACAATCATTACCCCTGTCGCCAGTGGGTCCAATGTTCCGGCGTGTCCCACTTTTATCTTTTTTACCTTCAGTTTCCGCGATAACTTATAGCGGAACTTGTTCACCAAGTCAAAGGAAGTCCACTTTAAGGGCTTATTGAAATATACTACTTCTCCTGCTATAAAATCCATTCTTATTTAAGTAATGTACAGGCAATTGTAACCAAACCTGCAATTGCACAATAGATGGCGAAATAAATCAGTTTTCCCTTCTTTACGATATTGATCATCCATTTACAAGCGATACATCCCGATACGAATGCAGCCACAAAACCGACCACCAATGACAATGCCGGAATATCACCTGCTACCGCTTCGCCTTTTACCGCTTTCATTACATCCAGCAACGCTTCACCCAAAATCGGGGGGATAACCATCAAGAATGAGAACTGGGCCAGTTTCGCCTTATTGTTTCCTAATAACAAACCGGTCGCAATCGTTGTTCCGGAGCGGGAAAGTCCCGGCATCACAGCACACGCCTGAGCCAAACCGATGATAAAAGCATCCTTCATCGAGATATTTTCCTTCTGACGTGGTTTGGCATAATAGGAAAATGCAAGCAAAGCAGCCGTCAGCAATAACATACAGCCGACGATCAGCAGCCCCGATCCGAAAATAGCCTCCACCGTATCCTTGAAAAACACGCCTACAATACCGATAGGGATCATTGAAATCAAGATATTGATCACATAGCGAGTTTCTGCGTTCATCTTGAACTTAAACAAACCACGGAATATCCATTCGATCTCTTTCCATAAAATCACCAACGTACTAAACACGGTCGCAACATGGACAACGATCGTAAAAGCCAGATTTTCTTCTCCCTGAATCCCAAACAAAGCAGAACCGATAGCCAGATGTCCGCTACTGCTGACCGGCAGATATTCCGTAAGTCCTTGAACAATTCCCAGCACTAAAGCCTCAAACCAACTCATTCCGCTACTTCCTTATTTTTACTGTTTTTCAAAATACCGAAAATCATCAATACGAAACCGATCACTGTCACAGCCGGAGCCACAACAATACGGCGGGAACTGAAAATCTCAGGATTGAAACCTGTCGGGTCCTGCGAACCGCCACCACTCATCAACATAAAACCAATTGCGATAACAGCAACAGCAACAGCAATCAAAATAAAATTTTCTTTTCCAAAAGCAAAATCTCTCTTAGCCATACATTTATATATAATATAATTTATCAACACCCATTCGTAAATACTTGTTCACTGCAAAGACAGTAGCCGTAACCGAAAGCAGGATCCCCATAATCAATACACCGGCATAAACAATTATCAACGCTTTAATATCCAGAAGCAGGATGAAACCGGATAATTCGTTCTGTAAATAATACAACGCTCCCGTCAACATTAATATTGCGAGGATAGACGCAAAAATACCACTGACCACATTATACCGCACAAACGGCCTTCTGATAAAACCAGGCGTAGCCCCCACCAGCTTCATCGTATGGATCAGGAAACGTTTAGAATAAATCAGCAGACGGATCGTGTTACTGATCAGTACAAACGAGATTGCCATCAACATTACGGCAAGTGTAAGCAAGATCAGGCTGACACGTTTCACATTGTCGTTCACCATCTGCATCATGTCTTTCCGGTAAAGCAGATCGGAAACGGAAGTATAGTTTTTTATTTTCTTTTCGATTAATTGCAGGCTGTCGGCATTAGCATATTCCGAATGCAATTTTACTTCAATGGAAGCTTGTAACGGATTAAAGCCCAAGAACGTTTCGGGATTTTCACCTAACTCCTCCTCAAGTTCCTTGGCAGCCTGTTCCTTCGATATATATTCAGTCGATTTGATATAAGGCAAGGCATCCAGCGTCTTCTGCATCTTCTTTATATCCGCTTCTTTCTGATTATCTTTCAGTACGATCGAAAATGAAATGTTTTCCTTCACATATACAGAAAGTTTGTTTCCCAACAATCCTATCAGAAAAACAAGTCCCAGCAAAAACAGTACCAATGAGATACTTATAATGGAAGTCAGACGAGAATTAAAGAAAGAAACAGAACTAACCTTTTTACCTTCAGCCATTAGACGTAACCTTATTGTTATTAAATAAAGTGAGGAGATGTGTTCAGAGAACACATCTCCCAATTTTTCTGCAAAAGAACGAATAATTTATGAGATAGTGATTACTTTACAATTCTTTAACTACAAGTCACCGAGCATAGACGGATAAAAAGCAGCATACTTGTTTCAAAAACCCAAGCAGTATCAACGAACAACTTGTTGTCCAGCGTTTCTTCAGCAACACTATGGATGCCCATGAAGCCATTGTTTTCAAACAACACGCGATTGTTGTTATTTACAGAATAGAATTCTGTATTTTCCAAACCAGCAAGTCTGCGGTAATACGGCATCGTGTCAGCTTCCAAAGCAAATGCTTCTGTACGATCTTCACACAAGTCTTCAACTTTTGCATCCAACTGGCCTTGTTCGATCGCGAGTTTATCCAAGCCATCATTAAAACTATATTCCCAACCGACAAATTTGTCTTTGTCTTCAGTATACTTACCATCTTTATCTACAGGATAAGCAGAAGGATAGCCAGTACGAACCAATGCATAGTAATGACCTTCTTCGTTATCGGCGGTCCAATGGTTGTTTTCTTTCAACGTAAAGTATGCCAATGTGTAATCATCTTTAGCATCCAATGTATCAGCTACGCAATATTTGCCATTCTTGTTGATACCCACAAACATACGATCGTTGTTGATCTTGTCTGCATCTGTCATAACAGAAGCGTTCAACGGTTCAATAACCAAACTGTCCTGAGTCGGGAAATAAGCCAAGCGGAAATTAAAACGAGCATCCACAAATAAACCATTTTTCATATCCGGCTTCTTATTAGCCAAATACAATTCAGGAGAATTAGATGGGTTTTCTGTAGCTTCTTCCCAACGGGCAGTATCTACCATCAAATACTTATCGTTTTTAGTCGGATCTGCATTAATCTAAGCTTGCAAACGAATCGGGAATTAACGAGCCAAGCTACTTGCTGTTTCCAATAAGCAGTGGAATTCAAACCAGCCAAAGCAGCCAAAGGAGAGACTAAAGCTACCAAATTAGCAGAAGCATTGATACGTGAATCTGTTACATTTCCTGTTACATCAGTTTCACGTACGCCCCTGTGTTTTCGTCTTTTAACTAAACTTCTGTATTTTGACGAGAGAAAATGTACGTTTTCTTTAGCCATTTTGAAATCATATTCTATTTTTCTATCTTCCAACCATTTATAACAACAAAAACATAAAAATAAAAGGATATATTGTATATGTACGTGTGTACATTATATAAAATCCCAAATAATAGATAATCAAACAGATACTACCCAACTCCCCCTACATCAATTTTGCCCGAAAAGACCGGCAAAATGGCCAATTTCAGAAGACTACAGAAATAAATGTTACTTTTTCTTTAGGCTATAACAATAGTTTGCACTTAATACAAATACAAAAATAGGATACGGGTTCAAATATAATCCGTACATTTGCACATTATGAAAAACGAATTTGATTATCAATAGGTTCCATACGATTTCGCACATTGCCTAAACGATCAGTGTACGCAGGTGAACCATTGTTTACGCCATCTGGCAGCAGCCAACAGTACATCCATCCGCAAATTCTTTCCGATCGTAAATCCAGCCCATTATCCGAAGGAAAGAGACAAGTGCCCTTTTTTCAAATCACAAATCAAAAAACGAATTGCTTTGGGGATAACGAACTTACTCGATAATGTGCCGCATAAAACGGCTTTGCTCTTAAGAAGGCAGATGGTCGAGCACTTCGGAAAAACACTTTACTACCGTTTCTTGCGCAAGGAAAACGAGTTATTGCCCGAACATCAAATTTTTATCAAACAACTTTTTGAACAGAACGGAATCAACGAAGAACCGGTTTTCGATTCATACAGGGAAAGCTTTGACTGGTAAAAAAGTTTCAGCAAATATTTTTTGAGAAACTAAAGTTTCAAACAGCTCCTGCCTTTGAAACTTTAGTTTCCTCGGACGAAACTTTTGTTTCATTGAGAGAAACTAAAATTTCGACCACAGACACTTTTGTTTTTGATGTTGAAACAAATGATCAGTGTCAATAGGGATTATTCCTCCACCGGGTCTCCGAACAGAGTAGCGGAAGAGGCACGGTGGATGCGTACTTTTATGAATTGTCCGACATGATAATTCTTCTTATCAAAAATCACGACTTTATTCTGACTGGTACGACCGAACAACTGCTCACGCGAACGTTTGGAGAAACCTTCGATCAACACTTCGAACACTTTGCCGATATCACGCTTGTTACTTTCTTCCGAAAGCCGGTTCTGCAAATCGATCATGCCTTGCAGACGGCGGACCTTTTCTTCTTCACTGACCGTATCGGGAAGATGCTGGGCCGCATAAGTTCCCGGACGCTCGGAATATTTGAAAAGAAAAGCGCTGTCGTAGCCCACTTCGCGCATCAGGGAAAGCGTTTCCTCATAATCTTCTTCCGTCTCGGAGTGGAAACCGCAAAACAAGTCGGTCGATATAGCACAGTCCGGCAAGATACGGCGGATAGCGGCAATACGGTCCAGATACCATTCACGCGTATATTTACGATTCATCACTTTCAGGATACGAGAGCTTCCCGATTGTGCAGGAAGGTGGATCATCTTACATATATTATCATGCTCGGCGATCACGTGCAGAGTTTCGTCACTCATATCCTTCGGGTGAGAAGTGGTAAAGCGGACACGCATCTCAGGCACCTCCTCGGCCACGCGCTTCAGCAAAACGGGAAACGAAATTTTCTCTCCCTCTTTCTCAAAGAGATAAGAGTTTACATTCTGCCCTAACAAGGTCACCTCCTTAAAACCTTTTTCACGCATATCGCGTATCTCGTTCAGGATACTTTCAATATCCCGGCTGCGTTCCCTTCCACGGGTATACGGAACGATGCAATAGGTACAGAAATTATTACATCCGCGCATGATGGAGACGAAACCCGAAATATGCACACCTCCCAATTTCAATGGGATCACATCCTTGTAGGTTTCCTGTGTGGAAAGCTCAACATTGATCGCCTTTTCTCCGTGTTCGACCGCACCTACCAGGTTCGGCAAGTCCATATAGGAATCAGGGCCAACTACCAAATCGGCATGATGCACCTCGATCAGTTCCTCCTTCACGCGCTCTGCCATACATCCGAGCACACCGATCACTAAAGTTTTTTTCTTTCTTTTTAAAGACTGAAAATACTGAAGCCGTCCGTAGATTTTCTGTTCGGCATTATCGCGAACCGAACAAGTGTTGACAAAAATAGCATCAGCGTCTTCAATCTTGTCAGTCACTGCATATCCATCCATTTTCATGATGGAAGCGACGACTTCGCTGTCTGCCACATTCATCTGACACCCGTAGGTTTCGATGAACAACTTCTTTTCTTCCATTCCGGCTGCGGATTTTAAGTCCACGCCATTCTCTTGATTCGTCATCTTATTTACTAATTATTGTTAAATATAAATGTTTTTGAAAAATAATTCATCAAACACTTGCACAGTTAAAATACCACGCTTATATTTGTAATCGAAAAACGTAAATTTTTTCATAGTTAAGGTTTTGGTTAAATCGAATAAGGGTGGCTGTGAAGTTACCCTTATTTACTTTTATACCTATTATATGCATCCTTTCTTTCACTTCTAAATAATATTTCCTACATTTGGAGTGCAAAAATAATCAAAGTTTATGGAAGGCGAAAATATTGGCGATTGGCTCTATATCCTGTTTCTGGCAATTGCCGGCATCAGTAGTATGTTCAGTTCAAAAAAGAAAAAGAAACAGCCTAAACAAATTTTGGGTCAACCGGACAGGGAAATCGTTGCTGAAGAAGAAAGTGTCCCCGACAAAGGTTTCTGGGAGGTTTTGGAAGAGATGCAAAATCCGAAAACCACCAAACAGCCCGTTGCCGCTCCCAAACCTAAAAGAGAGCAGAAAAAGCAGCAGTCTGTAGCCCCCAATCTGTTCCTTACCGCCGAAAAAACAGCGGGAAGACAGTCATTTGCCGGGAACCGCCTTGTCGTTCCCCCGGCCAAAGAAGAAAGCCCGCTTACGGATATCGAGTTCGACAATGCCGCCGAACTGAGAAAAGCTGTTATTTACACTGAAATACTTAATCGCAAGTATTAATCTATATTCTTTTTTAATACCTTTGCGCCGCACTGTTAACTGAATAAAGAATTACTAATATAACAACAAATAATATCATGGCTTTAAAATTTATCACAGCTGAAGAAGCAGCTTCATTCGTACATCACAACGACAATGTAGGCTTTAGCGGATTTACTCCTGCAGGATGTCCTAAAGTTGTGCCAGGCGCTATTGCAAAAAAAGCAATTGCCGAACATGAAAAAGGAAACCCGTTCCAGATCGGTATGTTTACCGGCGCCTCGACAGGTGACAAACTGGATGGCGAACTGGCTCGCGCCAATGCAATCAAATTCCGCACTCCGTATCAGTCCAACAAGGACCTGCGTGCCCTACTGAACTCCCACGGTGCACAATACTACGACATGCACTTGTCTGAACTGGCACAAAGTCTGCGTTATGGCTTCTTAGGCAAGATAGATGTAGCCATTGTTGAAGCTGCTGATGTGACGGAAGACGGCGAAATCGTTCCGACAAGCGGTGTCGGTATTCTGCCGACAATCTGTGGCATGGCCGACCGTATCATCGTCGAATTGAACTGCCGCCACCCGAAAGAAATCCGCGGTATGCATGATATCTACGAACCGGCTGATCCTCCTTACCGCCGTGAAATTCCCATCTACACTCCGTCCGATCGTATCGGTAGCGACTGTGTGAAAGTAGATCCGGCAAAGATCGTTGGTGTTGTCAAGACCGACGAACCGAACGAAGGCGGCAAATTCTCTCCGCTGGATGATGTAACAATGGCTATTGGCCAGAATGTTGCAAACTTCCTGGTTGGTGAAATCAAAGCCGGCCGTCTGCCAAAAGAATTCGTTCCGTTGCAGAGTGGCGTAGGTAATGTCGCCAATGCCGTTTTAGGTTGCATGGGAGAAAACAAGGATATTCCGGCATTCAATGTTTACACGGAAGTGATCCAAGACGCTGTTATTGCTCTGATGAAACAGGGACGCGTCAAATTTGCCAGTGGTTGTTCACTGTCTGTCAGCAATGAAGTGATCCGTGACATCTACGCAAACTTGGATTTCTTCAAAGATAAGATTCTCCTTCGTCCGCAGGAAATTTCCAATAATCCGGAAGTCGCCCGCCGTCTCGGTCTGGTGGCCATCAATACGGCACTGGAAGCGGATATATTCGGTAACATCAACTCCACTCATGTATCCGGAACAAGAATGATGAACGGTATCGGTGGTTCCGGTGACTTCACCCGCTCAGCCATGTTGTCTATCTTCACAACTCCGTCTACGGCGAAGGAAGGTAAGATCAGTGCATTCGTGCCGATGGTTTCTCACCTGGATCACAGCGAACACTCCGTCAAAATCATCATCACGGAATATGGCGTTGCTGACCTGCGCGGTAAATCTCCGATCCAGCGTGCACGTTGCATCATCGACAACTGCGTCCATCCGGATTACAAACCGTTATTGGAAGAATACCTGGCAATGGGTATCAAGGGACACACGCCTCAGAACCTGAAATGTTGCTTCGCTTTCCACGAAGAACTGGCTGCCAGTGGAGACATGCACAATGTTGACTGGAGCAAATACAACAAGTAATAGCCGCCAGTCGCTTCACGAAAAGGTGGGGGTGTGTCAAATTTTGATTTAGACTCCTACCTAAAAAGAGTCCTTTTGAGAGAAATCTGAATATCTCTCAAAAGGACTCTTTTTAGCACAGAAGGGTAACACAACCCTTAGCACGCATTATCAAGGCTGTTTACCGATATAAGCCAGAATACCGCCATCGACATACAGTACATGACCGTTTACGAAGTCGGAGGCGTCGGAGGCCAAGAACACAGCAGGTCCCATCAAATCTTCGGGAGTTCCCCAACGGGCAGCCGGAGTTTTGGCTACGATAAAGGCATCGAACGGATGGCGTGAACCGTCAGCCTGTCTTTCACGCAAAGGAGCGGTCTGCGGAGTTGCGATATAACCCGGACCGATACCATTACACTGAATATTGTATTCGCCATATTCGGAAGCGATGTTGCGAGTCAGCATCTTCAAGCCACCTTTGGCAGCAGCATAAGCCGATACGGTTTCGCGGCCGAGTTCACTCATCATAGAGCAGATATTGATAATCTTTCCGTGTCCTTTCTTGATCATGGAAGGGATAACTGCTTTAGAGACGATGAACGGACCATTCAGGTCAATATCGATCACCTGGCGGAATTCGGCAGCCGTCATTTCTACCATCGGGATACGTTTGATGATACCAGCATTATTAACCAGAATATCGATTACACCCACTTCCTTTTCCACCTGTGCAACGAAAGCATTTACCTGTTCTTCATTCGTCACGTCGCAAATATACCCATGCGCTTTGATACCTTCGGCTTCATAAGCAGCAATACCCTTATCTACTAATTCCTGTTTGATATCGTTAAATACGATAGTAGCACCAGCTTTAGCAAACGCAGTTGCAATCGCAAACCCGATACCGTAAGAAGCACCTGTTACAAGTGCAACTTTACCTTCCAATGAAAAATTTACCATAATGATAATAATGTATTTAATGTGCGAATATTATTTCAAGTCGGTGATCAAAGAGAAATCCTGATCCCCGTAATCCAGGTTTTCACCCCCCATACCCCAAATGAAAGTATAGTTGTGAGTGGCAGCAGCACTATGGATAGACCATTCGGGAGACAACACAGCCTGATCACCCTTCATCCAGACGTGACGGGTTTCATCTACTTCCCCCATAAAGTGGCAGATAGCCTGATCTTCAGGAATTTCGAAATAGAAATAGGCTTCCATACGACGGCTGTGCACATGTGCCGGCATCGTATTCCAGACACTACCTGGTTTCAGTTCTGTCATACCCATCTGCAACTGGCAGGTAGGAAGAACCTGATTGACGATCATCTTGTTGATGTTACGGTCGTTAGACATTTCCAAAGAACCCATAGCGGCCACAACAGCGTCAGCCTTTGTTACTTTTTTATCCGGATAGTTACGATGTGCAGTCGTAGAGTTAAAATAGAATTTAGCCGGATTCTTGGCATCTTTGCTTTCAAATGTCACTTCACGGTCACCGGAACCCAGATAAAGGGCTTCCTTAAAATCAAGTTCGAAAACAGCCTCCCCAGCTTTTACAACACCCGGTCCGCCCACATTGAAGATACCCATTTCGCGACGAGTCAGAAAGAAAGGAGCTTTCAACGGATCGATTGCTTCCAGCACCAATACTTCGCCTGCCGGCATAGCGCCACCCACAATCATACGGTCGTACATCGAATACACCATATTCACTTCGTTAGGAGTAAACACCTTTTCAATCAGAAAGTCACGACGGATACGTTTCGTATCATATTGCTTTGCATCTTCCGGATGCGCAGCATAACGCAATTCATAATTTGTTTTCATCTTCTTATTCAGTATTTATTGTCATGTTACTATTTCAAATTGTCAATTATCAATTGTCAATCATTTAATCGCATGGTCAGCCTGCACCTTTTCCCCGTTCCACGCTTTCACATTCGTCCATTCCGTATAAGGGGCAGACCAGAACTCATCCGTTTCCGGCAGTCCCAGAGGTACTAATCCAAAAGCACAAAGGTAGACACTCCCGGTATTGATATAAGACTCGGAGATCTCGATTTGTTCACCTGTAAAGCCTACACGCAACCAACCGTTCTTATCGAAATTTGCCGGAGACTCCAACTGACGACGGATGACGGAAGTCAAAGCACAACGAACCTGCGCCGGTTTCACCCGTTCGGGCAAAATATGCATCAAAGCCGCCTGTCCTAACGCATGGAAAGCACCGAAACGATAGCAGATGGAACGGCCGACAACCGGGAAAGATCCTTCAGGAGAAATAAAACGTTCCAGTATCTCGGCATAACGAGCATGACGTTTCAGCTGTGTATCTAAGAAATCAGCACCTTCGATACCATGTTTCTTCATCACGACCAGCACGTCCGTCAGCATCGGATGGATCACGAAACTATTATAATAATCCATGTGAAAATCAACTCCATCACCATACATTGCATCTCCTTTATACCATTCGTCACGGAATTTTTTCACTCCATACAGCATCCGCTCCATGTCACATTCTCCTGTAAACTCCAACAAAGCAGCTTCGACGGTCGAAGCGAAAAGCAACCAGTTGCTTTCAAAAGGCTTGATGTTACGGCTCCGCTTCAATTCGGTAATCATCCATTCCTTTGCTTGCGGATCAAGATTTCCCCAAAGTTGTTTCGGGGCACGCAATAATCCCTGCGCTAAAAAAGCTGCATCCACCAAAGGTTGCGACGGTTCACCGAAAACCAGATAGTCGGGAGCCCCAGGATTGACGGCATTCTTCAAGCCTTTTACCGTCAGGTCGATATATTTCTCACGGAGCTTGCCTTCCGGCGTATTGTCCGGTCCCAGTTCCAGCCAAGGAGCGATACCGCAAACCAGACGGCCCACCGCTTCCAAATGCGAGAAGCGATGACGGTTGCCCAGCGATTCGTAAGGCATATTCTTCTTCAACGTATTATTGCTCAGATTGACAAGTACGGGATCTGCAATGCGTGTCAGGTTTTCCACCCAGAACGCACGATCTTCTTTACCAGTTGCTTGCTGGGCGTTACCCGTAAAAGGCAGACAGATCGTACATAGAATTAGTACGGCGATTTTCAATGAATTTCTCATGGTTTATATTCAAATTAATTTTTTCAGTCTCATCAATGCTTCCACATAATAGTAATCGGCATAACTAAGCGGCACGTCCACCTCGCTGTTTCCAGGCAGATGGCCAGTCGAATGTTTGAGTACAAAGTTACAGTTTGTTCCCTTCTCTGCCAAATATTCAGGGGATGATAAAGAACGCACCTGCTGTTCGGCAAAGTCCAGATAGCTTTTTGCCTCATCCGATTTATCCAACTGGCTCAATTCGATCAGGGCGGATGCCATGATAGCGGCAGCAGAGGCATCACGCGGCGCATTCGGGATATTAGGAGCGTCGAAATCCCAATACGGGACTTTATCGGCAGGCATATTCGGATGATTCATCAGGAAACGGGCAATATGCTTGGCCTGTGCCAGATATTCAGGACTGCCGGTTTCACGGGCCATCATCGTATAGCCATAGATTGCCCATGCCTGTCCGCGTGCCCAAGCCGACTCGTCGGCATAGCCTTGATGTGTCATTTTGATATGGGACTTTCCGGTGATGGTGTCATATGAAACGACATGGTAGCAGCTATAGTCATCACGGAAATGATTTTCCATCGTCGTATTGGCATGCGTGACCGCGATATCATAGAAACGGTTATCGCCGGTAGTCTTGCTTGCCCACGTCAGCAGTTCGAGATTCATCATATTATCGATGATAACCGGATACTGCCATTTACCATTATTGGTAAAGTCCCAGGAACGGATCGCTTTGATCATAGGGTTGAATCGGGTACTGAGCGAGCCGGCACCAGTCACCAGTACATCCTTATAAGCGGGATTTTGTGTCAGGCGGTAACCATTGCCATAGCTACAATAAAGCATGAAACCTACATCGTGGTTATCCGTCACATGCTGTACTTTTTCCAGGCGTCCGGTAAAAAGTTCGGCATACTTCTTCAACTCGGGAGTGGGATTACTTTCATACAGGTACCAGAGTTCACCGGGGAAGAAACCGCTGCACCACCAATAGCAGTCGCTGGTTTCCAGTTTGCCATCCTTGATGCTCTTAGGCAGCCGGCCTTCCTGCTGTTCCAGCTCTTTGGCCATAAGCAGCGCCTGTTCGGTCGAGGCTTTCAAACCACGGTCAATCACTTTTGCAAGAGGTTCCTCCTGCGGGGCATTACTACAAGACGACAATAACAGTGTGGTCGCTAACACAGATAAACTTAAAAGTTTGTTCATAATTGAATAATTAGAAAGATTTTGGACAAATATAGGGATAAGTTTACAAATTACTGCGTATTACGATAGAAAAGCGACTGGTATACATAAATATCACATGGATTTCCAATTCAACTTCACCTGCCCTTGACGCCTTTTGATTATCATCTCATACAAGGGTGAAGGCAGACATCCGGACTGCCTTCACCCTATCCCGTCCAGATTTTGGTTGACCATGCTCCCCTACTTCACATCCACCCATATATATTTAAGTAAAAAAACAAGGATGCTACAATATTAATTAATCAAACAAATACACAGGTATTTACAGACTACCACTTCTTTACTTTTCGCCCTTAGTCGAAAGGTTTATAAACGCAAATAACGACGATTAAACACCTGATACATGTTTTCTTATCCGCGTTATTCGTGTCATCCGCGTCAAAATTATATTTGTGTCATCAGTACCCTGAAATACAAACGTAATAATATCGTAACACCCCGTTCAACCCCATGTAATCGCTTCGTAATATTTGTTTCGTTCCTTTGCGGTAGAATAAAAAGGTAAACAAAGTGAGAAAGTTTTTCGAAAAGATTGTAGAAGGAGGATTACTCATCAGCGGAAGCGTCAGTAGCTTTACGATTTTGCTGATCGTGTTTTTTCTGTTCAAAGAGGCCGGCGGCCTTTTCAATACTCCGGCCACGGAAGAGGGGTATGTCCTTGCCGTAAATAAAAGCAACGATGTTGGAAAATTATCACCAGAGAAGATCATGGATATCTTCGACGGTAATATAACCAATTGGAAGGATGTCAGCGGAATGGATCAGGATATCCTGATATTCCGTTTCTCCGATCTAACCAACTATTATGCAGAGGAAGAGTTAGGTGACGAATTTCAATACGTCCCTCAAAAGATCAGCGAACTGGTGGCGAAAGAACCCGGTATCATCGCCTTCTTCCCCAAGCAGTATTTACTGGAAAACGATTTCCAGGGAAAAGTCCTTCCGGAAGAGAAAATCACATTGGGAGAATTTTTCGGAGGGACGAAATGGTATCCGACCTCGACACCGGCTCCGATATTCGGATTGATCCCTTTGTTGTTAGGCACATTGCTAGTCAGCATCGGTGCAATCGTCCTTTCTCTTCCTTTCGGAATTGCGGTGGCCATTTACATGGCTGAAATTGCGAATAAGCGGACACGCGACCTCTTGAAACCGATCATCGAACTACTCGCAGGCATTCCGTCTGTCGTCTACGGTTTCTTCGGTTTGGTGGTGATCGTTCCGCTCATCCAGAAGACATTCGACCTGCCTGTCGGCGAAACGGCTTTTGCCGGCAGCGTGGTATTGGCGATTATGGCACTCCCTACGATCATCACCGTTGCGGAAGATGCCATGCGGACAACCCCCCGTGCTATGAAAGAGGCAAGCCTCGCCTTAGGCGCTACCCAATGGCAGACGATCTACAAAGTAATCATCCCGTACTCCATTTCCGGTATTACCTCCGCAGTCGTGCTGGGTATCGGACGTGCGATAGGCGAAACGATGGCCGTCCTGATGGTAACCGGCAATGCGGCCGTCATCCCGACCTCCTTCTTCGAGCCGGTGCGGACCATTCCTGCAACGATCGCTGCCGAATTGGGGGAAGCTCCCGCCGGAGGCGCACACTATGAAGCCTTGTTCCTACTCGGCGCCGTCCTCTTCCTGATCACACTGATATTGAGTATCTCCGTCGAGTATATTTCATCTAAAAGAAAAATCTGATTAGCATTATGGCACCTGTACAAAAGTTAGGAAATATAGATTTGAAGAAACGGACCTCACAGAGGTTTGCATTCGGATTCTTCACCCTGTTGAGTTATCTGGTCGTGGCGATCTTGTTCGTGATCTTAGGGTTCATCATCATCAAAGGAGGCAGCGTGATAAGCTGGGACTTCCTGACGAAAGCCCCGGAAGAGGGAATGACAAAAGGGGGAATCTTCCCAGCGATCGTCGGAACCTTCTACCTGATCGTCGGAAGCAGTATCATCAGTTTCCCGATCGGGATCATGAGCGGCATATACATGAACGAATATGCGACAAACGGCAAAGTAGTCCGCTTCATCCGTATCATGACAAACAATTTGAGCGGAGTCCCGTCGGTCGTATTCGGCTTGTTCGGTATGTCGCTGTTCGTCAATGCGCTGGGTTGGGGAGACTCGATCATTGCCGGTTCGTTCACGCTGGCATTGATGTCACTTCCTCTGATTATCCGCACGACGGAAGAGGCATTGAAAAGCATCGACGACTCGTTCCGTCACGGTAGCTTGGCATTAGGCGCGACAAAACTACAGACCATCCGCCGTGTCGTGCTCCCGATGGCTTTCCCGAATATCATCACCGGCCTGATCTTGTCGGTCGGACGTGTATCGGGCGAAACGGCTCCAATCTTATTCACCGTAGCGGCCTATTTTCTTCCTCAATTGCCGGGAAGCATCTTCGACCAGTGTATGGCACTGCCTTACCATTTGTATGTAATATCCACGAGCGGAACGGATATAGAAGCCTCCCGCGGCATGGCATACGGAACGGCCTTGGTGTTGATTGCAATCGTCCTGGTTGTCAATCTGCTGGCAAACCTATTGCGTAATTATTTTGCTAAGAAAGTAAAAATGAATTAATAAACAATACAATGATAAAGATTGATGCTCAAAACGTAGATTTCTATTACGGCGACTTTCATGCGTTGAAGAACATTTCGATGCAGATAGAAGCCAATACCTCGGTAGCCTTTATCGGCCCGTCGGGTTGTGGCAAATCTACTTTCCTCCGCTTGTTCAACCGCATGAACGACTTGATTCCCGACACACGTCTGGAAGGTAAGATATTCATTGATGGACGGGACATATACAGCAAAGGGGAAAAAGTCGATACGCTCCGTAAAAATGTCGGAATGGTATTTCAGAAACCGAACCCGTTCCCAAAGACAATCTTCGAAAATGTGGCTTACGGTCTACGCGTAAACGGCATTAAAGATAACGGATACATCGAAGAGACCGTAGTCAAAAGCCTGAAACAGGTCGTTCTCTGGGACGAGGTCAAGGATAAGCTGAAGGATTCGGCTTTCGCCCTCTCCGGCGGCCAGCAGCAACGTCTCTGCATCGCGCGGGCATTAGCTATCTCGCCTTCCATCCTGCTGATGGACGAGCCGACTTCTGCCCTCGACCCGATCTCAACAGGCAAGATCGAGGATTTGATCCATGAACTGAAAAAGGAATACACGATCGTGATCGTCACACACAACATGCAGCAGGCTGCCCGTGTAAGCGACAAGACAGGATATTTCTATCTGGGCGAACTGGTCGAATATGGTGAAACGCGTAAAATCTTCACCAATCCGGAAAAAGAATCGACGCAGAACTATATTACAGGGAGATTTGGGTGAGAAGATTTATGATTTATGAATTATGATTTATCATCGACATATAAATCATAATTCATAATCCATAAATCATAAATTATAAATCATAAATCATAAATCAAAACATGAAGGTTATTGAACAAGAAATAGCGGCGCTAAAGAATACAATCAACGAGATGTGGGCACTCGTCCATCAGCAGATATACAATGCTGGTGAAGCGATGCTGACCGGAGACAAGGAACTGGCCTATAAAGTGCTCAGTCGCGAACGCCGCGTAAATGCATTCGAGCTGAAGATCGACAGCGATTGCGAAGATATCATTGCTCTGTACGCGCCGGTAGCCATCGACCTCCGTTTCGTACTCGCCATGTATAAGATCAACACGAACTTGGAACGCCTCGGTGACTTCGCCGAAAGCATCGCACGCTTCTCCGTAAACCTGCCAGAAGGGGAACCGATCGATCCGGAACTGGTAAAGATCGCCCGCGTAGAAGAGATGTTGCACGAACTTCTTGGCATGATATCATTGGCCCAGGAAGCCTTCGAAAAGGAAAGTTCCGAGATCGCATCACGCATTTTCCTGAAAGACAACATCATCGATGAGATCAACCACGATTCGACTCCTCTGATCGCCCAGTATATCGAAGCGCATCCGGGCAGTGCACTGGCCGGTCTTTATATGGCGGGAGTCGTCCGCAAGATGGAACGTTTCGGCGACCATTGCACTAATATTGCAGAAGAACTGATCTTCTACTTGGATGCGAAGGTGATGAAGCACATCGGCAAAACGGAAGAAAAGTAATATCTTTGCAGCCAGAATCAAACATAATCGTAATCAACAATGAAACGACTAACGGCATTCTGGCTGTCAGCCTGCTTTTTATGCACTGTTCCCGTACAGGCGCAATCATTTATTCCCGAACGAGATTCCTCCGATATTTCTCTGTTTGAATATGCGACGAAGATTCCCAAGCGCAATAATGTATTCAACCTGGATCTGGAAATGCATGCTTCTTTCAATACTTTCTTCACCGGACACAAGCTGGATGAAGCCGCTTTCCGTTTCAACCACATCAAGCTCGAAGCGACCGGTGAAGTAAACGACCGGCTTTTCTACTGGTACCGCCAGAACCTCAACCAAGGGAATGAAGGCATGGATCTGGAAAACCTGCCGGAATCGATCGAATATGCCATGATCGGCTACCGCCTCAACGACAAATTCACAGTTACTTTAGGGAAACAGGATGCTGCCTGGGGAGGGTTCGAATATGACCTTGACCCGTATGCGATATACGAATACAGCGACATGAACGAATACATGGATTGCTATTTCACCGGAGTCACATTTGCCTACCAACCGGTAGTTTCGCAAGAGCTTCGTGTGCAGGTTACCGACAACCGTATCGGGAGCATGGAGGATGCTTACGGCCTGCTTCCCGCCGGAATTGAAAAGCCACGCGCTCCACTTTTCTACACGTTTAACTGGAACAGCTGTTATCTGGACGAGGTCCTAAACCTCCGCTATTCCGCAACGGCCGGAGAACAGGCTAAAGGGAAATGGATGTATATGGCATGGGCCGGACACAACGTTTGTACCGGTCCGTTCGACGGCTACTTCGATGTGATGTACACGCGCGGCTCGCTCGATCCGTTAGGTATCCTGACCGAGCTGGTTCCTCCGTCCGGCGAGAATGAGGAAGGACCGGTCTGCTTGCGTAATGTCCAGTATCTTTCACTCGTGGCGGAGATGAATTACCGCTTCCATCCGAAATGGAATGCCTTTGCCAAAGGCATGTACGAGACTAGTTCGGTCTATAAAACGGGAGATGAAGAGGGAGAGCTCCCTAACGGGAAATACCGCACGGCATGGGGCTTGCAGGCCGGTCTCGAATTCTATCCGATGGCAGATGAAAACCTGCATATCTTCCTGACAGGAACAGCCCGCTCTTACAACCTGACGGAAAAAGCAAAAGCGCTGGGTGCCTCCATTGAAAACACACAGCGCTTGTCGGTAGGGTTCATATACAAGTTGCCTTTGTATTGATTAAAACATCAGCGCCAACTGATCCCCAGCCTGCAATGCTACTTCCAATATGCCGTCAGCGACAGGGAGAGATACGGCTTTTTGATTGATCTTGATGCTCATATTTGCCGAATCGGCCGGGAGTTTGATGCGGAACGAACCGGGAACCAGGGCTTTCAAACCGGCTTCCGTTAACCGCCCTTCTTTCCATTTGGCAGACACTTCACCGCCTCCACGAACTTTCAAACCTTTGAAGCTGCCGTTTTTCCAGGCGGAAGGCAGAGCGGGAAGCAGTTCGATTTCTCCCGTCTGGCTCTGTACCAGCATTTCGGCAATACCGGCACAACCGCCAAAATTACCATCTATCTGGAAAGGAGGATGTGCACAGAACAGGTTCGGATATGTCCCGCCTCCATTCGTCATATTCGTTTTACGGTCCACACACGGACGGAGCAGGTCGACAAGCAACTTATAAGCATGGTCGCCATCGTGCAAACGCGCCCAGAAATTAATTTTCCAGGCCATCGACCATCCCGTACTCTTATCGCCACGGGCCACAAGTGACTTGCGGGCTGCCTCGGCAAGCTCAGGTGTATGCTTTATCGATATCTCATTACCCGGATACAAACCGTAAAGATGGGAGACGTGGCGATGATGCGGTTCCACCTCCTCAAACGGTTCGAGCCACTCCATAATACGACCGTCCTTGCCGATTGTCGTCGGCATCAGGCGGGCACGTTTGGCGACCAGTTCGCCGGCAAAGGCAGAGTCGATTCCTAAGATATTGGCGGCTTCGATCGTATTGGTGAACAGTTCGCGGACGATCTGGTTGTCCATGGTCGAACCGGCACAGATATGCGCCGTCTTGCCGTTCGGCAGCTTATACCCGTTTTCAGGCGAAGTCGTCGGAGCCGTCACCAGATATTTGTTGCGCGGATCTTCCACCAACATATCCACGAAGAACCGGGAAGCCCCTTTCAACACTGGATATACATCTTTCAGATATTCCTTATCCAACGTATAGAGATAATGCATGTACAGGTGTTCGCAAAGCCAGGCGGCAGAAGTATTGGTCGCTCCCCATGACGGATGTTCTCCCGGTGCGGTGAACTCCCAGACGTTTCCTAAGATATGCGTCACCCATCCTCCGGCATTATAATAGGCTTTAGCCGTCTGTTCACCGCTGGCAACCTGCTGTTTCGTCCATTCTACAAGCGGAAGATGGAGCTCGGAAAGATTCGCCACCTCAGCCGGCCAATGATTCATCTGAAGATTGATATTCAAATGATAGTCGCCGTTCCAGGGCGTATTGACCGTATTGCACCACAATCCCTGCAAGTTAGGAGGTAACAGCCCTACACGGGTAGAAGAGATCAGCAGATAGCGGCCGAACTGGAAATAGAGTGCCCCTAAAGAAGGATCGTCCGGATCAGCATTGAAAGCGGCAAGGCGCTCATCTATCGGCAGGTCCTCACGGGAAGAATGCCCCAAATCCAAGTCCACACGGCCGAACAGGGAACGGTAAGCGGCAATATGTCCTTTCTTCAAAGAGGCGAAATCTTTCTTTTCGGCATTAGCCAACAGGGAAGCGACCTTCCCGTCCAAATCCTTATCGAAATAATCGGTTGCCATGCTCACCAGCAGGATCGCTTCGGAGGCATTTCGTATGGTAACAGTCGAATCACCCGGAATCACATTTCCTCCTTTCGGCAGGACGACACGAACGCGCGACGCATAGCGAAGACCTTTCATTTCAAGTGTATCGACACCGTCGGGCAGTTGTCCTTGCATCAGAAGGTCATTACCGTCGGCTGTCACCTTATAGTGCTCAGGACGGTTCATACCAAACGAGAAATTCAGTGCCTTATCCGCGTCGGCAGTCAGGTGGATCACTCCCAAATCATCGGCAAAAGAGGTAAAGACTTCACGGTCATACTTCACCTTACCTCTTCTAAAAGAAGCGGTTGCAATCGCGTTGTCAAGATTCAATTCACGCCTATATCCGGAGATCGAATCGGAGCTGCCTTGATAATCGTAATTCAGAACAAGGTTACCCAATAGTTGGTAACTGCCATAAGGAGCGTTTGCGCCCTGCCCCAATGCACTCCCTTCGCCCTTGCAGACAAAAGTATTGTACATCAGTTCCTGTGCCTCGTCGTTACGTCCTTCGAACAGAAGTTTACGGATCGTACCCAACGAGTAATATGCCTGCGGGTTATCCGTATCCTGCTTACTGCCCGACCACATGGAGATTTCATTCAAAACAATCTTTTCAGTATCGACACCTCCGTCCGGCATCAATCCAAGGCGTCCGTTACCCAATGGAAGCGTCTCTTCCCATATCTCGGCCGGAGCATCGAAATGATAAGACAACGATTTGCCCGTCTTCACTTCCGGCATATTGCATCCTGCAAGGATCAGCAATACGAATGATAGACATTTTAGTTTCATGGCATTAAAATATTAATAATTAATAATCGGTTTTCTGTTTAATCTGTTAATCTGTTACTTTTGGCTTGATCCAAAAGTAACCAAAAAATCAAGGCTTAAGCGGATGGGCGTCAAGCGAAGGGCAAAGACGAAGCGGCAGGAGCCTGCGCTGTCTGAGCGAAGCGAGTTTCGCAGGCGACAGCGGAGTCTTTGACCGGAGTAGCCCAGACGGTTAAGCCTTGAACTTTTGGTTACTTTTCTTTCAAGAGAAAAGTAACGTCAGAAACTTTGCATATCGCAAAGCTTCTTATAATAGCCATCCAGCCCAATCAGCTTCTCATGCCGTCCACGCTCCACAATTTCCCCTTCATGCATCACACAAATTTCGTCCGCATTACGAATCGTTGAGAGCCGATGTGCAATCACGATCGTCGTACGGTTACGCATCAGGTTCTCCAAAGCCTCTTGCACCAAACGTTCCGACTCGGTATCGAGCGCCGAAGTCGCTTCGTCGAGAATCAAGATCGGCGGATTCTTCAAGATCGCACGTGCAATGCTGATACGCTGGCGCTGTCCCCCCGACAACTTGCCGCCTCGGTCGCCGATATTGGTATCGTATCCATTCTCACTCGCCATGATAAAATCATGCGCGTTGGCGATACGGGCCGCCTCCTGGACCTGTTCAAGCGTAGCTCCTTCCACACCGAAAGAAATATTATTAAAGAACGTATCGTTAAAAAGAATCGCTTCCTGGTTAACATTTCCCATCAGGCTGCGCAGATCATACAAAGTCGCGTCACGCACATCCGTGCCGTCAATCGTTATGCTTCCTTTGTCCAC
>UMJY01070668.1_pt1 | contig 22111 bp, 10 predicted proteins | sample 1966191 | NCBI WGS metagenome assembly UMJY01 (sample SAMEA4836161, study PRJEB28245) | human gut metagenome | biome: gut microbiome; material: fecal sample | place: Denmark | collected 2008 | reverse complement strand
GAAGAATAAACGGCAGTGTTACCACTGCCGCCAGTGTAAGAATTTTCTTTTTCATAAAGTAAAACTTACCCCCACTCCCGCAGGTCCCCCGACCTGCAAATGCTGCTGTTCGCGATTTTTACCCAAAATAATTCGTCGAACAATACCTCAATATATTACATTATAATAAGCCTTGCCTACTGCACCGTCTCGATCATCTTCCCCACATAAGAATTCTGTACAAGCATAGGCTGCTCTTCTGCCCGCTTCATTTCCTCCTGGATACGGCCCTGAATATCCTGCAAGCACTCCAGCAGCAGCGGATTGAAGGTTCCGCACTCACCGGCCAGGATCATCTCCATAGCCTTCTCATGGGAAAATGCTTTCTTATAAACACGCTCGCTTGTCAGTGCATCATATACATCTGCAACAGAAACCACCTGAGCTGCAATCGGAATTTCTTCCCCCTTCAGACCATCTGGATAACCCTTGCCATCGTAGCGCTCATGGTGCCATCTGCAGATCTGGTAAGCCACCTTCACAAGCTCTTCATTCTGATAAACACCCAGGCTCTTCAGCATGGAAGCACCGATCAGGGTATGCTTCTTCATTTCCTCAAACTCTTCATTTGTCAGTCTGCCTGGTTTATTCAAAATCTTCTCGTCGATTCCCACTTTACCAATATCGTGAAGGGCAGATGCAATTGTGATCATGTACTGGTCAGACCATTTTAGATCATATTTGTCTGTTTTCTGCATCAGTCTGTCCAGCAGAAATCCGGTCAACATCTTTATGTGCTGAACGTGCTGACCACTCTCTCCATTACGAAATTCTACGATATGGCTGAGAATATCTATCAAAATTTGACTATTTTTTTCTTTTTCTCGAATTTGATCCGTTACAAGTGTGATTAGGCGCCTCTGTTTTGCGTATAATTTAATAGTATTATATACACGCCGGTAAACAACCTTGGCATCAAACGGGCGGCTGATATAGTCTGAAACTCCCATTTCATACGCCCGGCGTATATATGATTCTGTCTCCTCACTGGAGATCATGATGACCGGAATATCCTCGATCCAATGATTCCGGTTCATCTCCTCAAGAACTGCAAAGCCGTCCATGCCAGGCATTACAATATCAAGCAACACCAGTGAGATTCCTGCACCATACTCCCGAAGCACGGAGAGACATTCCTCCCCACTGCTTACTTCCATAGTCTTAAAATCATGGTGCAGAATCTCCGCAAGAATATCACGGTTCAGCTCAGCATCATCCACGATCAGAATCTGCTGTTTCAGCTCATCACGATTAACCTCTGCGCCGTCTGCATTTCCATCTTTTATCTCATTAGACTCGGTTACCACCAGATTCTTACGGGTTTTCGCCTGGTACATAAAACGGTCAGCTCTTCCTACCACACTTCCGATTGTTTCATCTGCCCCGGCAATTGTACCTCCAATGCTCACAGAAAGCTGAATCCCTGCATATCCCGGCACAGCAGCCAGATGGATCTTATCATGGATTTCCTGCAGTCTTCCGGCAAATTTCACTTCCGTTACTCCAGGAAACACCAGAAGAAACTCATCCCCACCATAGCGGATCAGAATATCATCTTTACGGATATGCTTGCATATGGTTTCTGCAACAACAGTCAGTGCCATATCCCCGACATTATGTCCATATGTGTCGTTATAAAGCTTAAAATCATCCAGATCGATCATGGCAATTCCAGCCGGTCCCATCTGGGACTTCAATTCTTCTTCATAATAACGTCTGTTGTATGCCTTCGTAAGAACATCCTGATACAGTCTCTCGTTATATCCGGTAAGACTGTTGATCAGGCGCTCATGGTCTTTCCGATCGATCAGACTGTTTTTGTCCATTTTCTTCAAAAGCTCCATTACATAAGGATTACCGTCAATTTCCAGATATTTAGCCATGATCTGATAAATGTCATCTCCAATAAATTCCAGCTTGCACAGCTCTGCCTTCCGTAAAAAGGCTTCCATTGCCACACAGCCCTGGCAAAAATGTCCTATGCACAAATCTGCTTTTTTTGTCTGTCCGCCCTCTGCTGCCAACAGACCTTCTGCATTCAATTTCTCCAGTTTTTCCTGGTCAAGAAGCCTTACAAAGTTAAAAACCCTACGGTAACAGACCATCTCGTATTCTGCCTGCTCCATGGTGATTTTGTAATCTGATACCATACTTTATCCATCCTTCTTCGTTGTAAAGCATATTTGGACAATAAGCTTTCTCAACTCTTCCTCTGTATATGCAATATAATCTGGTTTTTCCATACCTTCCGGAACTGTATAACGGTGATGGTTCATCCAGATGGTCTTCCATCCGGCATTTTTTGCACCTGCAATATCATTCTCCAGAGAATCCCCGATCATAAAAGTATTCTCTGGCTTCATTCCCCATTTTTCTTCTGCCATGCGGAAAATCTGCACATCCGGCTTGGCCACGCCCACGCCTGCAGACACGATCAGCTGATCCTCTGTAAACCATTTATCAAGTCCCAATGTGTGAAACTTCTGAACCTGATGGGAAAAAGGTCCGTTAGTGATCACGCCCATTTTTACTCCGGCAGCTTCGCATTCGTCCAGCAGTTGTGTCATTACCCCTGAAACATGAAGATGGGACTGATTCTCTTTATATCTCTTCTGGAAGAGCTCTGCCTGCTCTCTGGTAAAGGGAATTCCAAGGTCTTTCATAGTATTTTCAATTCTGTAAATCCGGGATTCATGAATGGAAATCTGTCCACTCTCGCTGAACAAAAACATTTCAGCGCTTCTTTTACCGAAGATCCGGTAAAACAGCTCCGGATCCGGAAGCTTCCTGCCCAGACTGAATTCACAGGCTGTAAGCAACGGCTCCATCTGACTATATAAGGTATCATCTATATCGAAAACCAGAAATCTTGCGTTGTTCATTTTACTGACTCTTTTCCTTTTTCGTATAACTCTTAAAAATATTATGCCGCAATCTGCAGACAATAAAATAATTATACCTTTTTAAAGTAGGTTACGCAATCTATTATTCAGTTTTCTATGTGTTTTCTAACTATTTCAAAGCAGAGTATATTTGAAAAATCTGTTTCGCAACCGGCATGCCTCGCTTTGTGGGAAATTTTGCCCGAAAAAAGAGGTTCACCTTTTTTACAGATGAACCTCTCTCATTCTATTATTTGCATTTCCGTGGCTGAATCAATCCCGGTTCTCCTGCCTTAGAGCGTGTCTAAAAAGCATTTCTACACTCTGCACGCCTTGATAGAGCGTGTTTGAAAAAGGCTTTCTGCAAGATGTGTGCCACAATTTGCAACACATTTCGCCTGGCTTTTTAATTCCAGCCCTCGCCGTACTGGAGACCTGAGCCACCTTCGTTATTCTCCCAGTCTTCCAGAAGATTATCATCCTGGCTGCTTCCCTGACCGTCACCGTTGTCCTCGGAACCTGTACTCTGTGTATTTGTATTCTCGCCAAGAGTTACAGTTACTGTCTCTTCTTTGTAACCTTTTCCATCTGGAACTTCAATGGTAAGCTCTACATCTTCACCAGGCTCGTAGTAGGAAAGGAAATCAACCAGCTGTTCCTTGGTTGTAACAACCTTGCCTGCAAATTTGGTGATGATAGTCTTTGCCTCAATGCCGGCCTTATCAGCTGCACCGCCTTCTGTTACGTCTCTTACAAGAACGCCTTCCGGAACACCATATGCCTCACTTACTTCACTGTCAACACTCTGAACTGTGATTCCCAGAACACCGTGGTTATCAACTTTATCTCTGGTCTCCTCATTCATCAGGCTCTCCAGCGTATCTGTTACATCAGAAATTGCGATTGCATAACCGATACCCTCAACCTCTGTGGAAGCAAGCTTTGCAGAGTTGATACCAACAACCTCACCGTTCATGTTCAGAAGAGCACCACCACTGTTGCCTGGGTTGATTGCTGCATCTGTCTGGATCAGGTTTGTAGCGGAATTGCTGTCGCTGTCATAATCGCCGACTGTATCATCAGAATTCAGCTGACGGTTCTTGGCACTTACAATACCGGTTGTTACGGACTGACCATAACCAAGTGCATTACCAATTGCAACAACCTGTGCACCAACCTTCAGGTCATCGGAATTACCGATGGTTGCGATCGTAATGGCATCCATTGTATCGCTGTCAATATCATCCAGGGAAACTGCTACAACCGCAAGATCCTTCTCGCTGTCATAACCTTTTACCTTAGCCTCACATGCTGTGCTGTCACAGAAGCCAACAGATAAGGTCTCCGCACCTTCTACTACATGATAGTTGGTTGCGATCAGAAGCTCGGAATCGTTCTTACCAATGATAATACCGGAACCGCTTCCCTGAACCTCCTGTTCCTGGGATGGTGAATAAGCACCGTACTGACCAAACATTCCGTAGTAGCTCTGAACCTCTTCTACAGATTTGGTTGTAATGGAAACGATGCTTGGCATTGCCGCTTCTACAATATCAGATACATCAAGGCTGCCCTTTGCTGTGCTCTCATCTTTGCTGTCATCCTTGGAATCATCTGATTTCTTCTCGGATTTCAGCAGCTCAACCTTATCTTCGCTTGCTGCCTGTACGCTCTGCTCATAGCCTGTCAGATAGTTAACTCCTGTATATGTTCCTGCTGCAAGACCACCTGCCAGTACCGCACAAAGACTAATGCTTGCTGCCTTTTTAAGTTTTCTCTTTAATTCTTCATTTCTATTCTTCATGATAAAAGCCTCCTTTAGAAACTCCTTTATGTTCTTTTCATTTGATAGTTCACAGTATATAGACAATTTGTGTTCTCTTTGTGGGAAAAATGTGTTTAAATTGTTAAATTCCGCCTTTTAATATTAGAGCGTGTTTGAAAAATCATTCCCGCAATCTGCACGCCCCACTTTGCGGGAGATTTCACCCGAATTCGGTTGCCGTAGCCCGCTACGGCGCCCTCATCCGAGCGAAATCTCCCACAAATTGTGACGCACATCTTGCAGAAAGCCTTTTTCAAACACGCTCTAGCATTAAAAAACCCGGACTGCAAGGCAATCCGGGTAAAGAACAATCATCTTTATTTGTTCGGCATGATCCAGAATTTCATGGTCGGGTAGCTGAGAACTACCTGAACCAGAATGTTCAGAACATTTGCGAGTGTAGGTGCAAGTGCTTCGGAAATACCGATGTTTACGAAAAAGCTCTGGCTGTAAGCCGGAAGTGCTGCGGATACAAGCACCAGCACAACTGCAAGTACAATGTATTTCGGTACAGCCTTCTCAAACGCTGCATTAGATTTGAAAACCAGGTTCTTCTGTACAAAGAAGTTTACGGTCTGGGCTGCTGCAGTTGCAACCAAAAAGCTTAAAAATCCACATAAACCAAGATTGGACTCGATATTATCAGCGTAATTGAACACCAGAAACTTAAATGGTGTATTTGCAAAGCTTTTGAAAATAAAACCGGTGCACAGCCACATGATAATGAAGTTTGTAATAGTTGCGCAGTTGGATAATACGTTGAATTTAATAAACTCCCAGATATTTGGGTGATCTTCGATTAACTGTTTGATTTTTCCCATAATGATACTCCTCCTATTTCTGCTCTTCCAGATCTTTCTCGTACTGCTTGTTCAGCTTCTGATTTCTGAAAAATCCGCTGATTACTTTTCCAAGACCGCTGAAATGGCCGTTTACAACCTTCAGAAGTCCCTCTACCATTTCCATAGAAACCATGCCGCCTGTCATCTTAGCGATTGCACGGAATGGCATGTTGTACTGGAACAAGGTGTTGAGATCCGGAATTCCCGCTGCCTCGCTCTTTTTCAGCTTTTCGCCCAGCTTTTTACAGATGAAGCGGGCAATTCCGCTCTTCGCGTAATACATCTGGCAAAGGGCATCGTTCATGCCAAGCTCGCCGCTCCAGCTTCCGTCCGGGATGGAATGTCCCAGGATCGTCTCGTACTCCTCATTTCCGATCTGCTGGATTTTTCCCTCCACGTAAGAAGAAACGCGGTTAGTATAGTATGGCATTACCTCAGTGGTTCCGATAATGGCAAGAGAATCCTGAAGACGGATATCCGCACAGCTTGCACCGATCATAATGCTGTAAACGCCGCCTTCTACTTCCCATTTATTTGTCTTCATATTCCAGTAACGGAATGTCTTGTCGTCGAACTTAATGGTAACGGTTTTCTCCTCGCCTGCCTTTAAGAACACCTTGGAAAAACCTTTCAGTTCCTTGACCGGGCGGAAAACTTTTGCTCCCGAAAGTCCTACATAAAGCTGGGCAATCTCTGCACCATCATACTTTCCGGTGTTGCGAAGGGTAAACGTCGCCCCATCCGGCTTCACCTGAAGATTGTCATATTCAAATGTAGTGTAGGAAAGACCATATCCAAATGGATAGTTTACCGGCACACCTGCGGTGTCGAAGTAGCGGTATCCTACGTAAATTCCCTCTCTGTACTCAGAGTTCCGCTCCTGTGACGGATAGTAATTGTAAGAAGGAGTATCCTCATATTTCTTAATGTAAGTTTCAGCAAGCTTTCCGGATGGGTTGACTTTACCGGAAAGAATATCAAGCACTGCACCTGCACCTGCCTGACCCATGAGAGCGGTGTGAAGCAGGGCTTTGAAATGATGGTGCCATGGCATTTCAATAACAGAACCTGCACTGATGATACCAATCATGTTTGCGTTGGCTTTTGCCAGCTCCTGGATCAGGTTGATCTGGTTCTGCGGAATGCGGAGATGCTTGCGGTCAAGACCTTCTGTCTCGCTTTTCTCGTTCAATCCGAAGAAAAACAGAACCACATCAGAACGGCGGGCAAGATCTACGGCCTCTTTTTTCATAGCTTCGTCTTCCTTGCCATCGCGCTGATAACCGCGTACAATTCCAGTCACAGAGATTCCGCTGGTCTCCAGCATGTCCTTGATGGAATCTACTTTTGTGGAATTTACCATGGAAGAACCTGCGCCCTGGTATCTTGGGTCAAAAGCGAAGTCACCGATTATGGCTGCCTGAACCTTCGCTCCAACCGGAAGGATTCCGTCCTCATTTTTCAGAAGAACTGCACTGTTCTCGCAGGCAAGACGTGCCAGCTTGTGGTGCTCCTCATGAAGGGCTTTCTTGTCTGCCACTTTTTTATAATGCTTTGCATTCTCGGTGGTGGTAAGTACCAGATCAAGAAGCTCGTCTACGCGCTCGTCAATGTCCTTCTCGCTGATCTTGCCGCTTTCTACGCTGGCAAGAAGCTCTCTTGCCGCATCAAGTCCCGGAGTCGGCATTTCCAGAGTGGAACCGTTCTTTACACCGAGAGAATGGTCGTTAGAAGCGCCCCAGTCAGTGATAACAGAGCCTTCGAAGCCCCACTCATCGCGGAGAATGTCTTTCAGCAGATGCTCGTTTTCGTTGGCGTAAACACCGTTTACCTCGTTGTAGCTGCTCATAACCGTTTTCGCGCCACCCTCTTTGATGGCAATCTCAAAACCGGTAAGGTAGATTTCACGGAGAGTTCTCTCATCTACCACCGCATTCATTGCCATACGGCGAAGTTCCTGGCTGTTTACAGCGAAATGTTTTGCGCAGGCTGCTGCTCCTGTGCTCTGCACACCGCGGATAAAAGCAGCTGCCATTTTTCCGGAAAGATAGGGATCCTCGGAAAAATACTCGAAGTTACGTCCACAGAGAGGATTTCTCTTAATGTTCAGTCCAGGTCCAAGAAGAACGTTTACGTCTTCTTCCATGGATTCTTCACCAAGGGCAACGCCTACCCTCTGCTCCAGCTCTTCATCCCAGCTGTTTGCCATAGCTGCCGCTGTAGGAAAACAGGTTGCCGGTACTGCTGGATTGATTCCCAGATGATCTCCTGCTCCTGCCTGTTTACGCACACCATTCGGTCCGTCTGAACAGAAAATCGCCGGGATATCCAGACGCGGGAAATCTCTTGTCTGCCACTCGCTTTTTCCGCTGAGGAATGCGGCTTTTTCCTTCAGGGTCATGTTATCTATGATATTCTGATATTTCATGCTTGTGATCGCTCCCTTCTATGTTGCCATAAATATAACATAACCCCGTCTGTAAAAGACGGGGTTATCACAAACTGTCAATATATTGCACAAGATGCATTAAAAAACCATTTATTTTTATCCCAGCACTTTCTGCAGCGTTTTCTCCAGCACCTGCAGATTCACAGGCTTGGAAAGATGTCCGTTCATACCGCTTGCCAGGGAACGTTTCACATCCTCGTCGAAAGCGTTGGCGCTCATTGCGTAAATCGGAATCTTTTTGCAATCCTCACGATCCAGATTCCGGATAGTCCGGGTTGCTTCCAGTCCGTCCATTTCCGGCATCATAATATCCATAAAGATCATATCGTAATATCCGGGAACGGATTCTTCCATGCGCCGCACAGCTTCTTTTCCGTTAACTGCCTGCTCGGTTTTAATTCCGTAATTTTCAAGAATCGTACAGATAATTTCCATATTCAGCTCATTATCCTCAACCACCAGGATTCTTTTTCCCGGGAAGCTGATCTCCTCCGGCTGGCTGGTGACCGTAGTCTTCTCTCCGCTTACCGGCTGAAGCTTCACGTTAAAGCTGAAGCTGCTTCCCTTACCAGGCTCACTTTCCAACTTAATATCGGAATCCATCATCCGCACAATTCTTCTGCTGATGGCAAGACCAAGACCAGTGCCCTGTTTTCTTGCATTTTCAGAATTATCCGCCTGCTCAAACTGCCGGAAAATAAGCTGCTGTTTCTCAGGTGCAATTCCAATTCCATCATCCCTGACCTGAAAATACAGATTGGAAAAGCCTTTCTCTTCTTCTGTCTCGCGAACGGTCAGCCACACATGTCCATCTGGTCTGGAATACTTCAGCGCATTTCCCAGAAGATTTACCAGAACCTGGTTCAGCCGCAGGGAATCTGCCATAAACCAATGGTTTTTCAGCTGGATATCTGCTATATACTGAATGTTATTTTCGTTCAGCTTCGCTTCCAGCAAAGGACGAAGTCCCTGTATCATCTCCATGAGATTGCATTTTTCTTCGATCAGCCTCATCTTTCCGCTCTCAATCTTGGACATATCCAGAATATCGTTGATAAGTCCAAGCAGATATTCCGAGGAGTACTCGATTTTTCTCAGACAGTCGATCCGCCGCTCCTCAGTCTGTCCATCTTTCAATGCAATCTCCGTCATACCTATAATACCGTTCATAGGAGTACGGATCTCATGAGACATACGGGCCAGGAAATCCGATTTCGCCTTGGCAGAAAGATCGTGACGCTCCAGATTCAACCGGTTTTGAATAATTGCGCTGATTTCTTCCAGACACTTACACTCTTCTTTTTTCTCCAGAACATCCTGGTCAATGTCCCGGAATACAATACTTCCGGAATACTGTCCGTTATCTGTCATATGGAATACAATATCGTTTCTGCCTGAAGCAAAAGGCTGAATCAGCGGCTCTTTCCATATGCTTTCCCCGGAAGTCAGAAGCTGCTGCATTTCCTGTGTCTCCACAAAGTGCTGGTATTGCTTCTCAGAACAGTGGACCATACCGTCCCAGCCATCCTTTTTCTCCCAGGTTTTCCAGCAGTACAGCAGGTTATTTACCATATATTCCCCGTTGAAATGGGTGATCACAATGTCTGTCAGATGGTATTTCTCCTGCAGCTTCAACGCCAGAATATCCAGAACCACAGAAGTATCACCATCTCTGTCAAACAGGTTCAGAGCTATAGAGGAAAGTGTCATTTCCTTCAGACGTTCCAGAGAAGCCACCTCCGCAAATGCCACATCAACCGCACAGGCTTTTTCCACCGTTGAAAGCTCCTCATAGAACATGATTTCCTGCTTTCCATGACGTGCAGCTGTAAGAGCAGTCTTCGTCTGTTCAAGTGCCTCAGACAGCGAATTTCTGCTGCCTGTAACTGCGATTCCACATTTCAGGGAAAGGGACAGATGCTTCTCATCTGTAAGCGCCCCAAACTCCTTTTCCAGTCCCTGCACACTTCTCACGATCGGTCCGGTCGTACATACCGGCAGCCATACCAGCATCTGGTCTGCACCAGCCCTGATATAAATACCACCGTTTAAACCGTCCTCCTGGAAGCGCTTCGCCAGCAGACCGGCAAACTGCTCCAGAATAATATCTCCGAAGATCAGGCCATAGCGCTCATCGATTTTGGAAAACTGCTGGATTTCCAGAAGTACCAGTACCCCTTCCGGGTCATCCCGACACAGTGTTTCCACAACTTCCAGTCCGCTTCCAAGGCGGTAAAAAGAGGTAATGGAGTCATAAATCTGCTTTCTTTTCTGCGCCTGCTCCAGAAGCTTGTGCTGATGCACATTGTGAATACAGCCAACGACCCTGCTGCGCTCTTTATTCTCATCAAAAGTAATGCTTCCGGATAGATTTACCCACTGAAATTCTCCATTGGCATGCTGCAGACGAAAGTCAACATCCAGAACGCCGTCTGAGCTTTTTACTGCGTTCACCAGCTTTGCCTTATCTGCCGGATGGATACTGTCATTATCAAGAAATTCCGGATGCTTTCCGCAGTCCCATACACCGTCATTGCCTTTACTGTTAACTATTTCCAGCAGTTTTTCCTTACATTTGTAGGTAAAAAAGGCATCCTGGGAACTTTCTACCGCAATCCGATAGCGCTCCTTTTCCTCCAGAAGCTGATTCTCTGTCTGCATCTGGGTATCCGTCAGATTCTCTATCACTTTATGGAGCTCATCAAGCTCCTGAATACCTGACTCCTGAAAACCGTGAATTCCCTTCACTCCGCCTCGTACACTCTCCACCAGATGGTAAACCGGTTCCGTCGCATACTGGACAAGAAAATAAACCAGAATAACCGCCATCAGAGCACTTCCCAGAATCGCTCCCAGAATTCTCTCATAAACATCGGAAATCAATCCATACACAGAATCCTCTGTAACAAAACCGCACAATGCCCACTGCGTATCTTCATACGGCACATTTCTGCTGTACAGCTCCAGATTGCTCACAAGTCCGTAAATCTGCTGTTTCCCAATGGCAGCCCCCTGTACCAGCCGCAAATTCTCCTGCACCGGCTCCTCCAGAACAAAGTCACTTCCGTCCCGGGAAACTGCATCATACAGCGCACCCTCACCGGCAATTCCCTCATAATTTCCATTTCCATGGTCTACCACAAGGGCAAATCCTGCATTCAGATCGGAATCCAGATCTTTTACCTGAAAAAATTTGGTCAGATCATTCACTCCCACTTCAATTCCAAGCACACCGTAAACGGTTTTATCATAAACAAGAGGTGCCGAATATGTGATCATCTTATGGTTATCCTTATAGAAATCTTCCAGAATAAACGGCTTCGACCAATAGCCCAGATTTTTCATACTGGTGCGGGAATCAACGTAATTTTCTGCTGTTATATATGGCTGGTAAAAAAAGTCATCGGCATCTCTTTTCCCATTGCCCTGGAAGTGGAAATCTGTATGCCAGGAAGTATCCAGTGAAATGGACATATTCTGCGACAGTACCTTACTTCCACGCTCCATCAGCAGGTCCGTGCGGGAAGCCGTTTTGGTCTGGGGATCTGAGTCTCTCACCCAGAAGCCTTTGTATTCCCCTTCCGAATCTGTATCACCGTCATTTCCCAGAACCAGAAAAATTCCAGAAGTGGAATTGTACTGCAAAACCTCCACCATATCATAAAAAACCGTTTCCAGATATTCCTCCTGAACTTTCCCTGAGCCCATGAAGCCCTGCATATCCATCTGATGATTGCTCAATACCTTTGTCAGCGCAGAGGACAGACTGTCACTTTCCTTGTACACGCTGCTCCACTGCTCGATCATATCGTTCTCCAGAACCACCTTACGGTTCTCCACCGTATGACTGTCCAGACCGATAACCGCATTCTCCATGTTTGAGCGGATTCCGCTGAAAATCAATGTCAGGAATGGGACTGCACCCTGTACAAACACAATGATCAGTATAGGAATCAAAAATATGTTCCAAAGAGATTTCTTTTTCTTCACAGTCCTCCGCACCTCCTTATGTCCAGAATCTGTCTAAAAAAACACTTTGAATGTTTTTTCAAATACACTCCAGGCTATGGCAGAATTCTGTATACCAGCTCTGGAAATTCTCATCTGTCAGATACTGTGCAAGAGCCTCTTCCCGGCTCTCTCCGTCTGCGATTGCAGCGTCCATGGCATCTTTATCAGCCTTTGCCTTGTCAGCCAGAGAATAATCCAGGATCTTACGGGCACTGTAGCTATTGTCAAAGGCTCCAATTGTATAGAAACTTGTTTTATCAAAGTCTTCCATTTCCGTTGTAAAACAATCGTAAACCTTCTGGTTGACTTCTATATTATTCTCTTTAATAACGGAATCCAGTGCGTCTACGCTGTTGGCTTCTTTCAGAACCGGCATATAGGAAGATTCGCATACAAAGCGCAGGTTCTGGTTCTTCTGTGTGAACCATTTCAGGAATACACTTGCAGCATACTCATGTTCCTCATCAGACTTGGTCACTGCCATTCCGGCACCTTGCTGAACTTTTATGTTCTCGCCGCCCTCCATAACCGGAGAATCACATACGATGTAATCAATCGGATAGCTTTTATTCCCTATTTCCACGGTATCCGGGAAGTATACGGCAGAAGATGTGGAGCCCGTGTATGCAAGAATATCTCCTGTCTTCACATCATCGGAACGGAATTTTCCAAGAGATGCGAAATAGCCCTTCATATATGGTACATAGTAATTATCCCAAAGGCGGCGGATCAGATCTTCGTCTGTGTTTAAGGTCATTTTTCCATCTTTCACCTGGAAAATTTCCTTTCCCATCTGCTTCATGCCAATAATAAAATAGTTGGACATGGAGTCTCTGCCGTAGAATGCTTTTCCATCGTCCGGCACATCCGGGGTCTGCTCATCCGTCCACTCATAGTAGCGCTGTGCAACTTCTGCAATACCTTCTGTAGTGGCAAGTTCATCCACTGTAGTTCCAGTGGCTTCTGCAAAAGGCTCCCAGTCAGTCTTATTGATCATGGTGATCTCTGTGGATTTGGCAACTGGGAAAAGATATAAAGCGCCATCCTGGTTAAAATAGCCCTCCTGGATGTAGGAATCTACATACCTGGACAGCTCATCTTCTGTAAAATACACGGAAAGGTCTGCCAGCTTATCCTGCTGCTGTACTGCGTAAGCAGTATCAGAATAGGAAGAAAAAATATCCGGCAGTTCTTCTGCTCCTACTTCTCCGTTCAAAGAGCTGTTGACTGCTTCCTCAAGGTCGGATACGGAACCCTGACTGTAGCTCTCCACGTAGATACCCTCCTCTTTTCCAACGGAGGCATTAAATTCCTTTACAAGGGTGTCAAACATTGCCTGTTGGGCACCGTTGTAATAATGCCAGATCGTCAAGGACACCGGGTGATCCGAATCCAGCTTTACAGATTTACCGCTTCCGTCCTTGCTGCTTCCACAACCAGCTAAAGATGCGGTCATTATTGCGATTAACATCATTGCCACACATTTTTTCTTCATACTCTTTTACTCCCTCACGGCACCTGATACCGCAGCTTAACTCAATATATACTTCTGTCTGCAACACTGTCCAAAGACCTGCTGCCATGGCAGACCAGAGCGTGTTTGAAATCCCAAATCTTCAAAACAAAAAGCCCCTGCAACAGGTAAAATGCATCGCTGACTTCTACGGGATACAATATCCTTTCCGGCGTTTTTACATGTCACATGGGTAAATTTATAACACATAGGCTTATTATAGGAAATGTGAGAAAAAGAATCAATAAATATTCATGAAAAAGGACAGAAAATATTTCATTCCTGTCCTTTCAAAATATACGTTATTTCACAGTCACCTTACACTTAACTGTTTTCTTCCCTGCTTTCACCGTAATTACGGCTGTTCCTTTTTTCTTTGCAGTAATTCTGCCCTTGGAATCTACCTTTACCACCTTGGAGGAGCTGGATTTGTAGGTGATTTTTTCTTTGCTTGTTACTGGTTTTAAAACCGGTTTCAGGGAATATTTCTGATTTTTCTTTAATTTCAGTGTTTTCGGCACACCTTTGATCTTTGTGGTTTTTACAGCGGTTTTCTGGACTTTTACGGTAACAGACTTTTCATATCCGCTGTTCAGGTATATGTGAATACGGGTTTTGCCTGTAGTTTTACCGGCGGTAATGTTACAGGTTCCATCTGAACTAACAGATACATCTGCAATACTCCAGTTATCCGTACTCCAGGTGGAAATGAAATCTCCCTTTGCAAGCCCGGTTACTTTCAGACACTTCGTCTTCTGTCCGGTCTTCAACACAATACTGGACTGATTCAATTTCATTGTTGGCTGCAGTCTGTCCCGGGTAATTTTTGTTTCCTGCTCACCGCATGCACTGCAGGTACGTGTCTGGACTTCTTCCTCATCCACAGTTGCTTCCTGTGTTACTGCCCATGCAGAAAATTTATGTCCGGTTGCTTTTATTGTAGTTCTCTTTTCCGTATCGCAATATCTGCAGGTGTATTCATCGACTCCGTCATCTGTACAGGTTGCATCTTCATGCCATGACCTTACCCAGCTATGTCCGGTTGCTGGAATTGTCTCTTTCTTTTTGTCACCACATCTTCTGCAGGTATAAGTTTTTTCTCCGTCACTTTCACAGGAAGCATCTTCTGTTGTTTCCCCACGGTTCCAGTCATGACCAAGTGCCGGTGTTTCTTTTGTATAGTAATCACCGCAAAATTCACAGATTTCTTCTTCAGATCCCGAATAGGTACAGCCACTCATTTTTATCACATGTGACTTGTAGGAATGGGTATGGTTCGGATTGTAACTGTAATATACGGTTGTATTTGAATCACAAATGTATCTGGGCTGCCACGTGCTGCTATTTGCATAGCAGCGGATACTTCTCAGCTTGGCACAGTTTTTAAACGCATCATTTCCTATAGATGTCAAACTTGCCGGGATTTCTATGGTTTCTAACGCATTACATCTGCCAAAAGTCTGATCTCCAATTCTGGTCAGGCCCTCTGAAAGCTTTACACTTGTCAAGCTGGTACAGCCCTGGAATACACCGCTTCCGATGCTCGTTACGCTTGCAGGAATAGTTATGCTTGTCAAACTGCTGCAATTCCAGAATGCCTGAACTTCTATAGAAGTTACCGTTCCCGGAATGGTTACACTTGTCAGACTGGTACAATTGCCAAATGTCATACCATCTATGGTTGTTACGCCTTCTGGAATTGTCACACTTGTCAGATTGGTGCAGCCGGTAAATGCACCGGAACCAATGCCGGTCACTCCTTCAGAGATAACCACGCTTGTTATTTTAGTGTTGCCAGCAAATGCATCATCTGCGATGCTTCCAGTTCCGGAAATTACCAGTTTCCCATCATCTGACAAGGTGTAGGTAATTCCTGTGTCTTCTCCATCTGAAAAAACCAGGGCTTCGTCTGCTGTTGCCGCTTCCTCATTCTGCCATTCTGCAGCTGCTTCCATGCCAGACGCATCTGAGAATGAATCCTCGGATGACTGTTCCTCCACCTGATCCATCTCCGGAGTCTGAACCTGTTCCTAAACCTCATCCTGATTGTCCAGACCCTCATTCTCCACTTCGTCAAAAACTGCTTCTGCTACTTCCTCAGAAGAAAAATCAGCTCCACTTACTGCCAGTGCTGCTCCGTCTGCACTTGTGATTGCCAGCAGCAATGCTGCAGCCAGTGCCAGTCGTCTGTTTCTCATACGCTTTACCTCGCTATTCTTTTTTTCGTCTTTTCAAACACACTCCAGAGGCAAAGATTTTTCCATTGATATCTGCTGTATAACACTAAACGCTTCCCCAAAATGGATAACCTGCTATTCTGCAAATGAGCCCGCAGCATACTCCCTCCCCAAAATTTGTCAGACGATTAATTTAATGATAGCGTAAAACCGCATTTAAAACAATTAACTAACAGCATAGTATAGACGATAATATCAAAAAAAGACAGAGAATCTTTCATCTCTGTCCAAAAGTTTGGTCTCATAATTATAGCAATGCACAACTTTTATACATTACAAGCCTACCGTTCACAACGTAAACCAAAACTATTTCTTCAATGTTTCATTCATACTTCCCATGCGGTATCCCTGGAGATCCATGGTCACGTATGTAAAGCCATATTCTTTGAAGGCTTTCACGATCTGGTTGCGGTTCTCCAGGACTTTCTGGAGTTCATCTGGCAGTACTTCAATTCGTGCCAGTGTACCATGAATACGCACACGTAGCTGATGAAATCCCAGATCCAGAAGAAGCTGCTCTGCCTTATCTACCATGCCAAGTTTCTCCTTCGTGATGGTCTCGCCGTACACAAAACGGGAAGAAAGACAGGCGAAGGACTGTTTCTCCCAGGTGGGAAGGTCAAGGTCTTTGGACAGGGCGCGGATGTCTTCTTTATATAATTCGCTATGGCGCAGCGGGCTCTTAACTCCAAGCTCTGCAACAGCCTGTAAACCAGGTCTGTAATCGCCGTTGTCGTCCATATTGGAGCCTTCTGCCACTGCATTCAGCCCCTCTTTTCTGGCAATGTCCCAAATTTTCTCAAATAACTCTTTCTTACAGATATAGCAACGATTGGCAGGATTCTGGCAGAAGCCCTCAATTTCCAATTCTTCAGACTCTACTGTAATGTGTCGGATTCCTTCCTTCTCACAGAAGGCTTTCGCCTCCTCCAGTTCTCTCTTCGGGAAAGAACAGGACATGGCAGTAATCGCGATACATTTATCCCCCAGCACATCGTGTGCTGTTTTCAAAAGAAACGTGGAGTCCACCCCGCTTGAAAAAGCCACAGCCACACTTCCCAGACTGCGTAAGTATTCTTTTAAAGCTTCGTATTTATTCTGCTGCTCTTTGGTTGCAGTGATTTCGCTCATATGATTATCCTCCCACGGCGATATGTTGCTATTTATGTTACTACGAATTATCCTAGTATGTCAATGGGATTAATTGTGATTTTCTTCATCATCCTTAACTTAAACGCCAGGTTCATTCCCCCTGGTGTTCTTTCAGTCTCTGTTCAGCTGCGATCCGCTTGGGATGTTCCGGTGGGTAGCATTCCCGGAAGCCTTCCACGGCGACTTTCAGATATATATCTTCTTTTTCTTCATCTCCAAGTGCGCGGTAAACGCGTGCCAGATTCCAGGTAGGCTCTGCGACTGCCGGACCTACAAGTCCATTCTCCTTCGCAAGCTCCAGCGCCTCTGTCAGATATGGGATCGCTTCTTCCGGTCTTCCCAAGTCCAGGTAGACTACACTCATATTGTTGTCCACCATCAGAAGTATAGAGCCCTCACGATAGCCATTCTTAAGCAGCTGATTGCGAACCGCAAGATGACATGCCAACGACTCTTCCCTTCGTCCGGCGGCATTGTACATTCGTGCCAGTTCCTCTGACATGGCAGAATATATCTGATTTTTCTCACCACAGTACATTTTGCACCTTTCCGTTGCTTGTTCCATACAATAGGCGGCTTCTTCCATATTCTGATCCATAGCTGCAAGCTGACCACGAAGCTGCCATATTGCAAACTCACTCTCACCCTGACGCTTTCTTTGTATCTGTTGTATCTGCTCTATTTTTTCCAGACAATCTGCCAGCTTTTCTTTTTCCTGAAGAAACATATGACATTCTGCTTTTTGATAAAGAAAATCCAGTATTCTCTGGCTATGCCCCCATTGTACACACATAAGGATTCCACGTTCTGCCCACATTTCAGCCTTTTTCACATTAAGCTTCAACATCTGCATATTCGTCTGCAAAAGCACATATCCAATTTTATAATCAATATTATCCTTCTGTTGAAAAATTAAATCACAGATCTCCCGGTAACACTCATAATTACTGCTCTGCTCCAACCCATTGCAAAAATCACTTATAGCAAACAACATCCATTCCGATGATAGCGTTCTCTTTTTCAGCTGTTCGCGGAAGAGTTCTATATATTCTTCGTTTTGTTCAGGTTTTGTCTCTGTCAGACACGCTACCATAAACTTCGTCTCATTGGAAATCTGTGCACATCTTTTTTCCAGTTTCCGGATTTTCTCGCACATAGGAACAGGCAGCTCCAGATATCGGGCAGCCTCTGACGCCAGTGCCACAAGCTGGTCACTGACCGCTCCCTGCACTCTGGAAATTCCCTGGAAGACAAGCCACGCAATTTCCTCCATACGAGGATCCTCATCTTTCGGTGCCTGTTTCGGGAAAAAGCACTTCTGTGCCCGCTCCCAGAATGACTGAAACTCTGCTTCTGAAAAATCCTTTGTACACAGACTCTCTGCAATTACAGGATGCATACGGTAACCATTTCCCGTATCTTCCAGCCAGCCGAATTTCACCAGTCTGCCAAGCGCCTCTCCCAGAGTTTCGTTTTTCTTCAAAAATCCCTGGAAAAACATCACAGTAAAATTCCGGTCAATTTCCTGATAAGGCAGAAGCGCGAACATCCTTGCCAGCTGGCTTCCTGTTTCTCCAATATCAGCCAGTTTGTACAGCCCACGGTACATATCAATGAGTCCGGACTCTTCTGCAACATCATTCCAGTTATTCTGCAGCTCTTCTTCCAGATAATCCCAATTTCCGAAATAGTAGGTTCCCGCTTTTCCAAGAAGCTTCAATGTCAGAGGATGCTGAAAAATCTCTTTTTCCAGCAAACGACTCAGCCGGTCTTTTTCCTCTCTGGAAAGTATTTTGTTGTAATTGTCACGAAAAATCAAACTTAAGGCACTCTTTTGCGGTGCCTTTATGCCAAATGTAGTAAACCCATCCAGATGTTTCTGACGTGAAATAACAAATATGGTGCACGGCAGATCTTTCAGTTCTGACAGGTAAGGATCTTCCTCTTCCGTATGGTTCATATTATCCAGAAAAAGCACTGTTTTTTCCTGATGCTCTTCTGACAGGTGATAGATACTTTCGTGAAATCTTTCTTCCACGCTCTCACCAGTAAGATTCAGAAAACTTCTGGAAAAGCTGACCGCCAGATTCTCCTCATACTGAACAGCTGCGATCCGGCACTTCACTTCTTCCTGCTCCATCCAGCTCACAAGCTGACGCATAAGTTCTGTTTTTCCAATTCCTCCAATTCCGGAAATCAGATACTTTCCGGAATTGAAGAACATCTCTTTCAAGTCATATAACTCTTCTTCTCTGCCAAAGAAATGGCTGGCTTTCACAGATTTCCGGAACAATTCACAGTTTCGCAAGGTGAGAAAACTCTGCCTGGTTTCCACGGATTCCTGATAAATACAGCTCCAGATATATTCCGGCTTTAAGTCTTCACGGTTTCTTACCAGTTCCATTTTTGCCCCGGATATTTCCGGCCCCGCCATCGCGTGCAGACTAAGCAGGGTAAACAACCAGGCATCCCCAAAGGACTGGGAAAAATCCTTCTGTTTTTTCTCTATGTAACCGATCCAGAAGATCAGCTTTTCCCCACACTCTCTGGACAGCCATGGATCTGACTCCATGACCATGCCCAGAAATTTTCTCAGCTTCTGCACAAACACAGAATGATTATAATTTTTTTCTTTCAGGAACTTTTCAAAAATCAATACCTGGCTGCCAAATGTCTCCGCATTCAGACCTTCCAGCACTTCCTCTATGTATATATGATACAAGGGAAAGCTTTCCTTGCGATTACAAAATTCCGAATGATAACGGTTCTGGCTTCCATCCTTTCGAAAAATCATTTTTCCGTGTCTGGTGCTTTTCCACTCATAGAGAAGATATTCATCCCAGAATCTGACCAGAGTCAGACCTTTTTTACTTTTTTCTCCCAGAATTCCGGTAGAATAGACCGGATAATCTTTCACGGTAAACAACCGATATAAGTTTTTCAGCGAAAGCAACACATTTGTCTGCTCATCTTTTTTCATGTCACGTTCTCTCCGGTTGTAAACACAGTTCCTTTTTTATTACTGTCTGCTGGTCACCTGACCAGCAGCACTTTTTGCAGGTAACTAAATACAACAACTGATTTCTTATTTTTTGATTGTAATCTTAGCTTTCTTTGCGTACACGCCAAACACCTTCTGTTTCTGCTTGTTCAGCTTATATGCACACGCACGTATATAATAGGTATGTCCCTTCGTCAGGTTCTTCACAGTTACCGTATTCTTTTTGGATTCCTTGATGTCCACAATATCGTAAAGATTGGAATCTGCGGTAACCACAAACGCATATCCGGCAGCACCTTTTACCTTGGACGCCGTAATGGTGATCGTGCCCTTCTTGTTATTCTTTACACTAATCTTCTTTACCTTCGGCACAACATAAGTTGTAAACTTAACAGCCTTGCTATACTTTCCAGTAACCTTCTTGCCGCCGCCCTGTGCGACTGCTCTTACTTTTACATAATAGGTCTTTCCAGATTTCAAACCGTAGATCAGTTCATTGTTTTTATTTTCCTCAACAATGTAATTCTTTACATTTTTCTTGAATTTCTTGTCAGTGGAAATTGTGATCTGATATCCGGTTGCTCTTGCAATCCGCTTCCAGGAAATCTTGGCACCATCGGTAAGTACATTGGTGGCCTTGGTTCCGGTAAGCTTCGGAAGCTTGGATGGAATTACAGTGTTCTGATTATTATCAGAAGCGTTCGGAGTCTTCGTCGGTTCCGGAGCAGATGGAGCCTTGGTCGGCTCTGCATTCGGAGCTTTTGTCGGCTCTGCCGCCGGGGTTTTCGTCGGTTCTGGTGCCTTGGTAGGATCTGGGTTCTTTTTCCAGTTTGCAGTCAGTTTAACACCGCTTACCAGTTCACCCATTGATGGTGTGTAAGAACCGGAAGAATTTACTTCTTCATCCGCATCTACTGTCGTCCATCCGGTAAAGGTATAACCGCTTCGTGTAGGCGCTTTCAGCTCAATACTGTTTCCACCTGTGAAAGTGGATGGGTTGGAGCTGTCATTTGTTCCGCCAGCCAGATCATAACTGATTGGAAGCACATCACCATTTTCATAATAAAAATGATAACGTGTATTAAAGTAATTGTCCACATAAGAATTTTTTACAACGTATAATTTACAGCTGTCTTTGATAGAATCAAAGGCATAATATGTGTTCGTATCTCCTATAGAAGCCATAGAGTCATAATCCAGATCCAGTACACGGGCCGGAATGTGAATCTCTGTAAATTTACAGGAATCAAATGCAAAACCGCCTAACAATACTACATCTGACGGAAGTGTATAGCTTCCTGCCCAGCTTTTTCCTGCAGGATAGGTGAAAATACTTCTGCCAGCCACTTCCCCTCCGCTGCTTTTATAGACCTTACTGTAAAGCACACCGTCCTGGGAAGAAAGGTACGGATGTCCTGCGTCAACTGTGATTTCTTTTAAGCTTGTGCAGCCCTTGAACATTGCACCAACTGTATATTTTACATCAGCACCAATGCGGATACTTACAATTCCACTGTCGGTGAACTGATATTTCAGGCTGTCAGTTCCATGAATATATACATTTTCAAGATGGAGGTTCTTGCAGCCCCTAAATGCACCTTCTCCGATACCTCCGCTTACGCTTGCCGGAAGAGAGGTAAAACCTGTAAGCGCTGTACAGCCTGCAAAAGCATAACTTCCAATAGTGGTTAAGCCCTCCGGGAGATTGATGTAAGTAAGGTTCTTGTTATCCTTAAATGCGTCCCAGCCAATTTCCTTCAGTGTGGAGGGCAACGTTACTTTTTTCAGTGTTTTAATGTATTCTCCCTGTCCGCGCGAGGGACTTCCATCCTCATTCCATTCAGAAGCTACAATAGTCGAAATTCCACCGACATATGTAAGTCCTTCTGCAAAGGAAACCTCCTCAACGCCGGCACAGTACTGATCCCAGCCCAGTTCCAGCTCGGATGGGGCATTGTAAATTCTTTTCAGGTTACATTCCCCATGACAGTAAAAAACTTCTTTATCAATCTCGTTATAGGCTCCTGTTGGCGGAAACGTTATCTCTTCCAGTTTCGGACAGTTACCAAATGCCTGCTTCTCGATTTTTACAGGCTGTGCACCGCCTACTGCGTCATTAAAATGCACGATTTGAAGATTCTTATCCCCATAAAACGCACC
>UMJY01038738.1_pt1 | contig 22382 bp, 21 predicted proteins | sample 1966191 | NCBI WGS metagenome assembly UMJY01 (sample SAMEA4836161, study PRJEB28245) | human gut metagenome | biome: gut microbiome; material: fecal sample | place: Denmark | collected 2008 | reverse complement strand
TCGGAGGCGCTGCCGTCATCGGCAGAGCCGCCCTTGCGGCCATACTTCTTCCACAGGAACAGCCCCAGTCCGGCAATACCGGCCACCAGCGCAATGATGGCAAAAACCTCCGGGTGGGCTGCGATCAGGCCGCCCACCTTGCCCACAAGGCCCGCCACGGCCTTGCCGATGGTGCCAATGCCGGACACGGCGGCGCCCACCAGCTTGCCCATGCCGCCGGAGCCGGACAGCCCGCTGGCAATCTCACCAATGCCCTGGATGGTGGCTCCGGCACCGTTTTTGATGCCGCTGCCCAGGATGCCGGACACAGCCCCAAAAGCACCCTGCAGTCCGCCGCCGGCGTAGGCCTCATTGATGGCAGCCAATGCTTTCTTGGCCCAGGCGGAAACAGTGTCCCGCTGGCTCTGGCTCACCTGGCCCCAGATGAGCTTGGTCACCGTCTCGGCAATGCCGGCCCAATCCTTGTTCTTGACGGCGGAAATGCCGTCCTTGATGATGCCAAAGATGCCGCTGCTCAGCTCGCTCTTGGCCCCGGACAGGGCCTCGTCAATGCGCTTCTGGGTGGCAGTGACGGAGGTGTCGATCTGCTGGGCGGATTCCTCCACCTTGTCCTGCACGCCGTCCACATAGGTGATGATCTTCTCGTAGGTCTCGCGGCCGCTGGCACCGATGCGCTCCCCGGCCTCGGTGACGGTCTGCTCCACATGGCGGGACCCGTCGGCATAGATCTTGGTCACCTCGGCAGTGGTGACGGTGGCCCCGTCCTTGTAGCTGGTGGCCGTTTTCTTGGCCGTGTCGGTCAGCACCTTGGACATGTCGGCGTAGGACTTCGTCACCTTCTGGGTCACGCCGTCCACCTTGGTGGTCACCAGGGTGTATTCCCGCTCGACGCCGTTGACCATCTCCTTGCCGGATTCGGTCACCTTCTCGGTCAGGCGGTCAAACTCCTTGCCGGTGCTGTCACGGATGTGCTCGTTGACCGATTCCACCGTGGTCTCCACCTGCCCCAGGGCGTTCTGGGAATAGGTGGTGTAGTTGTCGGTGGTGGAGCGCAGGACGGTCTCGGTGGCTTTCTTCGTGGAGGATTTGGTGCCGGAACTGCCGGAGGAGGACGGGATGTCACTGACGATGACCCCGCCGCCGGTCAGGTCGGCCAGCTCTTTCTCCGTCTGCGCCTGCTGCACCCGGCTGTCGTGCAGCTGTTGGCGGCGCTGGCGGTCGGCATCCGTGACAGTGCTCTTGGACTGGGATGCTTTCCAGCCCTCGTAGGTGTCAAAGGTAGAATAGCCGTCCTTGTTCAGGGCCTTGTTGAGCTTGAAGCTCAATCTGTCCAGCCAGCCGATGACCGTGGACAGGGCATTCTGTGCCGTGTTGGCCACGGCTGTGAACGCAGAGTTCACGCCGGTGCGGAACGTCTCGCTGGACGCATAGGCCGTGCCAAAGGCCCCGGCCAGAGCACCCAGCAGGGTGACCACGATGCCGATGGGGTTGGCGTTCATGACAGCGTTCAAAGCTGCCTGTGCCCCGGCTGCCACGGTGGCTGTGGTCTTATAGGTGACAAACGCCCCGCCGATGCTGCCCAGCAGCGGCAGCAGGACGTTTGCATTGTCGATGCAGCCCTGCACGACGCCAACGAGGATGGACAGTTCCGGGGTGGTCTGCCGCACGGCATCCAGCATGCCGTCGATGCCGTTGGTCTGCCAGCCCTCTTTGCAGGCAATGGCCAGATCGTTGCACTTGGTTACCGCCTCGCCAAAGGCAGTGGTCAGATCTTCCATGACCACGCCCGCCAGCTGGGTGGCGTTGTCCTTCAGGGTGGACAACCGGCCATTGAGCGTCTGGCTCTGGGTGGCCATGCTGTCATAGTAGCGGCCACCTTCTTCGGCAGCGGCCTGCAGCGCCTGGGTCAGGACATCGTAGGTGATGGTCATGCTCTGCACGTCCTGCACGGACTTGCCCGTGTAGTCGGCCAGCACCTGATAGATGTTGATGCCCGCCATGGCGAACTGCTTGATGTCCACGCTGGTGGCTTTGCCCTGGTTGGCTACCTGCTGCAGGTTCTGGGCCATGCGTTCCAGCTCGGCAGACCCGCCGCCGGTGGCTGCCACCGCGTCGCCCAGGGCAAGGATGGTCTTGCGGCTGTACTCGGCGTTCTCACCGGCAGAAATGAGGTATTCGTTGGACTTGACCAGCGTAGCCGTGTCAAAGGGCGTGCGGGCTGCGTCTGCCTGCATGGCAGCCAAAGCAGCGTTGGCCTTTTCCGCGTCGCCCAGCAGGTTGGTGAGGGCGGTTCTGTATTTCTCGATCTCTGCGTTGTAGGACACGCCGGTGGAGATCAGGGTCTTGCCGGCGTCCACCACCTTGTCCACGCACTTGGAGATGATGTTGCCGATGGCCACCTGCCCCGCGGTAAACTGGGAGACGACTTTTTCTTTCGTTTCCTTGGCGGAGCGCTGTGTTTTCTGGCCGGCAGAATCGGCGTCCGTGCCCACTTTGTCGGAGGTCTCTTTGCTGGTCTTTCGGACCTTTGCCCCGGCGTCGGCGGCTTCCTTCTCGCCCTTCCCGGCAGCGCTCTTGACGGCAGCGGCGGCCTTTTGGGCCGCTTCTTCCGTTTCGGACACCACGCTGTCGGCGGCCTTGGCGGCGGCAGAGGCGGTTTTCTGGGCCGCCTGTTCCGCTGCCTGTTCTACCTGGTCAAGGCCCTCCTGGGCCCCGCTGGGATCGGTCACGACGCCGAAAACGACCTCGCCGTCATATTCGCGTGCGATGGTGCATCACCTCCCGGAATGCTCTTTCTGGTATTCGGCCTGCCTGGCAAGAATGGACGCCTTGCGGTCTGCCATGGACACATAGCGCCGGGCCGTGCCGCCGGCCTCCGCAGGCAGGGCGTACACCCGGCGCAGCTTCTCGTATTGCTCCCGCATTCCCTTGGGCATGTCGGTCAGATCTTCGGTGCGATAGCTGATGATCTTGCAGATGCGGCACTCGTCCGGCAGGCTCCGGAACAGGGCCATGAAGTCCCACCAGTGCAGCTGCGCCGTGCGCAGGTCGATGCCGTAGGTCTGCAGAAAGGCCGCCCAGATCAGGGGGCCGTCTACCGCAAAATCAAAGCCCCGGAGCATTTCCCGGAACGCCTCCGCGCTGCGCTTCTCCCGCTCGGATTCCTCGGCGCCGCAGCGGTAAAAGTCCAGAAAGGCGTCGAGGTTGTCCTTTGTGAGCGGGCCATGTATGAGCACCCGCTGGGCGTAGTCCTGCAGGGCGGCTTCCTGCTCGGGTGTGTGGGCCCGGGCGGCCATGTTGTCGTAGGTGACCCACGCCCGGAAGTCCGTCTCAAAGCCCTGCGGCAGGCTGTCGGTCAGGTAGCAGTCCGGGCGGGTCATGCCTTGGCCCGGCGTGCTGCCCGGCGCTGCTCCCGGTTCATGGGCATGGGGATGGGTGCCTGGATGGAGCTCTTGGCGTCCTTCATGGCTTCCCGGTCGATGGGCTGCAGGGCGGCCATGCGTTCCAGTGCCTCCGGGTTGGCAGCAGCATTGAAGTCGGCAAGCAGCTGCATCAGATCTTCCAGGTCATCCACGTCGATGCCCAGGCGCTGGTCGTAATCCTCGCCCAGCAGATCCGCAAAGAAGTCATCCAGGATCTCGTTGAACTTGATGAGATACTCGTCATCTTCCTTGTCCAGCACGTTCAGCGCCGCCATGGCTGCCTTGTAGCCCTGGATGTACCGCTTGTAGTCCTTGCCTTTGGTCACCTTAAAATCGAATTTCACGTTGCGAAGAATCATAAAAAGCTCCTTTCGTTGGGCCCTGCGCCGGTGCTGCCCCGGCTTGATCTGGCTGGTTCAGGGCATAAAAAATCCCCGTCCGGTGAGGTGGACGGGGACATGTTGAGAACTTACGCCTTGACGGCCTTTTCCGTCTTGGCGGACTGCGGGCTGACGCTGTAGGTGTACTCCGTGGGCTTCTCCACACCGGAGACGGTGACGGAGATGCCGGCGTTGTTGCCTGCGCCGTTGGATGCGTCATTGTTGACGATGACGGAGGCCTTGCCGGTCTCACCCTTGCCGGTGAGCATGGAGAAATAGGCATACGGCACGATCACGGCGCTGCCGGTGCCGAACATCACGGCCAGGCTGGTGACCCAATCCTGCCAGGCGTCGCCGTGGGTGCGGTCGCCGGAGATGGAGAAGGTGCGCTGTGCGCTGGTCTTGATGGTGGCATTGCCCTTGCGGATATACTGCTTGTCCTGGGTGCCGGGGTTCACGGCAGCGGAGTGCTCGGTGATGCACTCCTGGCAGACGATGTAGTCGTTCACATCCTGCTGGGTGTCCGCAGTCTGGAACGCCAGCACGAAGTCGTCCGCCATTTCCAGGCCGGCATAGTCCGCACTGGGGGTGATGCCGGCCATCACTTCTTTAACGGTCATGTGGTTGCTCCTTTCGGTTGATAGTAGATCAGCTGCAGCTGGATCTGGGCGCGGCAGGCCCCACCCTCGGCTTCTAGGATGTAGCCGCTGGAGGTGACGGACACCTCCCGGACGGTGCGCCCGCTGCCCAGCTGCGGGAAATTGCGGGCCCGGTTCTGGCTGGCCACCCACTCGGTCAGGTCGTCCCAGAAGCCGGAGGCTGCGGCCTGCTGGGCGGCGTTGTCCGGGCTGTAGACGGTGTGGGAGGCCAACACATAGTTCTTGAGCCGGAGCGACCCGCTGAAATAGTGCTTGAGCTCCGGTGCGCCGGGCATGTCCAGGATGGTGTACTCCTCGGCGTCGCCGGTCAGGCCTCCCACCCGGAACGCCACACCGTCCTCCTGTGCAGAGGCCACCAGCGGGCAGGTGCGCAGCCAGTCCCGCATGGCCTGAATGGCAGGGGTCATCTGGTTTCCTCCTTCATCACTGCTTTCCAGAACTGGTTCCATGAGACTTTGTTGGCGTCCTTGCTGCGCTCGGCCCAGTAGCTGCCGCGCAGGCCGGTGTCACCGTGCAGGCCATCGCCCTGGGGGTGCAGATAATACTGAGGTCTTGCATAGGGCGTTGACCAGATGATCTCACCGGTCTCGTAGTCGGTGGCCAGCTGGGCGGAATTGTCCAGCATACCGGTGTCAAAGGGCACCAGCGGGTGGGTGTCCCGGATGATGCGCTGCATGAGCTTGCCTCGGCCCGTGACCATGGCCCGGGTCAGGTTGGCCCCCACGTCCTTGTTCCAGCGGATATGTGCCTTGCACTTGCCGCTGCGGTGCTGCACTGTGAACAGGGTGCCCATGGGCGTTGTGATGGTCAGGCGTCCGCCGTGGCTCTTGTCCCAGATGGTGGCCATGCCGTCATCTCCCTTCCACATGCCAGTGCGGCAGCAGGGGCTCCCGGTTGTCCGAGACTGCCGCCACCGTGCAGCAGGGGTGCGTCTTTTCCAGCCGGGCGTATTCCTCGGCGGTTAGGCTCTGCACCGCACCCTGCACCACCTTCCAGCCCCGCTTGAGCGTCCAGTGCTTTGCCTTTTCGGCAGCGGGCAGGGCTGCCCACTGCACATAGGGCAGGTAGCCCAGGGTGCAAACGCTGGCCGGGATGCGGATTTGGATGGTGCGCTCGGGGTCCTTGCTGGTGCCGGTGCCGGAGGTGTCCAGCTTTTCCCGCCAGCTGCAGGCCGGGAATACCCAGCACTTGGGCGTATCAGTGTCGGCCTTGGGGTCGTGGATGAGGTTCACCACGGTAACAGACGTGTTCATCTCACATGATCCCCCTGTACAGCAGGCCGTGGGGGTCAGACCCGAGGGCGGCTTCCAGCACATGCCAGGCTTCAAAACGCACGGCAGCGGACAGGCTTGTGTTGGCCGCAAAGGTCACAGCATAGCCGTCATTGGAGACGCTCTGTGCGCCCGGTGCAGCACCCACAGCCAGCTGGGCAGCCAGCAGATCCACGATCTGGGCGCAGGCATCCGCCAGCATCTGGCGGCAGCTCTCGCACACGGCGGCATGGGGTTCCGCCTTGCCAAAGGTAGCGCTGTCGATGAGGCGGGACGCCCGGCTGCACAGCACACCGAACGCCAGCTCACTCACCGTGCCGCCCGCCGCCTGGTACTCCGGGTAGGTGCAGTAGTTCATGGGCGGGGCCCTCCTTACGCCTCGATGCGCTTGATGTACAGGGTCTTGGGCTTGGACACCTTGATGCCGTACACCTTGCGGCCCTGCACAGCGGACGCGCCAATGTACTTTCCGGAGCCGCCCAGATCCTGCAGGTGCACGGGGGTCTGCCACTCCATCACACGGTGGCACCAGTTGGGGTGGCCGCAGATGAACTCGGTGGTAGTTTTCTTGGTGCTGACACGGGTGGTGTTCTCGAAGTCCATGTTGTTGGATTCGTACACCGCAAAGCCGGCGATCTGACCCACCGCACCGGTCTGCACCAGCTGCTGGGACAGGTCACCCTGCTTGATGAACTTGTCATCCTGCATGAGGATCTCCAGATACTCAGGGCTGACGATCATAAAGCGGCCGGTCTGGGGCACGCCGTTGCGGCTCAGGGTGCGCTTGGCGGCCAGAGCCTCTTTGTAGGCGGTGGAAGCGGTGCAGGCGGTCTTGGTGGCGCTGATGGTAGCACCGGTTGCACTCTGCAGCGCCTCGATGGACTTCTTGTCGATGGACAGGGCCATGGAGTAGGCGGCGCTGTCCAGACGCTCGGCGGTGATGCCGTCGGGCACGGATGCAGCGTCAAAGCCGTCGATGATCTCATTGACAGCCTCGTCGTTGTCGATGTCCAGATCCAGATAGGTGGTGGTGCCGGCATCGGCATCCACGCCGTTTGCCTTGTCGTATGCCTTGACGGCTACCTCGGTGTCACGCACCGGGATCTTGACCTTGCCGGCCTTGGGGCTGCCCTCGTAGCGGGTGTTGAAGATCGCACCGTCACGGGTGACCAGAGTGGCCCGCAGCTTTGCGTCTACCAGAGCGGAATACCGCTCCTGATTTGCATGTGCCATGTTGAACTCCTTTCGTTTTACAGGTTCAGTTCGGGATTCAGGGACTTAAAGGCGGCTTCCACACCATTGGATTCGTTGGCGGGCGGTGCGCCATGCTCAGCGCCGGTAGAGACCACGGCCACGCCGGCGGCACCGTCTTCACCAAAGGCCCAGGGGTTGGCCTTGGCAGCGTCGTCCAGAGCCTTGTCAATGTCGGCGCTGCGGTCCTTGGAGCCCTTCAGAGCGTCCAGATCCAGCAGGGCACGCACCGCCTTGACGCTGCGGCCCTTCTTGCCCAGGATGGCAGTGTTCAGGGCGCTGTCAAAGGCAAAGCCGTCCGCCTGGGCCTTCATGTCCGCCTGCAGCTTGGTCAGCTCGGCCTCGTACTCCTCGGGCTTCTTCTTGCCTTCAAAGGCTTTCAGGCCGTCCTGGGCGGTCTTGAGCTGGGCGTTTGCGTTGTCCAGCTGGGCCTGCAGGGCAGTGGCGGCGGCCTTTTCGCGGTTGACGTCGTTGCCGTTCTCCTGCATGATCCAGTTCAGCTGTTCATCGGTAATGCCGGGGATCTTGTTCTTCACATCTTCACGTTTCATGGGTGGAAACTCCTTTCATGTGTGAGACCTCAGTTTTTTACACTGTTCTCTGTCAGTATTCGGTCTTGGGCGGGGTACGCACCGCCCCTCTGCGATGGTTGTTCCCGACACAAATGTCGGGAACATGGTGCCGTTTGCCGGAATCGAACCGGCGGCCTGCTGCTTACGAGGCAGCTGCTCTGACCAATATGAGCTAAAGCGGCATGAAAAAAGCGCCCCTGCCCGGATGGGCAAAGACGCTCGCGGTATTTGGTTGTTGTCAGCACCAGTCGATTTCAGAGATGTCACCAGCGATCTCGGAAAGAGAATGGCCGTCGAAAATGGGGGTGTGCATGACGTCCTCCATGCTGTGAACGAGTTTTTCATCTCCATCGTACCACAGAAGATAAGAGAAATTTTCGTCTCGGGTGTCATAAGGGTCTACATGACCTTCTTTTCCGTGATACTGAAAGACGAGCATTGCCCAGCCTTTAGAAAGCTCCTTCTGTAAAGAATCCGCCGTCATAAAATATCACTGTTCTCCTTTCGCTCAGCATCTGTCAACTCACGGGATGGACGACCACACAAATGGCCCTCTGCATCAAAAATATAGTCATGGGCGTGCTCGCCATGTTTTCCGAGGGCTTCTTCGACCTTATGGCCGTGGCCGTTGTTGCTGATTTGCTTGGTCTGACGACCATCCGGGCCGTAATAATTGCGGTCGATGCCGCCCTTTGCATTGGTCTTTTGCGTGATGCCGTTGCGGGGGCCGGTAATGTTGCTCTTGCTGACTTTAATGATAGTTTGCCCAGCGGTGTTTGTCAACGTGTTGTGTCGGACAGCCCACGCTGCCTTACTGCTGGCGCTCCGCCCAAACCCATGCACGCTTGTCCGGGCACTGTCCACCCGCCCGCCGGTGGCCTTGGCAAACTCGCTCAGGCTCTGGCGGGCTGCTTTCAGGCGCACGGCGCTGTCGGTGGTGTCAGACCCGGCGGCACTCTCGGCCAGATACCGCTTCTTCCATTTGCGCACGTTCCGCTCCCGGGCACGCTGCATCTGGTTGACCTCGTACTGGGTGTATAGTTTGCCGTTGTACTCGATGTTCCGGGCGTTCAGCTCCTGCAGGCTCTCCTCCGTCCAGGTGGGCGGGTCGCCCAGCTCAGGGAATACGGCAAAAAAGGTGTGGCGGCAGTTCCAGCCGCAAAGCCCAGCGCCGGTTCCGTAGCCGGTGGCCTGCTCAAAGTCCGGGTAATGCTTGCCCAGGTAGTCCACAGCCCCGCCCCGATGGAAGCGCCGACCCTGCCACTCGGCGTGACTGGGGCGGGCACCACCGTGGGCGCTGGTCTCAACGAACTCCACGTTCATTTCGTCCATGCGGGCTTCCTGCAGCTTGCCTGCGGTCTGGTTGACACCGGTCAGCACCGCCCGGCGGGCCGCAACTTCCAGCGAGTCTGTGTGGCCGCTGGGGTAAGTGATCTCCGGCATCTCGTCTGCAAGGCTGTCCACAGCCTGCTTGACGGCGGTTTTGTAGTCGAAGGCACCGGTGCTCACCTTGGCCCATGCGGCGTCCAGGGTGCGTTCAAACTGGCCTGTCACGGTGTTGGCCGTGGTGGCCGTGAGGTTCCGCCATGTGCCGCAGGTCTGCCGGGCACCGGCGTTGAGCAGGTTGTTCAGGGCCGCGCTCTCTTCAAAGGGTGTGGGCTCGAGGTTGTAGTGGTAATAGATGGCATCTTCCCGCTCCATGGCTTCGGTGGCAGCCTCTTTGAGCAGCCTGCGGATGGTGGCTTCGCTCTTGCCGCTGTACTTTGCCAGCAGCTTGACCACGTTCTCCCGCACCGCCTCGGTCTGCTGGTAGCGCCACAACTGCCAGTCGGCCGTTTCGGTGAGGGTACCCATTTTGCCGATGCGCCGGGCGACATCCTGTAAGATCTCATCCTCGACCTGCTGCGCCAGCTGCACAAAGGCATCCGGCATGGCATCGAGGTAGCTCGGCGGCAGCATCAGGCACCTCCGAAGGTGAGCTGCTCATCGGTCTGGCTGTCAGCCTTGGCCTCTGCCGCCCACTGGTGGGCCTCGTCCTCGCTCAGACCATACCGGGCGGACAGATACCGGCAGCGGGGCACAAGCCCTGCCAGAGCGTCCTCCCGCAGCTGTGCGGTGCGCTCCTGCTCGCTGACAATGTAGCTGTCGTCCCAGTTGACCGAGATGCTGGTGTCCGGGTCCACATCTGCACCCAGCAGGTTCTTTGCCGCCCACAGGATGGCCCGCAGAATGCCGATTAGTGCCGTCTCAATGGGGATCTGGTTTTTGTTGGCGTTCTGCACAAGGTCCTGTCGGCTGCCGGTGTACTCGGTGGCGGTGGACACCTTGCCCAGCTCAAAACTGTAGCGGTGGCAGCCAAGCCCGCACTTGAAGCTCATCATGTCCAGAGCGTCCTGCACGGCCCGGTGGTTGTCCTCGGTGCGCAGGTCGGGGTTGTACTCCCGCCATGCGGCCGGCTGGTCGATGCTGCCTTCCGGTGCGGGCAGCTCGTAGAAGATCTGACGGTGAACGGCATCCGGCGGCACAGCGTGCTCCACACCGTCCTTGTCCACCCACTTTTTGCACATGGAGCGGTCATAGAAAATTTTCTTGCCGCCCAGGCGGAGGTCCTGCCGGTAGTTGTCAAAGGCGTAATCCGCCATCTGGGCTGCGTCCAGCGCCTCGGAAAAGACGCTCATACCCAGCCCCATGCCGCCGTCGATGTTTTTGGCGACAGCCGGGCTGAACAGGCTGAACCATGCCGGCGCGCCGGTGACCGTGATGTGCTCCACCATGCCCGGCGGGGTCTTGGCCTTGGCAAATTTCGGCGTGCCGGAAACATCGTCCATCACCTCGAACCATTCATTCGTGATGGTCCGTTCGCCGCCCTTGCAGGTGTGGGTCTGCAGATAGACGGCGGGCTTACCGCCCATCACGCACTCGGACACAAAGGCGGCCTCGGTCACCACGCCCCGCTCCACGCTGATGGGCAGGATGCAGCAGGCGGGGTCATAGTCCAGCTGAATGCGCCCCTGCGGCGAGGGCAGGGCGTTCCCGGCGGCATCCACCGTCAGGCCTTCCACACTCAGCACAAAAGCACCGGTGCCGGACCAGTAGGCCTGCTCCACCAGCTTGTTGGCATTCTCCCAGAAATGCAGCTGCCGCAAAAGGCCGCCGGTCTGCTGCTCATCACTGCCCAGCAGGTAGGCGGCACTCTTTGCGTCGCCGATCTGGAAGGTGGTCTTGTCGTTGAGCAGCAGGTTTGCCCAGTCCTCGCAGACATGTTTCGGCATCCGCAGGGAAGCCAGACGCCGGGAAATGACGCTGCCGTCCGGGGCGTCCTCCTTCTGGTCGTGGATGTCGGGAACATCGCCCTTCCACCATTGCCGCCAGACTTCAATGTTGCCGTAATAATCCGCATCCAACTGCAGATGTTTGGTTTTGTTCAGATATTCGATAAAGGCCGAAACGTTCATCTTGCAGTCAGTCTCCTGTAATCACGCTCAATGGTGTACTCAAAGGCGTCGAGGGTGTCAATGTCGGTGGTGCCGTCGTCCAGACGCTCGTCCACGCCGGGGCGCTTCTGGCTCCACAGGGCGCTTGCAAGGGCGTCCCGCAGGGTGGCGGCCTCCGGCATATACCAAAAGCGCCCGCCGCCCATGAGAATGGACGTCAGGCGGATGCGGTCGATAATCTGAATTTTTGCGGAGTTGTTCACCCGGTCGGCCAGCCAGTACAGTTTAGAGGCCCGCAGCCGGGTGCGGATGTGGTTGATCAGCGTCTGCTCGGCGCTGTCACAGAACATGTAATGGATCTCGCCGTACCATGCGAACACGGCCAGGCAGAAGGTGAGCAATTGGTTGGCCAGGTAGTCGGCATCCTGGTTGCGGGGGTCCACCCGCTGGGATGCCAGCCCCACGACGCCGGAATAGTACGGCAAAATGCCCGTTGCCACAAAGGCGTGCTGTGAACCGTTGCCGCCGAAGTCCACCCCGATGTGCACCCGCCACGGCTTGCAGGGCTTGTCTGCGGGCCAGAGGAAGCGCTTGTCGTCGGCGGCGACGCTGTCCGCAAACGGGCGGTAGATGATGCCGCCTGCCGCTGCCCACTGGCCGAGAATAAACCGGTTGTAGTACACCGTGCCGGCATATTCTTTTTTCAGCTGGGCCACGAACTCCGGCGGCAGGGTGGGGTTGTCGTCGATGGTGTAGGCCTGACAATAGATGTCGGCGTCGCTGTCCAGAAAGCGTTTGAACCAGTGCTGCGGGTTTTCCGGGTTGCAGGTGCCGTCAAAATGGGAGTGCGGGCAGGACAGACGGCTTTTCAGCATCTGGAACACGCCCTCGTCCCAGGTTGTGATCTCGTCGCCGTAGGCGTACTCGAAGGCCGCGCCCTGGATGCGGGCAATGTGCTTTTTGTTGTCGGCACCGAGGACATACACCTTGCGGCCGAACAGCTGCACGATGTTGCCGGACGCCGAGGTGCGCACGATGCCCACCAGATCCGGCCCCCAGAGCACCCGCATGGGTTCCAGAACGTTGCGTTCCAGCGTGCCCAGGGTGTTGCCCAGCATGACCAGCAGTCCCTCATCCCGTGCAGCAAGGATGCGCTTCGGGATGGTGACGGCGCAGTCAAGGTAGGTCTTGCCGGAGCGGGTGGCCCCGGTCTTGATGTTCCAGCGGTGGCTGCAGTTGCGCAGGAACTCCTGCTGGAGCTCAGTCAATGGCACTGTCCACACCTCCCAGCAGCTCCCGGGCATGTTCCAGCGTGTCGGCGGCGGTATCATCGGGCGGGTTGTCCTCGCCCAGCATCTTCAGCAGCACGTTGGCGGCCTGCGGGTCACCCTTCTTGGCACGGGCGGTGATGCCCTTGATCACGGCCATCTGGTTGTCGATGTCCTCCGGGTCCACAGCATCCCGCAGCAGAGCGTTCACGCTGCGGCGGTCGGTCTCCGGCAGGCTGAGGTAATAGTCGGCGGCTTCCTTCATGCTGCGTTTGCGGCGGCGTGCCTTGCCGGACGCAATGCCGCCCTGCTGGGCGATCTCTCTCTGTTCGCTCTCCGTTCGCTTGTTGAACGGGATAAGATTCTTCTCGTTGGACACGTCACCACCTCTCATGGTTCAGGTAAAACAAAAGCCGCCCCGGAGGACGGCCAGAAATATGCAAAGGATGCCCGGCTGGTACATTCAGGCTGTTGGTCGGTAAAGGTTGTTCCCCTGTCGCAGCCGGGCAGCACAAAGCCCGCAGGGGGAAGGGAGTAAGGGACCTTTCCTGCGGGCTATTGCATTTTAAATTTTAGCAGAGGTTGACAGTGTTATCAAGTCCGGTCCGCTCCGGTTTGCTCCGGACTTTTGATGTCCAGCTGGCGGACGGCGGCGCTGTGATGCTGGAACATCTGGCTGCGGGACAACCGGACGTAAACGGCGATCTTGTCCCAGTCCTCCAGCAGGACGTACCGGCGGAACAGGATCATGAAATCCACCTCGTTGTCCAGCTGGCTGAACACGTCCATCAGCTCGGCACGGATGGCGTCGCACACAGTGGATTGTGCTTCAGCAGCCTGCTTTGCTTCCTCGATGCGCTCCACGGCTCTGGGCAGCGCCTGACCGTCCCCGCCGCCGCCCGGCATGGCGGAATAGCGCTGGGTGGTGTGCATGGCTTCGGCCTCCAGCGTGGCCAGCTCGTCCAGCCGCAGCCGCTCGAACCGCTTGGCCGACCGGTACCGCCAGAGCCAGGCTTTTTTCTCTTCGTAGGTCATCGGACTTCCTCCACCCGGACGAACACCCCGCAGGGGTCCGACCAGAATTTCTCCACGATCTCGCTGCACACCTGCGCGTCATCGGCCCAGAAGTGCAGTCGGGTCATCTCATCCTTGAGGGCCTTTTCCAGGTTGTCGGTGTCGGGTTTGCTGGTGCGCCACTCGCCGCTGCGGCGCTTGCCCTCGGTGGGAAAGCACCACTTGACCAGCAGCCGTACCGGCTGGCCTGCTGGGATGGGCGCTTTGGGCGCATGGGGTGCGAGATACGCATGGAGCTTGGCGCGGGCGGCTTTCAGCTCCGGGCTGTCGTGGAGCACCGCGTGGGGCTGCCCGCCCTTCATGTAAGCGTGCAGCTGCTTTGCGTTGTGGGTGGTGGTGGGCGGCTGCATGGGGATAAAGAATTGCGTGTACATGGGGTTCACCTCGTTTTTCTTTTTTCAGTTCGCCAACGTGATGGGGAGGGTTCCCCGGATGGATGGGGGCTGTGCACGCCCCATCCTCCGGGATCCCCATCACACACGGACGGATTATGCTTATTATATAGGCATTTTCCGTCCCGGATCCGTAGGAAAATGCGGCATTTTCCGAAATCCGGAAGCAGGACGCGGACGGATTATGCGGGCATTTTACCGTTTTTGTACGTTGCGTAAAACAAAATATTGCAATTTGTAATCATCCGTTGGAACCGGGTTCTTTGCGGCCCACGTCGGTGCCGTCGATCCAGTAACCGCCGTCGGCTTTCAGGCGGCGGCGCACGGTGTCCGGCTTCAGGCCCATATACTCGGCCATGGCGTAGACAGTGACCTTGCCGTCCATCGTGCAGGATTCGTAGGCGGTGGACAGCTCCACAGACTTGTTCTTGGCCAGCTTCTCCCGGCTGCCCCAGCGCTTTTCCGCGCCGCGTGCGGCAAAGCCCTTGACGTCTCCGTCCGGCTGGAGATCCTCCAGCAGGCCGCTGTCCGGCTTGTGCACCGGGTAGTCAAACCAGAGGTTCACCGGGTCAAAGCGGGCGAACTCGCGGAGCGTGCCCTCGATGCGCCAGGCAGTCATGCCGTCGGCCTGCTTCTGGGCGGCGGCGACTTCGGCGTCAATGGCCCGCAGGTCGGCCAGGCCCAGGCACTCCTTGGCCACGGCCAGCATCCGGCTCTTGCTGAGGGTATCGTCCGGGCCGTAGGCGTCCGCATGGCCGCGCTTGTCCAGCATGGCCTTGATGACCCGACAAGCTGCCTTGTTGCGCAGCTGCTCCCGGATGGCGTCGGTGGGCGTCAGCTCGGTCATGTCCAGCATGGCGTCCGGGTCACGGGCGAACACGCCGGAACCGGACGCACGGTCCATGCTGCGCTTGCCGCCCTGGGCACCTTTGCTGTGGTGATGGCAGTAGATCACGGCGCAGTCCAGTGCGCGGCACACAAGGTCAAACTGGTTGCAGAACTTGGCCATCTGGTCGGCGCTGTTCTCGTCGCCGGTGATTACCTTATAAATGGGGTCCAGCACCACGGCCATGTAGCCCTTTTTCTGGGCCCGGCGGATGAGCTTGGGGGCCAGCTTGTCCATGGGCACGGACGCACCGCGCAGGTTCCAGATGTCAATGTTTTTCAGGTGCTCCGGCGGCAGGCCCATGGCGGTGTACACATCCTTGAAGCGGTGCAGGCAGGAGGCCCGATCCAGCTCCAGATTGATGTACAGCACCTTGCCCTGGGCGCAGGAGAACTGGCCCAGCCACGGCTTGCCCTCGGCAATGGCGATGCACAGCTCGATGAGGGCAAAGCTCTTGCCGGCCTTGCTGGGGCCCGCCAGAAGCATCTTGTGCCCTTTGCGCAGCACCCCGAAGATGAGCGGGTCTGCCAGCGGGGGCAGGTGCTCCCAGTCGGCGGCGAGGTTCTCGGTGTCCGGTAGGTCGTCGGTCTCGGCTTCCAGCCAGTCCACCCACTCGTCCCAGCAACTCTTGCCGAAATTGGTCTCCAGAAGCACCTGCCGCTTGTCGCCGCGCAGGATGCCGGGCATCCGGCTCAGGCGGCTGGGGTTGCGGTTCTGCTGGTCGAGGGTCAGGCCGTTTTTCTGGCAGGCAGCGTAGAGGTAATCCACCCGCTTGCGGTACTCGGCATAGTCCGGGGCGTCCACCTTGACGATGGCGTGGACGCTCTTGCCGCCGGAGTACACCAGCGCGGCGCAGGGCAGCTCCAGCTGCTTGATGATGGCCTGCTGCTTGCCCAGCTCCATGTTATCGCACTCCACAAGGGCGTAGCGGTAGGCGGTGACGTTGGCGTCCTTGCGGCCTGTGCCGTCCACGGGGTTGAAGCAGATCCAGGCACCCACCTCCGGGTCCCAGTCGCCCAGCACCTTGCCGAGATCCCCGCCGCAGGTGCCCAGTTCGGCAAGGAGCTGCCCGGCGGTGCGGGTCCAGCTGCCCTTGGCCGGGCGGCGTTTGTCGTCGGCCATGAAACTCTCGGTGACATAGGCCACATACTCGTCCTCTTCAAACAGGGCCTGCAGGTAGCGCCTGAGCTGGTCCACAGGGTCCCACTGTTCCGGCAGGGCGAGATCGTGGGCTTCCACCCAACGGGGGTCTACCAGCTGGCCGTCTGTGTGGTTCGTCCCGGCGGAGATGTCGTCGTTCCAGTCCAGTGCATGGCCGGCAGGGCCTCTCCATCCGCTGGAATAGGCCAGCTGAAAGATACTGCTGGCCGTGACGGGGCTGCCCCCGCCGCCGTGGAAACTGGCCCACTTCTTGGCGCACTCGCCTTTGTGGTAGCGGCCCCCGTCCCGGGCGCTCCACTGTTCCCATGCTTCCACGGGCAGGCCGGCTTCCTTCAGGCCCATGCCCACCAGGATCCATTCGTCGTAGGTCAGGGCGGACGGGCTGAGAAAATCCAGCGCTTCTTTGAGTTCATTCGCATTGTCCATTCACGTTACCATCCAAAATCAAAAGGACTGTCTGCAGCAGGCGGCTCCGCAGCGGGGGTATAGGTGCGGGGGTTCACGCCCTTGGGCACGCCGCGCCAGCCCTGAGCCGCTATGCGATCGATCATGTGGCGGGCGGCCTCAAAGCTCCAGGTGCCCACATGCTGGAACCCGTACTTTTCCAGACAGCGGATCTGTTTGGGCGTGGTCAGGCCCTCGTCCCGGCGCTTGTTCAGGCGGTCCAGCAGCAGGGCGGCCTTGCCGGCGGATTCCACTGCGTCCGGCAGGATGCCCAGCTTTTCCAGCGCGGCGGTCTGTTGCTCGCTGGGCGGACCGGCCTCCCAGCCAAAGGCGGGCACATACCCGGCCAGATCTTCGGCCTGAATGCTCATTTCGTACTGCAGCGGGTCCACCAGTTTTGCCTTTTTACGGCGCTGCTCTTCCAGCTGCTTGGCAAGGGCTTCTTCCCGCTGGGCCACCACGTCCTCGCTGGCCTGGGCGGCGGCCTCCTCGATGTCCTCCGGGCAGCCGGTCTCGGCCAGATGCTCAGTCATCTGGCGGGCCACAGTGCGGTCCTCACAGACCAGATCCGCCGGGCGGCACAGCTCATGCCGGTCGGTCATCCACAAAAAGTCGAGCAGCAGCAGGTCGGTCTTGCCCGGGGAAAGGCGGGTGCCGCGCCCCACCATCTGGCTGTACAGGCTGCGCACCTTGGTGGGCCGCAGCACCACCACGCAGTCCACGGAGGGGCAGTCCCAGCCCTCGGTGAGCAGCATGGAGTTGCACAGCACATTGTATTTGCCGGCGTCGAAGTCGGCCAGCACCTGCCTGCGGTCGTCGCTCTGGCCGTTGACCTCGGCAGCCCGGAAGCCGTAGGTGTTCAGCAGGTCCCGGAACTTCTGGCTGGTCTTGATCAGCGGCAGGAACACCACCGTTTTGCGGCTCTTGCAGCGCCGAGCCATTTCGGCGGCGATCTGCTCCAAATACGGATCAAGGGCTGTGCCCAGGTCGCCCACGGCGTAGTCGCCGCCGCTCATGGTCACGGATGTAATATCCAGCTGCAGCGGGATGGTCTGGGCCATGATCTTGCACAGATAGCCCTCCTTGATGGCGTCGGTCAGCTTGTACTCAAAGGCCAGGCTGTCGAACACCTCGCCCAGATTGCGCATGTCGCCGCGGTCCGGCGTGGCGGTGACGCCAAGCACCTTGGCCCCGCTGAAGTAGTCCAGGATGCGGCGGTAACCGTCGGTGATGGCGTGGTGGGCCTCGTCGATGATGATGGTGCCGAAATAATCCTGCGGGAAGCGTTCCAGCCGGGCGGTGCGCTGCAGGGTCTGCACGCTGCCCACCACCACCCGGAACCAGCTGTCCAGGCAGGTGGATTCGGCCTTTTCCACGGCGCTGACAAGGCCGGTGGAACGCTGCAGCTTGTCGGCAGCCTGTTCCAGCAGCTCGCCCCGGTGCGCCAGAATGAGCACCCGGTCGCCGGCACGCACCTGATCGGCAGCCACCGACGCAAACACAATGGTTTTGCCGGTGCCGGTGGGCAGCACCAGCAGGGTGCGGGTGTGGCCGGCGTCCCACTCGGCGTGGATGCGGTCACGGGCCTGCTGCTGGTAGGGTCTCAGTTCCTGCCCCATCAGAATGCCCCCTGCGTCCAGCCCTGCGAGGGTGCCGCCTTGGGTGCCGGGGGCGGCAGGAAGCGCTGCACCTCGTTGCTCTGGCCGGTCTCACCGGCGTGAGGGCCGCTCTGTTTGGTGTACTCCCGGACGCCCAGCTTGCAGATGCCCTTGGCACCTACCACCTCGTTCCAGCGGGGGCGGAAGGTTTCGCCCCGCTTGCACTGGCCGATGCTCTCAAAGAACGCGCCCAGCAGACCCTGGGTCTTGGTATGCAGGTACAGGCGGTGGGTCACGGTGGTGTCGCCCTTGGCCCCGCCATAAATGCGCAGGGTCAGTTTTGCCATGGAGCAGGGCGGCAGCTTGGCCCCGCCCTCATAGCGGGCACGCTCCATCTGGGTCACTTCAAAGGGGTACTCGCCCTCCGGCAGCAGCACGAATTCCTGCTGCTCGTTGGTAAACTCGTCATCCCAACCCAAAGCGAAACCTTCGTTGTTCATCTCGTTCATAATGCTTCTCCTTTATTTAATGTACGTTAAAACGGCAGGTCACGGCTGTCCAGAACCATCTGCAGCACCTGCGGCCATGCGGCGATCAGGCAGCCCTCCACAAAATCCATGGGGTAGTCCTTGATGGGCATATCCTCCGGGAAGTAGCCCCGCTCGCCCACTACATGCTGCAGCTCTTCCGGAGTCACGTTGTTGGCGCTCATGAGCGGAGCCAGTTTTTCCGGCACGCCCAGGGCGACCAGATCCGGCGTGAGCAGGGCCTTAGGAACCTCTTCACGGGGCGGTTCCGGCTGTGCCTGCGGGGTGGGCAGGATGTCGGCATCCGGCTGATGTTTGGGCTGCGGGGCAGGAGCCGGGGCGTGCTGCACCGGCGTCTGGGTAGCTGCCGGTGCGCTGCCGCCGGGCAGGCAGTGGGCAATGCTGGCGTAATCAAAGGGCACCTCCTCCGGCAGGTCAAAGCGGTTCTTGGCGTCCCAGCAGGCGTGGTGGGTGGTGTACAGCACCCGCTTGCCGCCGCTGGCCTTGTTCTTGGCGTTTGGGCCGCTGCCGGCCTTTTCCACCACCGTTTTGTAGTTGGCGAACAGCAGCATATCGCACCACTCCTGCAGCAGCGGGGCCACCTGCTTGCTGGTTTTCATGCCCCAGCGGTCGTAGTTGCCCACGGCGTCCGGCTGCTCAAACTTGGTGATGGCGGCATGGGCCAGCACCACCACATTGTGGCCGGCGTTCAGCACCTCTTCCAGGGCATCCAGCAGCTTGCTGAACTCCTCCTTGACGTAGGTGTAGCCCTTGCCGTAGCCAAAATCTTCGATGCCGTTGACCTTGGCACGGGCGCACACCGCTTGGATGCACAGGCGCTCGGCCCAGTCGGCTGTGTCGATGACCAGCGTGCTGCAGGGCACGTTGCCTTTGCGCACCTCGGCCACCTCGTCCAGCAGCATGGCCCAGCTGGTGGGCTGGGGCAGGCGGGCCACGTTCAGGCGCTTGGTGCCGCCCTCGGTGTCGATGAACACAGGGCTCGGGAAGTGGGAGGCAAAGGTGCTTTTGCCGATGCCCTCCGGGCCGTACAGCACGGTTTTGACGGGGGCGGTCTGGATGCCTCTGGTGACTGCATACTTGCTCATTTAAAACGCTCCTTTCGTCCAGCTCCGGGGCTGGGGCTTCTCTTCGGGCGGCACGGCGTCCTTTACCATGCCGTCCTCAATGATGATCTGGCACTCGCTGCCGGTGGAGACCCGGGTGGCGATGGCCTGCAGGTGCTCTGCTTCCAGCCAGCGACCAAACTCGGTCAGGGTGGTCATGTCCATCTGCTCCAGCTTGTCCAGCAGCACGAAACCGCAGTCCGGGTTCAGCCGCCGCACGATGGCCGTGGCCACCCGCAGCTGGTCGCTGCCGGACATGTCCCGCCAGTGCTTGCCGTTGTAAGTAAGGACACCGTCCTCCACGCTGAGGCCCGGCAGGGGTAGGTCGGCACCGTTCAGCAGGGCCATGCGCTCGGCACGCTTCTGCTGGATGGATTCGGTCAGGCGGTCGTACTCGCTGGCGTACTGGGCGGCCTCGTCCTTGGCGCGGGCTTTTTCGAGGTTGGCCCGCACCTTGCGGTTGGTCTCTTCCACATCTCGGATGGACGCTTCCAGCTCGGCGGTGGATTCGTCTTGCAGCTGGGAGACGGTCTTTCTTGCAGTTTCCCGCTGATTGAACAACTTGGTGTGCTTGGCGTCCAGTTCATCTGCCAGCTGCTGCAGTGTGGCAATGCGTTCCCGGGTGCGCTTCAGCTCGTCCACACACTGCTGCACCTGCTGTTCAAGCTCTGCATACTGGGCCCGCAGGCGCTGGTTCTCGCCATTCCGGGCCAGAATGTCCTGCTGCTGGCGGATGAGCTCGGAGGCGCTCACCGGCTCGTCCGGGGCTTCCGGGTAGGAGATCATTTCCTCGGCAAAGTGCTTTTTCTGGGCAGCCAGCTGGCCGGTGAAGGTGCGCTTGTCGTACAGGCCTTTGATCTCCAGATCCCGGGTGTGCAGCTCGGCCCCAATGCCGATGATGCGCAGCAGGATGTCAGCCTTTTCCTTGTCGCTGGCGTCCATGAAGCGGGGCAGGTCGAGGGCCAGCGGCTCCACAAAGGCGTTGAGCAGCTGCTGGCCGCTGCGGCGGCCCGTGGGGTCGGTGACGGTCAGGCTGGCATTTTTGCCCTTGCGCTCCACCACCACGCCGTTGGACAGTGTGACCTTGAGGTGCGCAGGAGCGATAGCTCCGTCCCGCTGTGCGGCGTCCGGACGGAAACGGTCCCCGCCCAGGGCCCACGCCAGGGCGTCCAGCACGCTGGTCTTGCCCTGATTGTTGTTGCCGCCCACGAGGGTGAGCCCGGTGGGCGACGGGGTGAGCGCAACGGCCTTGATGCGCTTGACGTTCTCGGCTTCCAGCGCCGTGATCTTTACAGACATTGTGATACCTCCCCTTGAATTTGTCCCAGTGTACGGATGAGCTGATTGGCGACGGCTTCCCGCTGCTCCTGCGGCAGCTTGCGGAGGGACGGGATCACCATTTTGCCGATGTTCTGGAAAGAACGGTCGGCCAAAAGTACGTTGTCATAGGAGCTGTGGGCATCCTGTTCGGTGCCGGAAGAAGCCTGTTCCAGCTGTGCCCGCAGGTCGGCGGTCATCTCGGCGGCCATCTGGTACGCCTTTTCTCCGGCACGCCTGTCCACCTCTTCTTCGTCCACCACCGCGGTGATGGGCTGGCTTTTCAGCGCGTCGTTCTCGGCCTTGAGCTTGTCGCCCCGGAGCTTGGCGGCCTCGGCCACCTGCCGGGAGCCTGCCAGCTGGTTCTCCGCGTCCTTGGCGCGGGCCTCGGCCTTGCTCTGCATCTTCCATGCTTCTTCTTCCCGGGCTTCGGCAGAGTCGGCGCGCTCTTTCAGCTTGGCGTTCTGCTCGGTCAGGCCCTGAACATCCGCAAGGGCGGCATCCCGCTGGGCTTCGACATCTTGGATGTGGCTTTCCGCCCAAGCAGCCCGATTCTGGGCACCCAGCAGCTTGTCCCGCTCAGCCTCGGCAGCATCGGCCCGCTCTTTCTCGGCTTTGATCTGAGCCAGCAGGTCCTGATACTCCTTGTTCGTGGAAACCTCACCGTTCTTGACCTTCTCCACCAGCTCTGCCGGAGCGCTGGGCTTTGCCACGGCGTACAGCAGGGTGGGCGGCAGGGCTTCCAGAATGGCCCGCTGGCGGGGGCTGCTGCCGTCCATCAGGGCAGAGACCTGCAGCAGGTTGTAGGCGGTTGACTTGGTGATGCCAATGGAACAGCACCATGCCCGGAAAGAATCATCGCCACGGTTGCCGTGCTTGGAGTTGTCCAATTGTTGGACAACTCCGCACAGCGCATCATGGGCAGCAGCAATGGCATTACCCATGTGCACGAGGCCGCGCTCGGCCAGCTTTTTGCCGTGCTGGTACTCCTTTTCTGCAAAGTGCAGGTCATCCACGGTCTGTGCATCCAGCCCGGAATAATCAAACGCCGGGCGCATCTCATCCGGCACGGTGGTCAGGGGCTTGTTCTGTGTCGTCTGGGTTCCGGGCACTTCCGGTTTGTCAACATCCGCAGAGTGAGCGGGAGTTAAATGCTTTTCGCCTTCGGTCTGGTAGCTGTTGCACTCCTGCACGGGATGGCCGCAGCTGTGGCAGTTTCCGAAGCATTCTTCTTTGCACCCGCCACAGGTGCAGGTAGAGCAGATGCAGGAAGCAGGAACACCCAAGGAAGAATCCTCTTCCACTGGGTCGATGGGGGCGTTCTTGCAGGGCTTGGCATTTTCCAACGCGTCCAGCATTGCGCAGTCGATTTCGTACTCGTCCAGCGGGGCGAACTCCGCGCCATTGGTCAGAAACGACTGTGGGGTCAGATTCTTGTCTGCCGCTCTGGCCAGCTCAAATCTATGCGTCATGATGCGGCTTTCTTTCCAAATGCTGCCGTTCCAGTACCAGAACCGGCCGCGGTAACAGGCATAAACCATCTCGTTGGAAATCTTGGAACTGATGGTGTAGTCCGTCATACCCGCACCTCCGTGTCCTTCA
>UMJY01020163.1_pt1 | contig 22494 bp, 20 predicted proteins | sample 1966191 | NCBI WGS metagenome assembly UMJY01 (sample SAMEA4836161, study PRJEB28245) | human gut metagenome | biome: gut microbiome; material: fecal sample | place: Denmark | collected 2008 | reverse complement strand
CGAAAGCTTCCACGAGCTGCATTGTGGTTTCGTACTCTTTAGCGAACTTCACGGCCTTGTCCGAAAGCAGGAAGCACAGCACGAACGCAAGGCAGAAGGTTATAACTATTCTTGGGTTTCTGTGCCACCGGCGGAAGTTATACCGGGTCACGGCAAAGATCTGCTTTGGCTTCATATCCTCTCAAGCCTCCTTTTCGCGGCGTATGCAAAGGCAAGGGCCATCAGCAGGCTGAACTCTATGAGCAGCACCGCCACCCCTATTTTACCGAACACCCACCGTGGGGACGGGCTGAGCCACTCCCGGGGGTACAGCACGAAAAGCTTATCGAAGTACCGCTCATACAGTATTATGAGCAGATAGAACAGCACGAAGGGCGATGCGTAGGCCATATATTTGCTGTCGGTAAGCGCGGCGAAGGTCATGCCCGTCAGCGACCAGAACGCGCCCGAGGCAAAGAACATGAGCGCAGTCTCCATTAGATTGCCAAAGTAATTCGGCACGGTTTCTCCGGCCTTAGGGTAGGCTTCCATTGGCAAAAACATGAGCGCGGCAAAGCCGTAGGCTATGAATATACCCAGCGTCAGCGCCAGCCCGCCGGAAACGGCGCAGCCCACGGCCTTCCCCGCGATATACCGCGGCACGGTGGTGCGGGGCAGGTATTCCTTTATGAAGCCGCTCTTAACATCGTCAATGAAGGACGCGGTATACGGCAGCGCGGCGAGTATGGGCAAGGCCAGCGCCATGGCGTCGGAGGACAGCGCGCTCATGATAAGGTCGCTGTGGAAGCCGGGGGAAAGCAGCTCCGCCGAGCGGAAGCCCGCCAGTATGCCCTGAACGGAGGAAAGGAGCGGAATGAGTGCCGCACCTAAGGTGCTGATAAGAAAGGCTCGGCTCAGTATGGCCTGCCGCAGGCCGGCGCAAATGGCTCGTTTCATGGGTTCGCTCTCTCCTTTCCGCGATTTTGGGTAATAGGGAAGCAGGCATGGCGGATTTCCCTGCGGTCATGCCTTCCCAACGCTTGCAGAGTATCAATATCCTGCGAATCTATCAATGATGCTGCCATCAATCGCATTTATAGTAAGTAGACTTGTATAACCGCTTGTTCCACGTTGGATGCCATAGCTGTCAACCGAATGTCCGAAAAAGTCCCATACAGGAACGAGTAAACCTTGTGAACCGACATTTCTTTCAGTTATCCGCATCAGCCCTAAAGTTACATGGTCGATAAAATACTCGCAAGTCCATTCTTCTTCAGACGTATCATATTCGTTATCAACAATGACAATCATTTCCTCAAATATTGCTTGGATTGATGAAAACGGTAATAGCATTGCGCCCTCCGCCTCTATATCTGTCAGTTCATGCGGTGAACGATACTCAAACATAGCAATTCCATTATCATCTATGAAAACACGGATTTTTTCATATAGCCACGGCTTTGCAAATTGCTCACCCTCATACAGTATTTTCCTGTCGCCGCCTCCGTCATCGGTATAAGTAACTGCTACACCATTGATTTCTCTCGTAAACATGAATTCGTAAACGCCGGTTGGACAGATATTTTCTGCTGCATGTTTTCTCATTCCAGTACATGTAAAGCCATTAAGCCCCATTTTTTGTAGTGAAGTTTCCGCAATATCCAATGCCTCTGCCTGAGTTGTATGTAAAGGCAGAGATTCCACGCTGCTGCTATCAGGCGAGGGAATCGCACGGTTTAATAAAATGTCAAGGCAACTGTCATCAAGATTTCTATAATACTCCAATCGCGCAGAACCGGACTCGGTATAAACATTGATTCTTGACAATCTGCCATCATCTCGGAGCGCATAATAGTGAACATATTTGCCATCCTCAGCGGGATTGTCAAACTGGTATTGGAGCGGCTCATACGTTGCCTGGGACGGAGCGTTTTCAAGACTTTGCATGGTATCGGCAAGCGAAGCATCATATTCCGCTTGTTCCAAATATCGTTCACTGAACCAGGTATCGTTATTTGCATTGGTCGTAAGGTCTTCAATAATATTATCGTAGTATTTTTGGGGCAACAGGCTAAGATCGTCAGAGACAGGCCTAGCACCCTCAAACAATACTTCAACAAGGCGCTTTACCGTATCATTTGCCAAGCGGGACATTTTTACCCTTGCAATGGGCATTTTATCGGCTTGCGGAAGGATTATCGAAGCATCCGTATGTACGAGCAGTTTGCCTTTTGCGCTAATGGACTCAAGTTTCAGATTTTGCGGTATTCCAAGATTCATTATGAACATATTGGTTTCATGCTCAGAGGTTTCAGTCCGCGGTTGCGTGTTTTTTTCAGATACATCTTCCGTGCCCTGAGCTTTTTCAAGTAATTTGTCTAAGTTTTTGCCTATCACTATCGGGCTCTCCGGCGTTTTCTGGCAGGCGGAAAGCATGCCAATAAACATTAAAGCAGTCAAAAGCAAGTAAATTATGCGTTTCATTTCTTCCACCTCTTTCATAGTGCTACTTTAATTATAAAAAGCTGTCACCGGAAAAGTCGTTACCAAATGATTACTGTTTTATTACCGTTGATCGAAGATTATTTGATTTTCAGTATTTTATGAGGAACTATATCAAGCCTCATGGTATTGACTACTTGTGAACTGAATTCGGACGGTTGTACCGTTGCCAACCTTGCTTTCCATGTTCAAATCAGCGCCATGTGCCGTGACGATCTCTTTGACGAGAGCAAGGCCAATCCCCATCCCACCGCGCTTTTTACTGCGAGATTTGTCCACCACGTAAAAAGGCTCTGTGATGCGTGCAACTTCGCTTTCTGGGATACCGATGCCATTATCGGATACCTCGATAACATTGCCATAGGCCCGCATGGTTACGATCTGTCCGGGGGCTGACGCTTTTGAGGCGTTGTCAATAAGGTTAATAAGGACAGATTGCATCAAATCTGCATCCATGCTAAGAGTATCTATCTTGCAGTCGGACATAAGGCTTATACCCCGCTGGCGAAGGGTTTCTGCCACGCTTTGTTCCACGCCGATAAAGAGCTGGGGAACAGATGTGGGCTTCAACTTGATATCCTGCTTTAGTGTGATGAGTTTCAGGAGCTTTTGTGTCATGCGCTCCAGCCATTCGCATTGGCGCCGGATATAGGCAACAGACATTTCCATTTCTTCTTCGTCTATGTAGGTGTTTTGTAGCGTATCGGCATTAAGAATTATGGTAGTGAGCGGCGTTTTGAACTCATGGGTCACGCCACCGATAAACAGCCGCTGCCGCTCGACGGTTTCCGTTAATTTCTCCACATGGCTTTCTACGGCAGCCGCCATTGCGTTGAGGTCTTCAGCAAGCGTACCGACTTCGTTGTGTTCGATGACGGTAGCGCGTTCCGCATAATCCCCTGCGGCAATTCTCTTTGCAGTTTTGCTGAGCGAGGTAAGGGACTGCATGGAGTGGCGCACCAATAGAGAGATTATGGCTACGCCTACGACTATACACACGATGCTGATAATAGTAAAGCGCCAAATCATATCAGCAATGTCATTATAGACGGTTGATATGTCCTCCACAACATATACGGAATAGTTGTTTTGCTTTATTGTAACGCTGCTACCGACAATCAACATATTCCGTCCTTCAATCTCCCCGGCGAATTGCTGCTGTTCTCGATCATTGGAAAGGGAAAGGTATTCATCCGGTCCTATTTTTAATTCGGAATACAGTTCGTCTGAACCCGAAAGCAGCACAGAAGATGAATCTGCAAAGCGCGTAAAACAATAACGAATTAGGGATTCGCTGGCCACAGGATGATCATTCTCATTTGCATAGTAACTTGCCATGTGTGAAAAGGAAGATACAAGGTTACGCTGCTTGTCGCGGGCTTGCTGATAGGTTATCTCCAAGATGCTGTTTTTCGATTGCAGAAGCAAAAGCGTACTGCATGTTGCCACGATGACAACGAGAACGATGCTACAAATGATGGAAATTTTCTTCCACAGCTTCATTTCTTGTGTTCCTCCAGCCGGTAGCCTGACTTGGATATAGTGCGGATTTCATCAGTCAAGCCCAGCTTTTTACGAATGTTGGCCACGCGCACATCCACGGTGCGTGTATCGCCAAAGTATTCCGCCCCCCATATCTCATTCAAAAGATATTCCCGCGTGACCGTGCGATTCTTGTTCTTGATAAGGATGGCGAACACGTCAAACTCCATCGGCATCAGGTCAACCATTTTCCCGCACTTTGTTATAATGCGGTTGCCCGTGTCTACAGTAATATCGTCATAGCGATAGATTTTGTTCAGCCGCCCAGTGCGCTCCAATATCTTTTCGATTCGGACAAGGAGTGTGATAACCTCAAAGGGCTTGACGATATAATCCTCCGCTCCGTCCCGTAAGCCCTTGACCTCCGATTCCGAATCCGTTTTGGCGGTCATGTAGATCACAGGGATGCCGTACCGCTCGGCGTGTGCAAACAATTCAAAACCATCGATACCGGGGAGCATAATATCGAGTAAGGCAAGGTCAAAGGAATGATCTTGCGCTAAATATGCCGCCGCTGCGCTGCCATCGCCAAAGACCATGACCTCATAGCCCACATAGCGCAGATTGAGTGCCACGGTATCCGATATGCTATGATCGTCTTCAACGAGAAGAATCCTATTATCAGCCATTGTTTCACCTCACATGCTTTTCCCACTATCATATTATCAAATAACAGAAATTTAGTTGTTACCAAAATATTACCAGTAATTATACGGATATCCGGTTGTCTGTCAACTGTGGCAGCAAACGAGTTCTGCTATTGTGTAGGCATTCGCGGCTCCAATTGCGTGCCATCCACAGCACATATAACCAAATAGTCATTAAGAACAGAAACAATTTCGCCACCTATGAAATATGTTTCTGTATAGAAAGCATACCATGATGGCACATAAAATATAGTGTTCTCATCCATACTGGTTCCAATATGGCATATACCCAATTTGACATCTGAGACTTTGATACATAAAGTTTGATTTGTTTGTCGCAAATGAACCCAATGATTGGAATACCTGTCAATGAGCTTACACATTATTCTTTTCTGGATATCGGCAAAAGAAAGCATCTCTATATTGTTGTTTATAATTTCTGCGCATTCAGTCGCATTATTCCATAAAAACACTCTGATTTCTTGATTAGCTATATAGAAGCATATTCTTTCGACAGATATTTGGGCACGATGCATAATTTCTTCACCATCTCGCCGAATATAGTATCTCCATTGTGCTGGCGTTTCAAGCAATTGTATTTGTTTTGTATATGTAATATAATAGCCAGTAGAAATTATTTCGTGAGATGCTTCACTTACGCTTACCTCGCGTGCTGGTGTCAATGACGAAATCCCCATATCAGTTATTCCATTGTCAGAAAGAAATTGTCTAGTTAATTCTATTGCATCTGTTTTGTTCATGCTAATCTCGCTAATTCGTGTTCCGGCCGGCTCTCCTATAATGGCATCACCAGCAAGTACCATTTCCTCGTTTTGGATGATATTTTGTACGCTATATGCACAATCATTAGCGCCAATCTTTCCAAACAATATGGCTAATTCCCCATCAGGCAGTTCTGTTTTAAGCTCAAATTCTTTATCTGTTTGATGGTCCGTTAACTGGTTTTTTAAATCTACCTGATTATCAAGTTGACCATTGAATCGGAGTATACTTTGCAGAATTGAGCAATAGTCGTTCATTGAAAACCGTTTGATAGATGCTTTAGCAGCGGGAAATTCGGTTGAATTCGGGACAGTAATTGTTGAATTGACATCAATGGTTACGTCTTTTCCTCTTACTATTTCACTCCACGTAACAGCTGCCTCAATTTTGCCCTGTTTATCCATAGATTTTGATGAAAAGTATTCCTCCATCGCCTCGTCTGGTATCATATTTCTATTTCTTTCACATCCGCTGCACAATAATATTAATATAATCGAAATTACACACAAAGCTTTATATGCCATTTACAATCTCCTTCTTTATTCAAATACCAATAGGGATACGGCTACATGCGAGCCGCATCCCATAAAATGTGCATACACTTGTTAATTTGTCCATTTACCAGAATAAGTTGCCGAACCGCTACTACTGCTGCCAGAGTATGCTCTCAGATTAAGCGTAACCCCCGATAACCTTTCAGTATAAGTAAGGGTTAGCACATAAGGCGATACGATACGGGGCGTATCACTTTTGAGTACCCCATTCACATAAATTCCGAACTTCAAGCTTGTAGACGACCCTGAAAATGAAACACTTCTTACATCAACATCGCACTCATAATTGTGGTAACTGGGTTGACTTCCCTGGCTTCGCCAAGCACCACCCGTGACGGTACCACCAACGCTTATAGTAGATGCAGCCGCAAACGCCGTCGTGGCAAACGCTATCATCATGGCAAAAACGAGGACGAAGGAAAGAATCTTCTTCATATTTTTTCTCCTTTCAAATACCGTAGTTGTTTTTTCGTGGAACATAAGATACAATTTAGCCATACCCTTGCAAATTGGCATCGCCTTTTCGGCGATGTGAGCCGCCCGCTCGCAATATGCAGGGTTTTTTTCATATATGGACAATCATAAGCATCCCTCCTTCTCGGATAATACGACCAAATTATTTTATTCTCTACATATAAGACAGTTTGTGGCAACGGATTATGACGATTTTAGCGAAAATAAAAAAATCAAAATTTTTCTTTTTTGCGTCAGATTTTGGAGCGGTTAATTGTCTTATAGGTAAAGGGTAAGAAAAGACCCAATTATTTCAGAATGAGAAAGGACAAAACAAATGAAAAAGAAAACAATTATTTCGCTCTGCCTTATTGCGGTAGTCTGCTTTGCTTGTTTCGCACCGGCGCTGGCATTACAGGACAACAGAATAACGCCTTGCGCGATAGTCACGTTTTCCAGCGGTATGCCAAAGGTAGCGGGAACCACGAATAAATATAACCCATACGCGATTGCCAGCGTAGGGCTGCCAGAACAGTTGTCCGTTGGTTTCACATTGTACAAGGTCGTTAACGGAAATGAGATTTACATTACCTCAGATTCGGATGGTGGATATGGCAATTATTTTGAAGCTGAAGCGGTCGTTACCCTGTCAAAAGGAACTTATAAATTGTACGCTTATTATAGAGGGGAAACAAAGTCCGACGGAAGCGTAACGACTTATAACATTGGATAAAGAGTAATCCGCTAATTACAAAGGCCTTCGAACAATTCGAGGGCCTTTGGTTTTACTACTTACTAAACAATTCAAGGAACTCATCTACCGAAATAGCTACAGTGGCATGAATGGTAAGTATTGAGTCATCTAATTGAAGTATTCCGTACTTACTATGGTCGTACTTATCTATTGTATAATACACAGTGCTATCGTTACCGATGTCATATTCGGAAAAACTCACATCGGTATAGCTTTCTATACTGTTTGCCGGATTCCATAGCTGAGTAGTAACGATTTCACTTCCTTTATACAGATAGTATGAAAACAGCCACTCCTCGTTTCGCCGGTTTTTCTGGTATTTCGATGTCTCATAAGCAACGTCGGAGGCATTTAGACGATACGGTATATGTCCGGTTGCTTTTTCAAACTCCTGCAAGCTGGCAAACATTTTCATTTCCTGCTTCTGGGGGTGCTCTTCCTCCAACTCGGAGGCAAAATTGTCCGCAATCTGGCTGTCATACTCACGTGACATATGAGTTTGTATAGGCTGCTGAATTTCCATCCTATTATCAAATAGTCGCACTACAGAATGATATACCTGAATAGCAAAAGCTCTGCTTTCGGGTATGAAGATAAGCAGTACAGCAAGTACAAATATCAACGAACTCGCCGCTGCAACCCATCTGTTACAATGCCGTATATGCGCAAAGACTGTTTTGCGATTGACAACCAACGCATCCGGCTTTTCGGCTGCGGCTGCAATACGCCGTATTTCATCCCAGCGCTCGTCAGGCCAATCCGCCTTTGCTTTAGTACGCTGGATGATTTGCTCCAAGCTTGGATACCCTTCTATTTTTAACCTTCGTTCTGCTTCAGCACGGGAGAGTGTAAACTCTTCTCCAACGGAAAGCACATTTGCTTTTTTCCTAATCATTTTTAACCGCACCTCTTTTTCGCAATTAAAGTCTCATTAACACAAACAACATCATTTCTAACACCCCAGCGTAGTCGTGCTTCATTTTCTTTCGCATACGACAAAATTGTTGAGACAACGCATTTTCGCTCATGTTGAGTTCCGCAGCAAGCTCCTTTACCGAGTAGCCATCCATATAGCATCTGAGAAACGCATCGGCGATTTCAGGTGAATATGCTATCAGAAGTCTGTTTAGCCACTCCTGCCGCGCGCGTATGTCCTCGTGCTCCCGCTCCGTATCGTCATATAGCTTTGGCTCTGTTCCCGACAGCATGTCCGGGGCATGCGGAATCATCCGGCTGTTCCTTTTCTTAATGTTGCATGCCCTATTGTGCAACACGGTTTTGAAGTAAGGGATAGGATCTATCGCATCCTGCATCTTTGGATTTTCATAGATTTCGATCAACAGATCACTTAGTAAATCCAAAGCGTCGTTTTTGTTTCCCATCAACATATAGGCATACAGCGAAAGTTCCTTCCGATTTTCTTCTTTCAAAAAAACTCTGATCAGTTCATGCACATCCATAACGAATCCCCAAGTAACTATCTCCGCCCTACATTTTATGATTATAATACCATGCCGCCATGTAACCTACAAAAGAATATGTTATGCTCAGCGGCAATACCCGTTTGAGGTCGAATGGCATGTCAGGTCCAACAACATCAGCGGAGAATCCGGCATATACCAATGGCCGCGACACCAATGAATCTTTGCGGCATTACGAATAATCTCATCAAAATAGTATTCTTCCACGGCCCATTCGCTCATGTTCTCCGCATCTGCCGGCGTAAGATAGAGCGAATAGGAGAAAGCAGCTTTTCTATCGCCCCTATTCATGAAGTATAAAAGTTCCGCAAGCCAGAAGTCTACGGTAGTGTTTATAAATATGATGAAATGCCTGAACCCTCTTTGACGTAGCTGATGGATGAAATCAAGTATGCGCTTCTTTAGCATAGTTTCATTGCGCCTATGCTGCCGTAAATTGAAGGCTTCCTCATGTTCAAGTATAACTTGTACAATGCATGTCTGTTCTGGTGCTGTCATACAGGTCATATATACTCATCCTCCCACTATAAAGATAGACAATTTTGCATGAGCAAATATGACGGGCAGATTCAAAATTTTTCCTGCTCCTTTATAATGCCCTCAAGTTCCTTGAGTTGCGCTTCTGTAAAAGCGTATTTTTGCTGTGCTCTGTCTAGAATCTCTCGGGCTGAAATAGGCGAACGCTGATAGGTTTTCTCAGCCTCATCTTCTGACATTTGGAAAGCATTATTGTTCAGTGCTCCGTCTGCACATTTACTGAAACCAGTTGGTTTTCTCATGGAATAAAACTCCCTTTCATCATTTAGCTTATTCTCTTATGAATAGCTCAATGCACCACGAATGGTTAGCTATAAGAGATATTTTAAAATACTCTGAGCTTATTTTCAATCAGATATGGGTACGCTAAGCTAATAAATATAGGAGCAGGAATATGAAGTGTGAAAAGGAACTGGCGCTGCTGCGGGAAGCCATCCGCAACGAGCGCAAGGACAAGAGAATTACTCAGGAAGAACTGGCAGAAATGCTGGAGGTTTCTCCAACTCATATAAAGCATATAGAAAGCGGCCATCGTAAGCCATCGATTGAAATACTGTTCGAGATTGCCAAAATCTTGAACATATCCTTGGATAGCGTCGTTTTCAGCGAGAATGAAAGCGCACATACTGATACTCGCGAAAAGATAGACCGTTTGCTGGATATATCCGATGAAGCATCCTTGCGTTTCATCTTGAGCGTACTGGAAGCGCTGCGCGAAAAGGAACAGACCGGCATCAAATAATTGTCATCTTACCATGTGCATTGCAAAGGAGCCGCAAATCAGCGCTCCTTTTTTGTATTGTGCGTATTATTTCTTCAGTGGGAGCGTGGCAATCCGTGACGATCGAGAGTTGCAGATAACCTTCATGCGCCAAGAGGATTGCTTCACGCAATGCCTCGGGAGTATCGCAATGTGTTACGTTGAACCATTCGCGTTCTTCCTCGCCCCATTCCATAGCCACGTACCCATGGCGAGTTAGCAACACTTCGCAGATTCCGGCCTGAATAATCGGCGCAAAGCAATCCAGTACGTTTTCAAAAGACAGCATGGCGATTTTCCTTTCAAAATACCTTATATATAACACTATAATCATTCGCAGGCTAAATCGCAAAGGTGCAAACCAATTGCCTGCACATTGGTTGTAGCGAACTCGAAACAAACCGGCAAGCAGGGCAAAGAGGTACCCACTTTGCTTTTCGGGCAATTTCCGCCGCCGCGAAAACTCCCCTCTGCTTGTCAGGGGCAACGCCCCTGAAACCCTTTGAACACACATAAATGTGTGGCTGCGCGTTTCTGCGAAACGCTTGGGAGCATGGCCGTTACTGGCGATCATGCTCCTGTTTCTTCTCCTCCTCGCGCTCGTTTTTGCCCAGCATACGATCCACGTTCTGCTTGTGGAGCAGCAGCTCGCGCATCTCATCGCGCGAACGCCGGTAGGCGGCATACGCCGTCTTTTTCTCCGATAGCAGCTTGGCGTATTCCTCCTGCAAGCTCTTGACGGAGGGCAGCTTTTTGACGCCCAGCTCGTCAAAGGCATTCTTCGCCGCCTTGTGCAGCAGAATGTCGCCCTCATGCTCTGCAAGATACTTTTTCGAGTAACCGGCCTTGCTGTAGCCCGCGTAAACGTCGCGGGTCTTGGCGTAGTTGGCGATGTGGGTTTTCAGCACGGCGATCTCCGCCATGCGCGTCTCCGCCGCCTTGATCTGCGCAGACAGCGCGTGAAATTGCTCCGTGGCGGCAGCGGCTTTTTCCTCCAGCTCCCCGTAGTCCAGCAGCCCATGCTCCCGGAGATAATTGTAGGTCTGCGCCATCTGCTTGACGTTGAATACCTTTGCCCAGCGCTCGTAGCCCGCGCCCTTTCCCGCTTGCAGCTTCGCCTCGATGTCGATGAGCAGCGCATCCTTTTTCCGTGTGGCCTGCGCCCGCTTTTTGCGCGGGGTATGCTCCTTTTCTCCGGCGAGGACGGCGCGCAGCGCGTCCTCCGTGTAGCCCTCGATGGAGGACAGACGGATAAAGCCCTTACGGTCTGGGTGGCGCAGGGACAACGTATTCCCGCGCCGCCTGACCTCACATCCGCTGTCGCGCAGCAGCCTCAAAAGAGCATCTAAGCTATCGGGCTTCTGCAAAAGCGCCGCGTCGATGAGGCCGCAGAGCAGCTCCCGGTGGGTTGGCTTCGCGTTGTCACCCAGCCACTTGCCGTAGTGATTTTTCCCGCGCCTGGGCGCTGCGATGACGGACAGCCGGTGCTCGGTGCAGATGGCGTCGCTGAGCCGCGCGACAGCCCTGCCGGAGCCGAGAAAATCCCGAAACTTTCGCTTGCAGTCCAACGTGGTGGAGTTCCAGATGATGTGATTATGAATGTGCTTTTTATCGGTGTGCGTGGCAACGAAAAAGGCGTGTCGTCCTTTCAGAAACCGCTCGGCAAACTCATAGCCTACGCGGTTTGCGTCCTCCGGCGTGATCTCGCCGGGCTTAAAGGACTGGCGCACCTGATAGGCGATCACGTCGCTTTGCTGCTCCCTGCCGGTGAGGGTTTTGTACTGCCGCTTGGAGAACAGAAACTCCGCGTCGGCGGTTTTCGGGTCGCATTCGTAGGCGGAGATCAGCTCGCCGCCCTGCGTCTTATCTGGATTCTTGGAATAGTCGATGCGGTCAGTCAGGCAGTCCGCAATCGTTTTGCCCTGATTAACGTGCATGGAAATGATGCGTGTGGTCGCCATGGGGCGCGGCCTCCTTTCGGTGGGATGAATTTGTAATTTCTTATTTGAAGTCCTCTGTGTTTTTCTTGTATGTTTGCGCTGCCATGTGCTATACTATGATATAAGGAGCGTGATACGAAATGACCTTTGGCGAAGCCATCATCAAGCTGCGCAGTGAGCGTAGGATCTCCCAACGTCAGCTTGCGGAGGAATTGAACGTGAGCTTCACCTCCGTCAATCGCTGGGAGAACGGAAGGACGATGCCCAATAAAATGACGGTGTTCGTCATTCGCAAATACTGCGAGGAGCACGGTCTGGAATTTTCTTATGACGAGGGGGCCGGCACATGAATCACAGAATGACGATAGCGCAAATCTGCGGTGCGGTAGAATCGCCGCTCTTTGACCGAAAGAGCGCCCGCATCGACGCAAAAACGCTGGCGATTCATCTGATCGCATTTGCCAACGCGGATGGCGGCATAATCGCTGTCGGCGTGGAGGATGACGGTACGATCACTGGCATCGACGGCCATGCGGAGCATATCAACGAGCTGCTTCGTGCGCCGTTTGACTTCTGCAAGCCCTCCGTGCGGGTGGAAACGGAACGGCTCTCCTGCGTGAACAGGGACGGAACGCCCGACCACATCCTGCTGATTGAGGTGTTGCAGAGCAACGACCTCCACGCCAATCAGGCGGACGAGGTTTTCTTCCGCGTCGGGGATAAGTCCAAGAAGCTCAATTTTGAGGAGCGCTTGCAGCTCATGTACGCAAAGGGGACGCGCTATTTTGAGGATACGCCTGTCCCGGACGCGGCGATGGAGGACATCGACCTCGGCTTTGTCAAGGCGTACACGGAAAAGCTGGGCTACCGAAAAAGCCCGGAGGAATACCTGCGGGAGAACAAGGAATTTGTTTCGGGAAAGGGCGGCAAGGAGGCGGTCAGCGCCGCCGCCATGCTGCTGTTTGGCAGGAATCCGAAGCGTCTCTTTCCCCGCGCTCGCATCCGCTTTGTCCGATATGAGGGTACGGAGGCGAAGGTCGGCGCGGAGATGAACGTCATCAAGGACGTGGTATTCGAGGGCCGCATTTTGCAGGTGACGGAAAAGGCGCTGGAGTTTGTGCGCGGGCAGATCAAGGAGCGCACCTATCTCGGCGCGGATACCCGGTTCGTCACAGAGCCGGAATACCCGGAGTTTGCGTGGAAGGAACTGATCGTCAACGCCGTCGCGCACCGGGATTACAGCATCAAGGGTACGGACATTCAAATCAAGATGTTCGACGACCGGCTGACGGTGGAAAGCCCCGGTACGCTGCCAGGCATCGTGCGGCTGAACAATATGCGGCACGTCCACTTTTCCCGCAATCCGAAGATCGCGCAGTTTTTGCATGAATACGAATATGTGCAGGAGTTTGGCGAGGGCGTAGACCGTCTGTACGAGGTCATGGAGGCGGCGGGGCTACCGCAGCCGGAGTATCGCGTGGAGGCGTTCATGCTATACGCCACCATTCGGAATACGAAGCTGACGGATAACTTAGGGGGAACACCACAAGTCACCCCACAAGATACCCCACAAGATAAAATCATCGCATACTGTATGGAACCGCGCAGCAAGGCAGAAATTGCCAAGTTCTGTGGCTTCAAAGACATTAAGCACTTTACGGCGCGTTATTTGAAGCCCCTGCTGGAAAGCGGGCAGCTTCGCATGACCATTCCCGACAAGCCCAACAGCCGCAATCAAAAATATGTTGCGGTCAAACCGGAGGAATGATATGTTCACCTATATTTCCATTGAAGAATTTGCGGACGGCGTGGTAAAAAACAACAGGGACGCCAACCGCAGGGAGCTGATCGCGGCGCTGCGGGAATCCCTCGCCGCCAAGAAAAACGGCGCAAGGTGCATGATCTGCGGCGCGCCCATCTGGGCGGCCGGCAGCGCCATCACGGGGACGAATATGTGCTTCACCTGCACCACCGGTGAGGCCGACGACAGTGAGGACTACGAGATCGAATAAACAATACAAGCGCGGAGCATATCGCCCCGCGCTTGCTTCGTAATATGGTGTTTCTGAAATTGCACAAAAATATAGCTTTTCAAAATGTTTTGCGCGTTTCTAAAAACGATGCTACCCGTAAATCCTGTCCTGAATCGCGTAGCGCAGGACGTGGAGCTTTGCTAACAGCCATGTCGCCAGCATGGGAAGCCCGTAGGGGCTTATGAGAAACGCGATCACCAGCAGCCCCACGCCGTAGCTGACGGAATCCACGAAGATGATGAACAGACCGAAGAAGCCGAGAATGGCGGCGGGGATACAGAGGATACCGCTGGAGAGGCCGACAACGAACACAAGAAACCATGACACGACGGCAAGCACAGCCATGACCGGCGCAAACAGAAGCTTCAAAAGAAAGCGCATCGCTTTTTCCTCCATTCATTTGTAGTGTGAGAACAGGATACAGGAATATACTCCAGATTGCAAGGATGACGGGGAACAAAAAAGCAGGGGCGGCTTACCTCGCAGCAAGCCGCCCCGCATGGGATAAATACCCCTTTATTTGATGGCGGCAAGCCGGGAAAGGATACCGCTTGCCGCCTGCCAAATCCGCTCCTGATTTTGGAGTATATCCTCCATGTCCGCGGCGTAAACGCGCCCTGTTTCATGCACCCGCCGCGCAAGCTGATTGAGGTTGTTGGAGGAATACCGCAGCAGCGACACCATCTCCCGCAGCTCCGGCAGGTCGAGCTTCACCACATAGCCGTCAATGGCCATCTTTCTCATGTACGCCGCCATGTTGTCCGTGCCGAGCAGCGCCATCTTCTGACGGATAAGCTCCCGCTCCTCAGGCGTCACGCGGACCTTGAGCAGCACGTCCCGCTTCTGCTTCGCCATATCAGCGCTCCGGCTCCCTGCTCTTTGCAGCGGGGGGCTTCTGCGTTTCCGCCGCCTGTTGCAGCTTGGAGCGGACGGAGGGCTTCCGGCTGCGGAGCGGCTGTGTGCGGTCCTCCTCCTTGGAGATGACGGCAAACACGCCCTTGCGGTCCTTCAGGTTGGAGAGGGCGAGGGAACGGAAGGGCAGCAGCTTTTGCAGCTCCGCCGTGTCGCGGCTGTTGGCCCTTGCCGCAAAGTCCTGGGAAAGCTCCGCGATGAAGTGCGTACCGCCGGGGCTGTTGGGCTGCACAGGCTCTTGCAGCTTACCCAGCAGCTGTGCAGCCTCCGTTCTGATCTCGTCGGCGGTAAGGGGCTGGCGCAGCCGTTGCTCATGCCGTGCCTGCGTGAGAAACAGATCCGTCAGGCCGGGATGTGAGCCTACCACAAACTGCACCGCGCGGTCGCTATCCATGCCGTCCCCGTTTTGATAAGCGGGAATGGTATTCGCCCAGCGCTTGTTGTCCCGCGAGATGCGCCCGTCGTAATCAAAATGGCGGACGGTGGCCGCGAGGACGTAGAGCATCCGCTCCTGTCCGAACTGCTCCGCCACCTGTCCCACCGCCGCAGTGTCAAGGCGGTTGTCATGGTAATTGTCCCGGATGGCGGCTTCAATGGCGTCCTTACAGCTCACATTGGCGCGGAAGGACGCGCGGTAAACGTCCAGCTCCCCTTGTTCCCGCGCGTGATCGGCGGGGTAGGGATAGACCGGCAGCTCTTTGAGCCTTTTTGCCTCGTCCCTTGCCGTGTCCTCGATGCTGTCGCGGATCGTGTCCATGTAGCCGGTTTCCAGATCGGAGAACTTGTCGTAGAGGATCGCCATGGGCGAGGGGGACAGCAGCAGCGCCCGCGTTTCCGCCTCGCTGAGCGTCAGATCCTCCATACTCATCAAAATATCCTCCCGCACGGTGTATTCATAGCTGTGATGGAGGATTTCCTCCGGGGGCTGGCCCTTCAGCCAGTCCCGGTACTTGTCCTGCTCCCGCGAGAGCTTGTCGTATAACGATTGCTGTAATGCCTCGTTCATATTCATCGTGCCTCCTGTTCGTGAGATTTTTTCTTTTCCCCAGCGCCGTGGACGCAGGGTGCTTTCAGCTTGCCGAGGACGGAGGGGCGTTTCGCCACCACATTCTCCGCCGCCTGTTCCATGGGCGTCCGGTCGTCGATGTTCAGCTCGGCGTTCAGCTCCGCCAGCCGCGCGGATTTTTCTTTCAGCTCCGCCTCCTGCGGAAAGGGCTTGCCCAGCTCCGCCTTGGCTGTCGCAAGCTGCGCCTGCACGTTTTCAAGCCTGCCCTGCACCGTTTTGTACCGCTCCGGCATCTGGGCGAGGGCGTTGTCGATGCGGACAAGGTTGCCCCTTGCGTCCTTGCCCAGCTCTACCCGGTGGCTCATCCTGCCCTTGAGGGTGAGAATGAAGTCCTTGCCGAAGTTTTCCACGGTCAGCGACATAGAAAAGCCGCGATAGCTGCCAATGGGAACGGGCTCCAAGCCCTTTGCGTCCTTGAATGCTTCCAGAATGGCAGCACCGGCATTGTCCTTATCGGTGAGGAAGTCGCCCTTGACCTCCATGCCCGCAAAGCCGTCCTTCGGATGCGGGTGGGCCTCCAGCGTTTTCATATCCGCCTCAAAGCCGGAGAGGAAGCCTTTGTTTTCCTCAATCTGCGCCGGGAAATGCCGCAGGATGTTGTCCTCCAAACGGTACTGCTGGCTTTGGTGGTTGGCCTTCATCAGCCGCAGCCGCGCCACGTCCACGTCGAGGTCCATTTTTTCACGGATGCGCTCGTCTCCGGCGCACAGCGCCTTGATCTCGGCATAGGAGAGCGCCGCCTCGTCAATATCCTCACAGCTTCTCACCGGGGATTTTGAGGTCATGATCTGGGAGATGAACTTCTGCTTATTTTCCACCGTCTGCCAGAGGTAGGCATCGAAGGTGGATTCCGTGACATAGCGGTAGATATGCACTTCCTTGTTGCGGTTGCCCTGCCGGATGATGCGCCCGCTGCGCTGCTCCAGATCGCCCGGCCGCCACGGGCAGTCGAGGTCGTGGAGCGCCACGAGCCGGTCCTGCACGTTCATGCCCGCGCCCATTTTGAAGGTGCTGCCCATGAGCACCCGCACCTGACCGGAGCGCACCTTTGCGAACAGCTCCTTCTTTCGGACTTCCGTATTCGCCTCATGGATGAATGCGATCTGCTCGCGGGGGATTCCTCTGGCAACGAGCTTTTCACGGATGTCGTCGTAGATGGTAAAGGGCGGCTCCTCCGGTTCGGTTTCCGCGTCAATGGCAGCCTCCAGCGCGTGAAGCTCCGGGCTGTCCGTGCCTTTCGCGGCGATCCTGCCGCTTTGCGCCGCCTTGCCCTTGGGGGTAGACAGGTCGCAGAACACGAGCTGCGTCAGCTTCTCCGCCTGTCCGTCCTGCCAGATGCGGTGGATGTTGTTGACGCAGAGATTGACCTTGCTGTTCGGGTCGTCCGGCAGGTCGGGGTTGATTACCCGCTGGTCAAGGCCCAGCTTGCGCCCGTCCGAGGTGATTTTGAGCATATTGTCGGTGCTTGCGTCCACGATACCCGCGTGAACTTTTGCGGCGCGCTCGGACAGCTCCTGCACCATCTGCTTTTGCAGCGGCGTGGGCTGGCTGACCTCGTTGTGGTAGACAGGCGTAGGCGTGGGCAGGTTTAGCTGGTCGGAGGTCTTGATGTCCGCCGCCTCACGAAACAGGTTCATCAGCTCCGGCAGGTTGAAGAACTTGGCAAACCGCGTCCGCGCCCGGTAGCCCGTACCTTCCGGCGCAAGCTCGATGGCGGTGGTGGTTTCCCCAAAGGCGGAGGCCCAACAGTCGAAGTGGGTCAGGCTGTTGCGCTTGAGCATATCGTGTTGTAAATACCGCATCATGGTATACAACTCCGTCATGGAATTTGAGACGGGCGTACCCGTGGCGAAGGTGACGCCCTTGCCGTGGGTGATTTCGTCGATGTACCGGCATTTTAAGAGCATATCCGAGGACTTCTGGGCGTCGGTGGTGGAAAGCCCCGCCACGTTTCGCATTTTTGTGTAAAGGAAGAGGTTTTTGAAGCTGTGCGCCTCGTCCACATAGAGCCGGTCTACACCCAGCTGTTCAAAGGTCACAACATCGTCCTTGCGGGCGGCGTCGTGGAGCTTTTGCAGCTTGGCCTTCAGATTTTTCTTGGTGCGCTCCAGCTCCTTGATGGTAAAGCGCTCGGCGCGGCTGGCCTTGAGCTCCGAAATGCCGTCCTCGATCTCCCATATCTGCTCCTGCAAGAGCCGTTCCTGCCGCTCTCTGGATACGGGGATGCGCTCAAACTGGCTGTGGCCTATGATAACGGCGTCATAGTCGCCGGTGGCGATGCGGGCGCAGAACTTCTTGCGGTTGCGTGTCTCAAAGTCCTTTTTGGTAGCCACAAGGATATTGGCGGAGGGGTAGAGCCGCAGGAACTCCGAGGCCCACTGCTCCGTCAGGTGGTTCGGCACCGCAAAGAGGGATTTCTGGCACAGGCCGAGGCGCTTTCCCTCCATGGCTGCGGCGATCATCTCAAAGGTCTTGCCCGCGCCCACCTCATGGGCAAGGAGCGTATTGCCGCCGTAGAGGTCGTGGGCGATGGCGTTTCGCTGATGCTCCCGCAGCGTGATCTCAGGATTCATGCCCGGAAAGATCAGGTGCCTGCCGTCATATTCCCGGGGACGGGTGGAATTGAAGCGCTCATTGTAGAGCTGCACCAGCTCCCGCCGCCTGTCGGGGTCGCGCCAGATCCAGTCCCGGAACGCATCCTTGATGGCCTGCTGCTTCTGCTGGGCGAGGGTGGTTTCCTTGCTGTTGAGGACGCGCTTTTCCTTGCCGTCCGCGTCCCTTACGGTGTCGTAGATGCGCACGTCCCGCAGGTTCAGCGTATCTTCAAGGATTTTGTAGGCGTTGGCGCAGTCGGTGCCGTAGGTCATGCGGGCGTTGATGTCGTTGTAGGGGATGCTGTTCTTGCCGGAGATGTTCCACTCCGCCGTGAACTCTGAGTAGTTGACCTCCAAGGATCGGCGGGCGTACACAGGCGGCTCCAGCAGCTCGAACATGAACTGCTGAATGTACTTTTTGTCGATCCACGTTGCGCCGAGACGCACCTCGATCTCCGAAGCGTCAAGGTCTTTCGGCTGTGCGGCGCGCAATGCCTCCACGTTGGGCAGATAGCCGGGGCTGTCAACGGCGGCGTTCTCCGCCTCCCGCAGCTTCTGCCGGACGTTGCCGGAGAGGTATTCGTCCGCCGTCTGCCAGTCGCCGTACACAGGGTCGAGGAAAATGACGCCGTTCAGCTCGTCGATGATGTCGTCCTCGCTTTTGCCGGTGAGCTGGGACATATACGCCATATCCACGCGGGCTTTTTCCCCAATGGACAGTGCGAGGGCTTCTGCGGCGGTATCCACGGAATCCACGCTGCGCTGCTGCTTGATGGTGCGCTTGGTGAACATATCCGCCTTGCTTTTGAGCTTGGTCTTGTCCTCATCGTCCAGCACCTCAAGGGAGCAGAGCAGGTAATAGGAGCTGTCGTCTGCAAAGGCGAGGGCGTTGCCCCGGCTGTTGATGAGGCCGTATTTCTCGGTGAAGCGGTCATAGAGGCGGTTGAGCTTCTGCTGCTCGGCGCGTATGGAAATGTCATCGGATTCCCACATCTGGAGGTCGATGAGCCGGTGAACGCAGTCCCGCAGCTCCGCCAGCCCCTTGACGCGCTCCTTTGCGGTGGCGTTCAGGCTGGGCTTGACCATGACGGAGTTTTCCCGGTAGTACACCTCGCCGTCCACCACGGCATAGCTGTAATTCTTCACGTTGGGGTCTGCCGGAATGGTATCCTGTATGGCGTCGTTCTCACCGAGGTCAGGCAGCTCGGCGGCTCTGTATTCGCCGCCAATGCTCTGCACCGCTGCATGGAGCAGCGCAGCAAGGTCCGCGCCCTCGATGGGCGCAACGGTAAAGTCCTGCCTGCCGTACTGCGTACTCTCCGAGGTCTGTCGGCCTAATACCATTTCGGGGTTGTCGATGAAATACTGATTGATGGAAAATCCGTCCTCATTTTCACCGAGATGCACCCAGTCAGGTTCAATGTCGATGGGTCTGTCACGCTTTTGCAGGAAGATGATGTCGGACACCACCTCCGTACCGGCGTTGGCCTTGAACGCATTGTTGGGCAGGCGGATCGCACCCAACAGCTCCGCCCGCTGCGCGATGTACTTACGGACTTCGGGAGATTGTTTGTCCATCGTATAGCGGGAGGTCACAAAGGCGATCACGCCGCCCGGACGCACCTGATCCAGCGTTTTGGCGAAAAAGTAGTCGTGAATGGAAAAACCGAGCTTGTTGTAAGCCCGGTCGTTGACCTGGTACTGTCCAAAGGGCACGTTGCCGATGGCAAGGTCGAAGAAATCCCGTCTGTCGGTGGTTTCAAAGCCTGCCACGGTAATGTCTGCCTTGGGATAGAGCTGCTTGGCGATGCGTCCCGTAATGGAATCCAGCTCCACGCCGTAGAGCCTGCTGCTTTCCATGCTCTCCGGCAGCATACCGAAGAAGTTGCCCACGCCCATGGCAGGCTCCAAGATGTTGCCGGTCTGGAAGCCCATGCTGCCGACAGCCTCATAGATTGCCTTGATAACCGTGGGGCTGGTGTAGTGAGCGTTCAGCGTGGAAGCTCTGGCGGCGGCGTATTCCTCCGGGGATAGCGTGGCGTACAGCTCCGCAAATTCGTCTTTCCAGTTATCCTTGCTTTCATCAAAAGCATCCGCAAGGCCGCCCCAGCCGACATAGCGGGAGAGAATTTCCTGCTGTTCAGGCGTGGCCTGTGCGCCCTCAAACTCCAGCTCCTTCAGGAGATTGATTGCCGCCATATTCGCCCGGAACTTCGCCTTTGCGCCGCCGATGCCTAAATTGTCATCCGTGATACGGAAGTTTTCCGCAGGCGGCAGCGGTGCGGGCGGGTCATGTTCCGGCTCGTCAAAGTGCAGGGTACGAATCTCTACATCATAGGGGAGGTTGTTTTTGTCACCGGGATATACCGCCACGGTTTCCGTGGTAAACTGTGGCTGCTCCGGTTCAGTCGCCTCCGATGCTGGCTGTTCAGGATGAGAAATATCTGGTTCAGGCTGTGCCTGTGTCCGGCTCTGCGTCTGCGCTTCCTCCAGAAAAGCGGCGCGCAGCACGGGAACGGCGTCCGGCCACAACAATCCGAGGGCGTGTACGCCCTTTTCCCCATACACCTGTGCCTGAAAGCCGCTTCTCGAGGTGATGAAATCTGCCTCGGTGCCGTCCTCCAGCGTCATGGTGTCCGCGTCCGACGCGGCGAAAACGTTGGAAAGATACGCACCGATGGCGGCGTTGCCCTCGCCCTGCCGGAACAGCTCCCGCACCTCGTCCCGGATGTCAGGCGTGAGGATGCCGTTCATCAGGAGGTCACGGAGGTCATCGTTTCTGCTCCGTGCGGGAAGGAAATCTGTTATGGCGGCGTTCCGCTCATCCCTTCGCAGCAGCCGTTCAAAATTCTCGCGGCTTTCGGCGCGGAATACGGGATAGCGGAGTGCTGGGTCACGAAGCTGCACATTGAGCGCGCCGACCTCCGTGATCTCAAAGGGGGTGTTGTCCAGATAGACGGTATCGCCCACGGCATACGGCGCACGGAAAATCATGTTTTCCTGTTCGTTTTCGGCAGTGATCTCCTTGACAGGTTGCGTCTGCTCCGTAGCGAAGAAATAGCCGGTGTCGAGGTAACGCTCAAAAACGGTGCGGTCTACGCTGACCGTTTCCTGCTCCGGGACGCTTGGCAGAGTGTACCAAACATTATCTTCGTCTACACGCTCGACCACCATCAGAGTATCCCGCTGTTCAGCTGCGGTGGAAGAAAAGCCGTCGCCCACGCGATAGGCATTCCCCAGCGGCGTTGTGAAAACCGACACGTCCGGCTCCATACCGCGGCTGCGCTGAATACTGGAGAGGTAGTCAATGGCGTTAGATTGCTCCGCGAAGCGAAGCACCTGCCCACCCTCCTCATAGAAGCGGTCAAGGGCCGAGTCCCAGATGCCGGTAATGCCGCCCTCGTTGGGGTGCAGACGGATGGAAAAACGGTCCGGTGAGTCCATGTACGCCGCCTGCGCTTCCTGCGCCGCGATCCGCTCTACATCCGCCATGACCTGCCGGACGAAGGGGCTGTTGCGATTAGCTTCCGCATCCACAACCTGCCCATTTACAATACCGCGTTCAGCAAGCGCTTCCCGGATGGCGATGGGGTCAATATTGTCAAAGTTGTCCTGTTCCTGCTCGGTGTAGAAGCTATCGGATTGAATGAGCTGCGCAATGCGCCGCTGCACCTTCGGCCACGTCAGTTCGGCGGTTTCCGGGCTTCCGGCACGGACGATAAAAAGGCTTTTGCTTTCATTCCCTCCATACTCGCGGGCGAGCCATGCGGCGGTTTCTTTTTCGCGCCCGTGCTGCTCCATATACCGCACTACGGCGTGTTTGCTCCCGATATTTCCGTTCCATGCCCGGAGCGCATCGTCTATATCGTCCTGCGAGAGCGGACGCAGCAGACCGTGAAGCCTCTCATAGGTTCCCTCAAAAGTCTCTCGGTGCAGGCGGCTGCGGAACTCCAGCAT
>UMJY01076334.1_pt1 | contig 22531 bp, 19 predicted proteins | sample 1966191 | NCBI WGS metagenome assembly UMJY01 (sample SAMEA4836161, study PRJEB28245) | human gut metagenome | biome: gut microbiome; material: fecal sample | place: Denmark | collected 2008 | reverse complement strand
ACGACGCTCTTCGCCGACGACTTCTGGACATGGCATAACCGCGGTTTCTATACCTATGCGATCGGCCGCCTGGGCGAAGGCGTGACCGCCGAGAGCTTCGCCTCGGACTACGCCTATACGGTCGAGTACGATATGGTCGTCCCCGACTACGGTACCTTCCCCATGAGCGACGACTTCTGGAAAGTCCCCAATTCGTGGATCGTCGACGTGGTGAACCTCTCGATCGAGGAGATGTTCGCCTGGATCGTCACCTCGCCGCTGCTCGATGCGGGCTGGACTTACTGCGGCAAGATCGACGGCGATGAAACCCGCTTCGGCAAGAGCGTCCGCCGCAAGGCGGTGAGCACGACCTCTGCGCCCTACTACATGGATACGAACAATTCGACCACGGACTTCACGCCCGAGGCCACGCCGTCGCTCAAGAACTGACCTTCCCATGACGGATTCCGTAATCGAATGCCGCAACCTGACCCATTATTACGGGGAGCGGCTGATCTATAAAGACCTGAGTTTCGAGGTTCCGCGCGGGCGGATCCTCGGACTTTTGGGTAAGAACGGCACCGGTAAGACCACCACGATCAACATCCTGAGCGGTTACCTCCGGCCCCGTGCCGGCGAGTGCCTGATCTTCGGCGAAGACATCCGCACGATGTCTCCCCGGACGCGGGCGCGCATCGCCCTGCTCATCGAAGGGCATGTGCAGTACGCCTTCATGACCATCGAGCAGATCGAACGTTTTTATTCGGAGTTCTATCCGCGCTGGAACCGCGACGCCTACTACGGCCTGATGGAGAAGCTCCGCGTGGCGCCGCGGCAGCGTATTTCGCGCATGTCCTGCGGCCAGCGTTCGCAGGTGGCGCTCGGGCTCATCCTGGCGCAGGATGCCGAGCTGCTCGTACTCGACGACTTCTCGATGGGGCTCGACCCCGGCTACCGGCGCCTGTTCGTGGAATACCTGCGCGAATACGCCCAGAGCGAGGAGAAAACCGTTTTCCTCACGTCGCATATCATTCAGGACATGGAGAAACTCGTCGACGACTGCATCATCATGGACTACGGGAGCATCCTCGTGCAGATGCCCGTGGCCGAGCTGCTCGCCACATTCCGCCGCTATACGTTCGATGTGCAGCAGGGGGCGGTGCTTCCCGCCGGGTCGGGCATTTACCATCCCGCCGTGCTGAACGGCCGCGCCGAGCTCTATTCGTTCGATTCGCCCGCCACGGTGCAGGGCGTGCTCCAGCGCGCCGGGATCGCCTGCGGCGACCTGAAAGCCGAGACGATGAACCTCGAAGACGCCTTTATCGGGCTGACCGGAAAATATTAAACCGCGATACTATGATCAAAGCCATATTTTACAAAGAGTGGATCAAGATGCGCTGGTTCTGTCTCGTGGCGGCCCTGTTCCTTGCCGGGTTCACGGCCTATGCCCTGCTGCGGGTTCAGCGCGTAATAACCTTCAAGGGGGCTGCCCACATCTGGGAAGTCATGCTCGAAAAGGAGGTCGTCTTCATCGACATCCTCCAATACCTGCCCGTGCTGCTGGGCGTATTGCTGGCGCTGGTGCAGTTCATTCCCGAGATGACCCACAAGCGTCTGAAACTCACCCTGCACCTGCCTTTCCCGCAGCGGAAGATGATCCTGCTGATGATGGGCGTCGGGCTTGCGGCGCTGGCCGTGCTGTCCGCCGTGCAGGCGTTCGTGCTGTGGTGCTACTTCCACACCCTGCTCGCCCCGGAGCTGGTCTCCCGCATCCTGCTGACCTCGCTTCCGTGGTACCTGGCCGGGCTGGCGCTCTATCCGCTTGCGGCCTGGGTATGCCTCGAACCGACGTGGCGGCGGCGAGTCGCCGACATCCTGGTCGCCGTGGGCGTATGCCGCCTCTTCTTCCTGTCGGAAACCCCGCAGGCCTACGACGGCATGTTGCCATGGCTGCTCGCGCTGCTGCTGTGCGTATTGTTCTTCCCGCTGCTCTCGGTTTACCGTTTCAAGCAGGGGTGTCAGGATTAAAACGAAAATAACGGATTTATGATAAAGACTATCAAGACCGCCGTCATCCTCCTCGCCACGCTGTTGCTGGCGTGGCTGCTGCCGTGGTTCTACACCTTCCTCTTCGCATCGCCGTCGTGGTCGCCCTTCACCCTTTACAGCTGCGTGACGCATAGTTTCGCGTCGATTTCCTACGACGGGGAGGGAAAGATCGCCGGGCGCGATTTCAAGGGCAATACCTACACCGAACACCAGTTCGACAGCATCCTCCCGATGTTCTACTACCGCCAGCTTGCCTCCGAAGGGCGTTTCCCGTCCCGCATCGAGGGCGTTGCGGTCGATGTCCGCGACGCCGAGCGCTCGGGCTTCATCTTCCGCAGCTCCCCTTCCGAGATCAACCGCCGCAAGCCCGGGCTCTATCAGTTGCTGGAGTCGATGCCCGCGCGGGTCGATTTCAAATCCCCCACGGACGTGTTCCGCATCACGGGGGATGGGATCGAGTTCGTGGACATGGCTACCAATACCCTCGACCGGGCCAAGAGCGATGCCTTCACCCGTGTGATGAAGGACAAGGGCTTCGCATTCCCCGCGCGCGTCATCGCCGGCAATGCCTCGACCCGCAAGGACTATGACAACGGTTATTTCATTGTCGACAACGATTTTAAGGTCTATCACCTCAAGCAGATGCGAGGTCGTCCGTTCGTCCGCCGTACGGATATTCCCGCTGAGTTGGGGATCCGCCATATCTTCGTCACGGAATATGCCGACCACCGGCTGTTCGGCTTTCTGGTCGACAAGGACAACCGCTTCTATGCCCTCGAGGCCGAGGATTATTCGCTGCATGAGCTGCCCGTCGGGATGTTCGACCCCGCGCGGGAAGGGATGATGATTATCGGCGACATGTTCTATTGGACGGTGACGGTGCAGGCGCCCGAGTCCGAACGGCTCGTGGCGGTCAATGCGCGCGATTACTCGCGTGCCGACGAATACGTGCCTCGATCCGCCGCCCAAACGTGGGAACGGCGGGCAGAGTACCTTTTTCCCTTCAGCCTGTCGTTCACCTCGCCGCTCGATGGTTACGTGAAGCCGCGCCTTGCCGATTTCTCCTGTCTCGCCTTCGGGCTGGGGGCGGTGCTGGCCGTGGTTTATGCCGTGCTGCGCCGCCGCGTGCCGCCCGGCAAACGGGTGCTCCGCATTGCCGGCATCGTGCTCTTCGGGCTTTTCCTGTTCATTCCCCTGCTGGTGCTGGAACCCCAGAGGGCGTAGCACCCCGGTTATCGCATGTAAAAGGCGGCTGTCGTTCGACAGCCGCCTTTTTTAGGGGGTCGCTTTCCGTCGTCAGGCGAAAAACATGAACAATACCGGGATGAGTATCCCCGCCAGCAGTTCTATCCCGCCGCGCCCCCACAGCCCTTTCGGGCCGCGTAGCATCACCAGCCCCGAGACGACGATCACCACCAGGCTCGCGAGGAATACGTCCGAGAACACCGTCCACCAGCGCGACGGGTTGTAATGCAGCCGGTTCATGCTGCTCAGCAGCGGCCGCTTGCGGATCGACTCGTACACGGCTTTGCGCGTCGTGAGGTCGGCCGTGAGCGAACTGCCGCCGCGGATGAATACCTTGAGCTGCCCCTGCTCGGGGAAATAGTGTTTCAGGTAGTTTCCCTGCTCGCCCACCAGGCGGAGCGCCTCTTCGGCATCCCTGCGGGTCCACTGCTGCTGTGTCCGGGGCAGTGTTTCCGGCAGCGTCACCTCCAGCCTGCGGATCGAATAGTCGGAGTTGAAATCGCGCTTGTGGTTGAGCATGAACCCCGAAGCGGCATAGATCAGCAATACGCCCGAAAAGAAAAAGGAGAGGTCGCGGTGAACCGGCCTGCTCCATTTTCTTACGGCGGACATGAATTTGGTCTTTCCCATGCCCTCCTATTCCAGGACTTCGTAATTGCCCCCTTCCACGTGGTAGAACGAGAGGTATTCCTTGCCTTCCTTGGCTTTGCGGTCGGCGATGCGTGCCCGGAAGCCGGCGATGCGTTCCCCGACGCTGCTCGCCACCGATTCGCCGCGGGCCTGCTGTTCCGCGCTGCATCCGGCCTCGCCCTCCCCGTGCTGTTCGGCGAGCTGGTCTTTGACCTCCCGCTCCCATTCGGCCAGGTAGGCTTCGTCGATGCGGTCTTCGACCAGCGTGCCCGTCACACGGACGAGGTTGTTCACGCATTCGGGCTTGAAGGCGCCGATCTTTTCGCCCGCTTCGATTCGGATGACTTGTGTGTCGTCGGTACCCATCAGGAATATTTTGCGGCCCCCGTGGCGGCAGATATGCGTGCATACGCCCTCCACGGTGACTTGTTTCCCGGTCAGCTTTTCCGCGTCGGCGAGCAGGTTGTCCACCTCGAGCGCCGTTGCGGCCTGTGCCGTTTCCGCCGCCTGTTTCCTGTTGTTCGAATTGCCGCCGCATCCTGCGGCCATGAGCGCCGCCGCGGCGATTACCAGATATACGATTAGTTTTTTCATTTTTTTTGTTTTGTCGTTCGGGGGGACTATGCCGTCCGCACCTTGCGTTTGCAATAGCGTTCGCATTGTCCCGTAATGTCGTATCCGAGCATGGCGCCGAGCATGAAATCCTCTTCGGGCGAGAGTTCGTTGAGCGGTTTGTGGACAAATGTCTTCACCGCGTCCAGGCAAAGCCTGTTGCCGAAGTAAAGGTTTACCTTATTATCCGTAACCGGCTGTGTCAGATGGGCTATGCCCAGCCGGTCGAGCCGGTCGCACACCAGTGACGCACAGGTGCGGCACATCGTGCACAGCACCAGGCTGCGTACCCCTTTCTGAAACTCATAGATGTGGTGCATGAAGAGTTTCATCGACCCGTAGCGGCTGAAGTCCTCGGCGCTCATGGCTACTCGTTTTTAATCTGTCCGCACCATGCCGCCACCCGTTCGTCGGTTTTGCCCGGGTCGCTTTCGTCGATGGCCAGCCCGACGAACTTGCCGTCGCGCACGATGAGCGAGGCGATCGAACCGTAGCCCGCGGGCGCGTAGGAACCTACGAACGTGCATCCCGTGTCCTGCAACCCGTCGTAGATCAGTCCCACGGCGTCGCAGAACGTATCGGGATAGGAACCGCTGTCGCCGCAGCCGAATATGGCTACCTTCTTGCCTGCCAGGTCTTTGGCCTTCAGTGCGTCGAGGAACGAATACCAGTCGTCCTGCAACTCGCCGCAGCCCCACGTCGAGGAGCCCACGACCAGCAGGTCGTATTTGTCGGCTTCGTCGGCGGATGCGTCCGCCACGTTGTGTACGTCGGCGGATGCCACGCCCAGTTGTTTTGCAATGTCTTCGGCAACAGCCTCGGTCGTCCCGGTCGTGCTGCCATAAAAAATTCCGGTCATAATTTTCGCTGTTTTTTGGTTTTGTGCAAAGTAACGTGATTTTTTGCGGCGGGGCAATACCGATTTTTCGGGGTTTTCGCCCCGCCGCATACCGTCAAGAGGTGATACTCCACCCCGCCGTCCGCTCCTGTATGGCCCACAGCCGGGCATAGAGCCCTCCGTGTGCGACCAGTTGGTCGTGCGTCCCCTGCTCGGCGATCCGCCCCTGATCCAGGACGACGATGTTGTCGGCATTGCGGATCGTTTTCAGCCGGTGGGCGATCACGATCACCGTGCGCCCTGCGATCAGGGTATTGATGGCACGCTGTACCTCGACCTCGTTTTCGGGGTCGAGCGATGCGGTAGCCTCGTCCAGCAGGATGGTCTGTGCGTCCTTGAGGATCGCACGGGCGATAGACAACCGCTGCTTCTCCCCGCCCGAAAGCGTACAGCCGCCTTCTCCCACCATCGTGTCGTACCCTTTGGGCAGCCGCATGATGAAGTCGTGGCAGCATGCCTTCTTTGCCGCGGCGACGATCTGCTCGTCCGTGGCGTCGGCCTTGCCGAAGCGGATGTTGTTGCGGATCGTGTCCTGGAACAGGTATACATCCTGGAATACCATCGAAATGTGGCGCATCAGCGATTCGGGTTCGATCTCGTCCATCCGTACGCCGTTGAACAGCACGTGTCCCCGTTGCGGGTCGTAGAACCGTGCGCAGAGTTTCATCAGCGTGCTTTTTCCGCTTCCCGACGGGCCTACGAGCGCCGTCAGCGAACCTTGCGGCAGCGTGAGCGATACGTCGTGCAGCACCTCCTTGTCGCGGTAGGCGAACGATACCCCTTCCAGCGTGATGTCGCCGTTTTCTGGGGCTTTGCGGTTGCCCGTCATTTCCGGTTCCTCCATCAGGCTGAGTATGCGCCCTCCCGCGATGGAAAAATAGCGGAACTCCGCGAAATTCGTCAGTGCCGAAGTCAGCGGGTCGAAGACGCGCGAGCCGACGATCAGAAACATCACGAACATCAGCAGCGATAGCGTGCCGTCCAGCAGCAGGTATGTCCCGCACAGCACCATCAGCGTCAGCCCCGCCCGTACGACGGTGATCGACAGCAGGACGAAAGGCCCCAGCAGTGCCTCCTGCCGGATGCAGGCGCGGCGCAGCTGCGCGAAAGCCTCGCGCAGGCGGACGAACCGTCCCCCTACCATGTTGTAGGCCTTCATCACCCGGATGCCTTGCAGGTACTCCTCCAGCCGGTTCCCGGCTTCGATTTTCGCGGCGATCTGGTGGCTGCTCAGTTTCTGCTGGATTCTGGTGCTCGCCAACAGGATGCCGATTGCCAGCGGCAGCGCCACGAACATCGCCGTAGCCATGCGCCAGTCGATCCACAGCAGCGTGAGGAATGCCAGCACGGGCATCACCATCGCCCCCATCAACTGCGGCAGATGGTGTGAGATGCCCGTCTCGGCCATCGTGAAATCGGTGATGAGCATTGACGACAGGTCGCCCGGGTCGCGGCGCGACAGGAATCCGAGCGAGAGCTTGCGCAGGTGCTCGGCCAGGGAGATGCGCCCTTCGGCGCTCATTTCGTAGGCACCCCGGAAATTGGCGCGGTAAGCCGCGCGTTCGGCCAGTGCCATGGCCGCCATGTAGAAGGCCAGTATCCCGAAGATCGTCCACAGCCGTGCGGTGTCGAGCGGCGTGCCGCTGCCGTCGCAGGCCCGGAAAATGACATTCACCGCCTCAATCGAGAGGCAGAACGGCACGATGTTGACCAGGTTGGCGAGCATCGTGAAGCCGACCGGTTTACGGAGACGCTCCGTATGGCCGACCGTAATATTCTTGATTGCATTCATCGCCTTCCTCCGTTTTGGTCGTTTCGGGCCTGTTTGCGTGCTACGATGCACAACTCCTCCTTTTCCCGCCGGTATACGGCGATATCCGCGAATCCGGCTGCTGCGAGCAGCGTTTCCAGCCGTTCGGCCGAATATACCCTCATCCCGTCGATGCGGCTCGTCCACATTTCGTTCGCCGGGTCGCTCATCTCGCTGCACAGCAGGAACCTGCCGCCGGTCTTGAGCACACGCGCCACCTCGGCGAACGCTTCGGGAAGGTCGTCCCAGAAATAAACCGTCTCGAAAGCCGTGACCGCACCGAACGTCCCGTCGCCGTACGGCAGCTTCCCGACGTCGCCCCTCTCTACGAAGCATCGCGTTCCCAGCAGCCTGCGGTTCTTCCTGCGGGCGAATGCCACGCTTTCCTGCGACAGGTCGATGCCGTACGCCTTGCCGGCGGGGCATCGTTTGAGAATCTGCGCGAGGTTGGCACCGCCGCCGCATCCGATGTCCAGTACGCTCCAATCGGCCTGCCACTCCATGCAGCCCATGCCCCATCGCGCCAGCGATGCGTGCCCCCGGTTCATGCCCCGCAGAACCAGTCGTCCGAAGAACCCTTCGGGCTTGCGGGTATTTTGCAGGATTTTGTTGATGAAACTCTTCTTTGCCATGATTCTATGCTCTTTTTTCTTTGGTGTCTAACTGCCAGCGGAACGCGTCGGTATAGGCGTCCCACATCTTTTTGTATACCCCGTCGGTCTTGCTCAGCACTTCGTGCCGCCCCGATTGTACCAGCTGCCCCTGCCTGAGGACGAGTATCTGCTGTGCCGCGACGATCGACGAAAGCCTGTGGGCGATGATGATGACCGTCTTGTCCCTGATCAGGTGTTGCAGCGCCTGCTGCATCTTCCACTCGTTTTCGGGGTCGGCGAATGCCGTCGCCTCGTCCAGTACCAGTACCGGGGCGTTTTTCAGGATCGCACGCGCCACGCATACCCGCTGGGCCTCGCCGCCCGAAAGGTAGACGCCCCTGTCGCCGATCCGGGTCGCATAGCCGTCCGGCAGGCGTTCGATGAATTCGTGGCACTGCGCCGCCTTCGCCGCCGCAACGACCTCTTCGTGCGTGGCATCCGGGCGCCCCGTACGTATGTTTTCGTAGAGTGTGTCGTAGAAGAGGAACGTCTCCTGGAATACGAACGACACGATGTCCATCAGCCGTTCCGTAGCGATCTCCCGGATGTCGATGCCGCCGATCCGTATCTCGCCCTGCCCGACGTCCCAAAAGCGCGGGATCAGGTTCGCTACGGTCGATTTTCCCGAACCCGAGGGCCCGACCAGCGCCGTGATCTCTCCCTGCCGTGCCGTGAACGAAATGTCGCGCAGGGCCTCCGTGCGGGTCGCTTCGGCTTCGTTCGAGTACGAAAAACCCACATGGCGGAACTCTATGTCGTAGGTCGTGGGAACCCGGGGCTCGGCCGGCTCGGGAACGGGGCGGCGGTCGAAAATACGGTCGATGCGCACTACGCCCTCGTTGATTTCGCGCGTGCCTCCGCCCAGGTACATCAGTTTGTAGACGGGCGATGCTACGCCCGGCCCCATGACGATGAAGAACAGCCAGACGGCCGCCAGCGCGATGTCGCCCGGCGATCCGCCCACCAGCAGGATGCCGATCGGGAAGAAGAAGGTTACCAGTGAGTTGAGCAGCACGGTGAATGCTACCATTCCCGGTTGGTAGGTGTCGCAGACCTTCAGCGCATAGGTCTTGTAGGCTTCGATCTCTGCGTTGAATTGCCGGAACGACCGTACGCTCTGCCCGAATATCTTTACCACGGGCATACCGCGCACGTACTGCACCGCCGATGCCGACATCCGCTCCTGCGCATCGAAGTAGATCCGGGTGAACTCCTGGGCCTTTTTACCCATGAAGTTGGAGAATTGCAGGATGACGCTCACGGCGATCACGGCGAGGCCGACCGCCGCCAGCCATCCGTCGAGCGAGAAGAAGATGGCGAACATCAGCACGACCGTCGCCACGACGTTTACCATGTCGGGGATCGTGTGGGCGATGAAATTTTCGATCTTCTCGATGTTTTGTTCCATCGTCTTCTTGATGGCGCCTGTCGAGGTGCCGTTCAGGTAGCCCAGCGGCAGGCGGCCGATATGCTCCGAGAGCCTGACCCGCAGCCCGTAGAGGATGCGGAATGCCGCCACGTGCGATGCCATCAGTGCGGCGTAGAGCAGTATGAGCCCGCCGACGAGCCCCAGGAACGCGATCCATCCCCACTTTACCAGCAGCCCGGCGTCGATGCCGCCCGTATCCCCGGCATTTTCCAGCAGTTCGGTCAGTATCCGGTATACGGCCCAGTAGGGCACGAGCATACAGGCTGCGCTTGCGGCCGACAACACGCCGGCCAGTATCAGCAGTCCCTTGCGCTGTCCGGCGATCTCGAAGAGCCGGGCCAGCCCCTGTTTTGTCTTTTGTTTTTCCATGGTCACAGTTTTTTTATTCCGTCGCGGAGATCCTGTATGCGAGCAGCGAGCTGAATTTGCGGGCCAGGTGCGGGAACGCCCTGAAAAAGATGCCCGTCAGACCCCAGCGGCGCCGTGCGAATTCCATATAGGAGCGTTGCTCGATCAGTTGCAGGCGGGGCTCCCACCGCTCCACCTTATGACCGTCGGCCAGGCCGCTGCGTATCTGGGCCGCATTCCTGCGCAGCGAGTCGGGCTTCAGCCCCGTGTTGACCATCATCGGGCCGCAGACATCGAAGCAGACCTCCCCCGCCGGGAAGCGACTTACGATATTGCGCAGCACCGTGCGCACCTGCTCTTCGTGGAAGTACATCAGCACCCCTTCGAATACGAATATGAAATGCCCGTCGGGGTGCCGTGTGCGCAGGCCTTCGAGCCACTCCGTGTCGAGCAGCGAACCTGCGAGGTAGTTGTCGCCGGCCGGTGCCGGGAGCAGCTTTTCGCGGATGGCCATCACCTCGGGCAGATCCAACTCGTAGAATACGGCATTGCGCCGTTCGGCGATCCGCTGGAACCGGGTGTCGAGCCCGCACCCGACGTTCACGACCACCGGCCGTGCGTTCAGGCGGATGAACGACTCTACGCGTTGGTCGTAATAACGGCTGCGCACCACGCAGCCCAATGCGCTCATCCAAGCCTTGTCGAACTTGCCGTAGTCGTACGCGATCCGGGCCACCAGCCGTTCGGCTTCGGGGTCGTGCAGCACAGCGTCCCTGCGCCGGCTCTCCTTGGCCCGCATGTAGAGCGGAATCAGCAGTGTTTCCGCCACTACGCTCTGGAATTCGATTTTCTCTTTCATCTTATCTGTTTTTGTGTTTCGGTAGTCCGCTCAATAATGAACGATATTCAATTTTGTTCAAAAAAAGGAAGGAGCTCAAATTTTCATGAGCTCCTTCCATCCCGTGGTTTCGAATCGTATGTATTCCGCAATCACCTGCTTCATCTCCCGCGGCTTTACCCGGTGCATGATGATCTCCTCGAACAGCGTGAACATCCACACCGTGTGCAGGTGGATTGAAAAATCCGAGACGGCGATGTTCAGCGCCGGGTGCCGGCGTTTCATCCCCGCCAGCCACTCCTTCACCGCCGCTGTCGTGCGGTCGGTATACCGTTCGCGGAAATCCTCCAGCGACGAGCCCTGCGCCCTGAAAAGCAGTATTTCCAGTTTCCTGCGGTGCGAGTTTATCAGCGTGACGTATTCGTCGGTGACTTTCCGCAGGTACGGTTCCGCATACATCTCCAGCACGTCCGTCCCCCCGCTGTCGTGGTGGCTGTGCGCCATCTGCTCGAAAGCGAGGGTTACGGGCTGCACTACCGTGCGGAATATTTCGTCTTTGCTGCGGAAGTAGTTGTAGATGTTGGCCAGCCCCACCCCGGCATCCCGTGCGATCTCGCGCATCGAGGTCTTCAGGAATCCTTTGCGCAGGAACAGTTTCCCGGCGGACTCCAGCAGGCTGTTGCGTATCTCCTCTTTGGGCGTTTGCATGCGGCATCGGTTTCTTTTGTTGCAAAAGTAACCCTCTTTCCCGGTGCGGGCAATACCGAATAGTTATGATTTTCATCCGCCGCCCTACCTTGTCGGACGGAGCCCGGGGTGCCCCCGCATGAAAAAAGCCGCCCGGAAAGGGCGGCTTGTGTCCGGATTTGCGATCCGGGTCAGCTGCAGATGTAGATGCAGCCGTAGATTGCTCCTGCGGCGAGTGCGCCCAGCACGGGCCCCGCCACGGGCACCCAGCTGTAACCCCACCCGCTCGTGCCCTTCCCCCTGATGGGCAGGATGCTGTGGGCCACACGCGGAGGCAGGTCGCGCGCCGGGTTGATGGCATAGCCCGTCGTGCCGCCCAGCGACATGCCGATGGCCATAATGAGCATCGTCACGGGCAGGCTTCCGAGGCTTCCCATCCCGATTTCGGGGGTGTTCTGTTCGTTGCCGATGGCCAGGATTACGAACACCAGCAAGAACGTGCCGAGGAATTCGCAGAAGAGGTTGCGCGGCTTGTCCATGATCGCAGGCATGGTGCAGAATACGCCGAGCTTGGTCGCCGGGTCGTCCGTGGCGTCGAAGTGGTCTTTGTAATAGACATAGACCAGTACGGCCCCGCAGAAACCGCCCAGCAACTGTGCTGCGATGTACCCGGGCACGAACGCCCACGGGAACGACCCCGCCACGGCCAGCCCGATCGAGACCGCGGGGTTGAGGTGCGCCCCCGAATAGGGGCCCGCGATCAGCACGCCGCACATCACGGCCAGGCCCCACGCGATCGTGATTACGGCCCATCCGCCGTTAAAACCTTTCGATTGTTTCAGTACCGTCGATGCGACGACCCCGTCGCCCAGCAGTACGAGCACCAGTGTCCCGATGAATTCGAACAGGCACTTGGTAAACAGTGTGATTTCCATAATCCCGGTATTTTAGTCTTTGCTGTTGCGCAGTACCCTGCGTACGGCGTCTTCCCACCCTGCGACGGCCTTCCCGATCTGCGAGCGGTCGGCCGTGGGTTCGAATACGTGCTCCGCCTGCCATTGCTGCCGGATTTCGTCGATGCTCCCCCAGTAGCCTACGGCCAGCCCGGCCAGGTAAGCCGCACCCAGCGCCGTGGTTTCCGTCACGCCCGGGCGTATGACGCGCGTGTCCAGCAGGTCGGACTGAAACTGCATCAGCAGGTTGTTGCGCGCCGCGCCGCCGTCGACCTTCAGCTCCCGGAGCGTGATGCCCGAGTCGCGCTGCATGGCGCCCACGATGTCCAGCGTCTGGTAGGCGATCCCCTCCAGCGCCGCGCGGGCGATATGCGCGGCCGTCGTGCCGCGGCTGATGCCGCTGATGGCTCCCCGGGCATACTGATCCCAGTACGGGGCTGCCAGCCCCGTGAGCGCCGGCACGAAATAGACGCCGTTGGTGTCGGGTACCGAAGCGGCCAGGGCTTCGACCTCCGACGACGAACGGATGATCCCCAGCCCGTCGCGCAGCCACTGCACGACCGACCCGCCGACGAAGATGCTCCCTTCGAGCGCGTAGTCGACCTTGTCGCCGATCTTCCATGCGATGGTCGTCAGCAGGTTGTTCGACGATGTGATGGGCTTTTCCCCGCTGTTCATCAGCAGGAAGCACCCCGTGCCGTAGGTGTTCTTCACCGACCCGGGCTCGACGCACATCTGCCCGAACAGCGCTGCCTGCTGGTCGCCCGCGATGCCCGCGATGGGTACCTTGTGGGCGAAGATCGTGGTCTTCGTCGCGCCGTACACCTCGCTCGACGACTTCACCTGGGGCATCATCGAGGCGGGAATGCCGAACAGCCTCAGCAGCTCCTCGTCCCATTGCAGCGTATGGATGTTGAAGAGCATCGTGCGCGAGGCGTTGCTCACGTCCGTCACGTGCACCTCGCCGCGCGTGAGGCGCCAGATGAGCCACGTGTCGACGGTGCCGAACATCAGTTTGCCCTTCTCGGCCCGCTCTCTCGCCCCCGCCACGTTGTCCAGAATCCATTTGATCTTCGTGGCGCTGAAATAGGCGTCGACGATCAACCCCGTCCTTTCCCGGATGAATTCGGTCTGCCCCTCGGCCTTCAGCCGGTCGCAGTACTCCGAGGTGCGGCGATCCTGCCAGACGATGGCGTTGTAGACCGGTTCTTCGGTCTCCGAATCCCACACGATCGTGGTCTCCCGCTGGTTGGTGATGCCGATGCCCGCGATGTTCAGGCCGTTGATGTCGATGGACGCGATCGCCTCGGCGATCACCGAAGCCTGCGACGACCATATCTCGTGCGGGTTGTGTTCCACCCATCCCGGCTTGGGGAATATCTGCGTGAATTCCCGCTGTGCCATCGAGCATATCTGCCCTTTCCGGTCGAATACGATCGCACGGGAACTGCTCGTCCCCTGATCCAATGACAAAATGTACTGTTCCATATATTCGAGTTGTTATAGATGCGTCGTTGCCGTTTTTTGTCCGCATTCCGTCCCCATGCCGGGGCTTCCCTGCGGCGGCCTTTACAAATCTATGAAAAATATCCGGGATTCGAAACGAAAGCGATAAGTTTTTTTTTCGAAACCTTCCGGGGGGGCGTTCCCTGCCGCCCTCTCCTGTTTGCCGTGTACCTATATACATATATAATCCCCGCAAAACCCGGTGGCTTTGCGGGGAATTCCGCGGCGTTGCGGGAAGGCTCCCGGCCGGGGCGCTTGCGGGGCTATCCCTTCCGCAGCAGATGCTTCGATAAAAATTTGCGCACCGGTTCGTCGTACAGTCTCAGGCACAGCCAGGCCAGGATTACCGAACCGAAGAAAAGCGCCAGGGCACCTGGCAGCGACTCCCGGAATGTGAGGTCGCCGTTCTTGACCCAGGCGTAGTAGAGGTATATGAAGGGATAGTGCACCATGTAGAGGGGATAGGATATGTCCCCCAGGAATTTGCACACCCGGGCGGTGACTTTGTCGGTGGTCTTGCCCGACGCCCCGAGAAAAACCAGCAGGGGGAAGGCGACGACGGCGCAGAACGTATCGTACAGTCCGTTCATCCACAAATTCTCACTGCCGCCGATGCGCGGAACCGACAGCAGGGCGACGACGCACAGGCTGCATATCCAGAAGGCGCCCCGGATATGCACGGGTTTGAATACGCGCGAGAGCAGCAGGCCGGCCGAGAACGCGAACATCAGGCGCAGCGAACCGCCGACCATATTTTCTTCGGTCATGGCGAACCCGACGCAGATGTCGCCCAGCGGCCCCCAGACGGCGAATGCCGCCAGCCCGCACCCGGCCAGGAAAACCACGACGGAAAGGGCCCTGGTCGAAAGTTTGCGGATGAAGAAGGCGTACAGGATATTTCCGGCGTACTCGAAAAACAGCGACCAGCTCGGGCCGTTGAGCGGGTACATCTCGCTCAGCCCCCGGATTTCCGTGCCGGGGCTTGCCGGAATCAGGCAGGCGTTCATCAGCGTCGCCGCCAGCAGCATCGGCACCGTGACTTTGGTCACGTCCCAGACGGAGCAGCCCTGGAAATAGAACATGACGGCACCGATCAGGGCACCGATCACGACCATGGGATGCAGGCGGATGAGCCTGCGCTTGAGGAACTCCGCGACGGTCATCTTTTTCCACCGGGCGTCATAGGCGTATCCGATTACGAATCCCGAGAGTATGAAGAAGAAATCGACGGCCAGATAGCCGTGGTTGATCCTCTGATCCAGGTGGCTGGTCGCAAAGGCTTCGAAGATATGGAACCACACGACGGTCAGCGCCGCAATTCCGCGCAATCCGTCGAGTATGTCGTAATGCGGCTTCGTGTCCGCAAATGCCGCCGCCGAAATAGTTGACATCCGTTTGTTTGTGTTTAGTAGTTCGCCCCTGCCGAAACTCCCGGCAGACCGGGCAAAGATAATCAAATAATCGCTTCGGACATAATCCGACGCCTCTGCCGCCCCTGCTGCCGCCCCTGCTGCCGCCCCTGCCACCCCTGCCACCCCTGCCGCCGCTGCCTCTGCCTCTGCCGCCTCCCCTGCTGCTGCCCCTGCCTCTGCCTCTGCCGCCTCCCCTGCTGCTGCCCCTGCCTCTGCCTCTGCCTCTGCCTCTGCCTCTGCCTCTGCCTCTGCCACCCCTGCTGCTGCCCTTGCCCTTGCTGCCCCTGCTGCCGCCGTTGAGCGGGTGGCGGGGAGGCTTTGCGGCATGCGGTTTCAGCCCCCGGCGGCACTCCTGTCTGTTGTCGCCGGCAATAAAATCGTTTTTTTATATAATAATTCCGACTCCGGCAACGCTATTGTATATGAGATAGAATAGATTAAATCGGAACGGATATGAAAAAGCTGATGATTTTAACCGTTGCAATCCTGCTTGCCGGCGCCGGTACGGGCTATGCCCAGCCGCAGGACGCGAATTCCAGGAAAATGGCCCGCAAGCAAATGAAGGCCGAACAGGACGCACGTGACCGGCTCGCTTTCGAAGAGGCCCGGAAGGCTATCGAGGCGAAGGAGTTCGTACTCGAAGCCGACCAGGTGAGCTTCAAGTCGGGTTCGACGGCGCATGTTTCGTCCAATACCAATTTCGTCGCCGTGCAGGGTGACAAGGCCGTCGTACAGGTGGCTTTCGACATCCCCGTAAGCGGCCCCAACGGCCTGGGTGGCGTAACGGTCTCGGGCAGCACCTCGGATTACAGGCAGAGCGTGGACAAGAAAGGGAACATCCGGGTGTCGATGAACGTCATCGGCACGGGGATTTCCGCACAGGTCTATATCAACCTGCCCAACGGGGGCAACCAGGCCAGCGTGGACATCTCGCCCAATTTCAACTCGCGGCGCATCACGCTGCGGGGCGAACTCCTGCCGCTCTCGGAGGGTAATATTTTCCAGGGCCGCACCTTCTGACAGGCAGACACTGCCTTGCCATTGAGCGGGACAGCGTAACAAGTCCCCGATTTACGGCTTCACCCCCCCCCGTCCGAACTTGCTGCGGATGGGGGTGATTTTTGTTTTAGGCTACTCGTCGGACAGCCTCACGTAGCGCCGAGCGCAAAAAAAAAGAGGCCCTTCAAAGGCCTCTTCTGAGCGGGAAACGGGGGTCGAACCCGCGACCCTCAGCTTGGGAAGCTGATGCTCTACCACTGAGCTACTCCCGCATTTCGGAGTACAAATATACTCCGCTTTTTTTTATTTTTCAAGTTTTCCGGGCATCAAATTCACATCAACCGACGATTTTTTTCAGCGATGCCAGGTTTTTCGGATTTTTCAGGTCGCGCCCCTCGGGTGTATAGAGGTATTCCAGCCTGTCGCGGAAGTGTTCTTCGACCTTGTTGCGTACGACCTTCATCGTACTGTTTACCAATCCGTTATGTTCGGTGAAAGGCTCGTCTACGATCGCCAGCCCCGCCGGCAGCCACCGTTCGGGGAACTCCCCGCCGAAGATGCCGCCCGCACGGTAACGGTCTATTTCGCCGCCGAGGATCGCCGCCGCGGTCTCCGCCCGTTTTTCGGCCGCTACCCCGCGGGTGTCCAGTTCGCGCCGCAACGCCTCGCGGTTCGGCACGACGATGGCGCCCGTAAACGGGCTCTGGTTGTTGTGTACGATGATCTGGTCGATATAGGGCGACTTGTCCACGATCGCCTCTTCCATGCCTTCGGGACTGTATTTTTCGCCGTCGCTGGCGATCAGCAGGCTCTTGAAACGCCCCAGCACATAGAGGAAATCGTCTTCCGAGACATACCCCATGTCGCCCGTGTGCAACCATCCGTCGCGCAGGGTGTCGGCCGTCGCCTCGGGGTTTTTCCAGTATCCGGCCATGACGTTTTCGCCGCGGATCACGATCTCGCCTTTCTGTCCGCGGGGAAGCTCCCGTCCCGTTTCGTCGACGATCTTCAGGTCGAGCGGGATCAGTATCTTGCCCGACGACCCGAACCGGTGCCAGTGGTACTTGGGCGAGTTGGTCGAGATGACGGGCGTCGCTTCCGAGAGGCCGTAACCCTGAAACATCGGGATGCCGATGGCGTAGTAGAACCGCTGCAGCTCCGCGTCGAGCAGCGCGCCGCCGCCCACGAAGAACCTGAGGCTCCCGCCGAACGCTTCCCGCACCTTGCGGAACAGCGCCGCGTCGAAGAGTTTTACCAGCGGCCAGAGCACTATGCGCCAGCCGTGTCCCTTGCTGTACCCGTCCCTGTTGTAGACATAGGCCGTGCGGAGCGCGAAATTGAAGAGCCGTTCCGTGAAACGCCCCTTGGCGCGGATCGAAGACTCTATGTTCTTGCGGAAATTCTTGGCCAGCGCCGGCACCGACAGCAGGAAATGCGGCCGCACCTCGCGGATGTTCTGCGGGATGTTCTTCAGCGTTTCCATCGGCGTGGCGCCCACCTGCACGGTTGCGACCGTCGCCCCGCATGCGATCATGATATAAAACCCCACGACATGCGCGAAGCAGTGATCCAGCGGCAGGATGATGAGCGTCCGGTAGTATGGCGGGATGTCGATGCGCGAGAGCGACTGTTCGACGTTGGCCGTGTAGTTGCGGTGCGTCAGCACGACGCCTTTCGGGTCGGCCGTGGTGCCCGACGTGTAGGTGATCGTCGCGTAGTCGTCGTTGCGGATCGAACGGCCGATTGCGAGGAACTCCTCCCTGTTTGCCGCCAGGTAGTCGCGGCCCATGCGCCGGAGCGTCCCGAGCGCCGTCTCGCCTGCTTCGAGCGGAATATGCCCGATGACGATGATATGCTCCACCTGCGGCAGCTCCGCGCGTATGCGCCGGATCTTGGAGAGCTGGTATTTCGATACGAACAGCGCCCTGACTTCGGCATGGCGCATACGGAACAGCAGGTCGTTCGACTCTTCGAGTTTCACCGACAGCGGCACGCTGACCGCCCCGGCATAGAAGACGCCCAGTTCCGAAGTGATCCATGCATTGCACCCCTCCGAGAGTATCGCCACTTTGTCCCCGGGGCGTATGCCCGCCGCGGCCAGCCCCGCGCCGATCTCGAGCGCCTGCTCCTTGGTCTCGGCGTAGGTCGTGGGTTCGAATGCCCGGTGTTTTTTCTCCAGCAGGAATGTCTTTGCCCCGTACTTTACGACGGAGTCCTCGAAAAGGTCGATGATGGTCTTCTTCATGGTCTGTTCCCGGTTAATCCATTTTCAAAACGGCGAGGAATGCCGACTGCGGCACCTCCACGTTGCCTATCTGGCGCATGCGTTTCTTGCCTTTCTTCTGTTTTTCGAGCAGCTTGCGCTTGCGTGATATGTCGCCGCCGTAACACTTGGCCGTCACGTCCTTGCGCACGGCCTTCACCGTTTCGCGGGCGATGATCTTGGCGCCGATCGCGGCCTGTATGGCGATGTCGAACTGCTGGCGCGGGATCAGCTCCTTAAGTTTCTCGCACATTTTGCGTCCGAAATCATAGGCATGGTCGGTATAGGTCAGCGACGAGAGCGCGTCGACCGGCTCGCCGTTGAGCAGGATGTCCAGCTTGACGAGCTTCGAAGGCTGGTAGCCCGTGCGGTGGTAGTCGAACGAGGCATAGCCTTTCGAAATGCTTTTGAGCTTGTCGTAGAAGTCGAAAACAATCTCCGAGAGGGGCATGTCGAAATTCACCTCCACGCGATCCTGCGTGATGAAGGTCTGGTTCTTCATCACGCCGCGCTTGTCGATGCAGAGCTTGATGACGTTGCCCAGGAATTCCGCCTTGGTGATGATCTGCGCCAGGATATAGGGCTCCTCGATTTTGGCGATCTTCGTCACCTCGGGCAGCCCCGAGGGGTTGTGAACCTCCACCACGTCGCCCTGCGTCGTGGTGATGCGGTACGAGACGTTGGGCACGGTGGTGATTACGTCCATGTCGAACTCGCGGTAGAGCCGCTCCTGGATGATCTCCATGTGCAGCAGCCCGAGGAACCCGCAGCGGAACCCGAAGCCGAGCGCCAGCGAGCTTTCGGGCTCGAACGTCAGCGAGGCATCGTTGAGCTGCAGTTTTTCGAGCGAGGCGCGCAGGTCTTCGTACTGGTCGGCCTCCACGGGGTAGACGCCCGCGAAGACCATCGGCTTCACGTCCTCGAAGCCCGCGATGGCTTCCTTCGCCGGGGCGGTCACCGAGGTGATCGTGTCGCCCACCTTGACGTCCGACGAGGTCTTGATGCCCGAGCAGATATACCCCACGTCGCCCGCCCTGATTTCCGTGCGGGGCTGCATCTTGAGTTTCAGCACGCCCACCTCGTCGGCGTCGTACTGGCTGCCCGTATTGAAGAACTTCACGTGGTCGCCCTTGCGGAGCGTGCCGTTGAATACGCGGTAATAGGCGATGATGCCGCGGAAGGGGTTGAACACCGAGTCGAAGATCAGCGCCTGCAACGGGGCGTTCTCGTCGCCCTGCGGCGCCGGTATGCGCCCCACGATGGCCTCCAGCACCTCTTCCACGCCGAGCCCCGTCTTGCCCGAGGCCAGCAGGATATCCTCGTCCTTGCAGCCGATCAGGTCGATCACCTGGTCTTTCACCTCGTCGATCATGGCCGAATCCATGTCGATCTTGTTCAGCACGGGGATGATCTCCAGGTCGTGCCCCACGGCCAGGTAGAGGTTCGATATGGTCTGCGCCTGAATGCCCTGCGTGGCGTCGACGACCAACAACGCGCCTTCGCACGAGGCGATGGCGCGCGACACTTCGTACGAGAAGTCGACGTGTCCCGGGGTGTCGATCAGGTTGAGCGTATATTGCTGCCCGTCGCGGGCGGTGTATTCCATCTGTATCGCGTGGCTTTTGATCGTGATGCCCTTTTCGCGTTCGAGCTCCATGTCGTCGAGCACCTGCGCCTGCATTTCGCGCTGGTTCAGGGTGTTGGTCTTTTCGAGCAGGCGGTCTGCCAGCGTGCTCTTGCCGTGGTCGATGTGGGCTATGATGCAGAAGTTGCGGATGTTTTTCATAAATCGCATAAAAATGTGTGCAAATATACGAAATATTTTGGATTTACGGAAGGTGCGGCCGCCCTCGGGCCGTAAATGCGCCGGAGCGGAATTTTTCCTATCTTTGCGGTCTCAAATACCGTTTCCGCACATGAATACCGTTTTGAAATACGCTTCGCTCGTCAAGTTCGCCCATACGGTCTTCGCCATGCCCTTTGCCATGGTGGGCTTCGTCTACGGGCTCCGTTACGCCCCGCTGCATAACCCCCGCTGGCCGTACATCGTCCTCGTGCAGGTCATCCTGTGCATGGTCTTCGCCCGCAATGCCGCCATGGGTTTCAACCGCTGGGCCGACCGCCGCATCGACGCCGAGAACCCGCGTACGGCCGGGCGCGAAATACCCGCAGGCAAAATCCCGGCGCGGCATGCGCTGTGGTTCGTGACCGTCAATGCCCTGCTCTTCATCCTCACCGCCGCGACGATCAACCGCCTCGCGGCCATCCTGTCGCCCGTGGCGTTGTCTGTCATCCTCGTTTACAGCTATTGCAAGCGCTTCACGCCGCTGGCGCACCTCGTGCTGGGGCTTTCGCTCGGCATCGCCCCCGTCGGGGCTTTTATCGCCGTGGCCGGGCACGTCGTCTTCGACGGGCACGTCGTCGTCGAACCGTTCATCCTCGCCCTGCTGGTGACGACCTGGTGCGGAGGCTTCGACATCATCTACGCGTTGCAGGACGCCGAATTCGACCGTCGGCACGGCCTGCATTCCATCCCCGCGCGTTTTTCGGCGCGTTCGGCGCTGGGCGTCAGCTGCGGTCTGCATGCGGTGAGCATTGCCGCCCTCGGCTGGTTCATGACCTACTGCCCCGGTTCGGTGTGGCTCTGGCTCGGGGCGGGTGTTTTCACGGGGCTGCTGGTGCTCGAACACCTGCTCGTCACGCCCGCGCGGCAGCGCAATATCGGCATCGCCTTCGGGACGCTCAACGGCCTGGCGAGCCTCTCGCTCGCTGCGGGCGTGATCGTGGATTTGCTCAAATAAACCAAATCGCTTATATTTGCAACTTCAACAGGTTAAAAGTTAGGTAAAATGCTAAGCAGACAAATTGCACAAAAGCTTCGGGGCTACGAAACCCCCTTCTATCTTTATGATACGGCGTTGCTGCGCCAGACCCTCGAAAGCGTCGTCTACGAGTCGAAAAAATACGGTTACAAGGTGCACTACGCCATCAAGGCCAACTACGACGACCACCTGTTGGCGATCATCCGCGAATACGGGCTGGGTATCGACTGTGCCAGCGGCAACGAGCTCCGCAAGGCCATCGAGGCGGGCTTCGACCCCAAGGGTATCGTCTATGCGGGTGTGGGCAAGCGCGACAAGGAGCTGCGCTACGCCATCGAGCAGGATATCCTGGCCATCAACTGCGAGTCGATCGAGGAGCTGGAGCTGGTCGATGCCCTGGCCGGGGAGGCCGGGCGCGTAGCCGACGTGGCGCTGCGCATCAACCCCGACATCGACCCCAAGACCAACCACTGCATCGATACGGGGCAGGCCGACAGCAAATTCGGCATTTCATATGAAGAGGTACTCGAGCACGCCAAGGAGATCCGTGCGCTCAAGCATATCAATATAATCGGCCTGCACCTGCATATCGGGTCGCAGATCCGCGAGCTGCACGTCTTCGAGAACATGTGCAACAAAGTCAACGTCATCGTCGAGAACCTCGAAAAGCTGGGGTGTTCGTTCCGTTTCGTCGACGTGGGCGGCGGCCTGGGCGTCAACTACGACGTGCCCGAGAACGAACCGATCCCCAATTTCGCTTCGCTGTTCTCGATCGTGCACAACCACCTCTCGGTCGGCGACCGCGAAGTGCATTTCGAATTCGGCCGCTCGATCGTCGCCGAATGCGGCGAGCTGATTACGAAGGTGCTCTTCAACAAGACCACCGCCACGGGCCGCAAGCTGGTGATCGTCGATGCCTCGATGACCGAGTTGATCCGTCCGGCGCTCTACGGCTCGTACCACAACATTGAGAACATCACCTCCGAAGACGAGGCGCGCGACAAATATACCATCGTGGGCACGGCCTGCGAATCGACCGACGTGTTCGACGAGAACGTCACCCTGCGCAAGACCCGCCGCGGCGACCTGCTTACGATCAAGTCGGCCGGAGCCTACGGCATGTCGATGGCTTCGCGTTACAACCTCCACGACCTGCCCGGCGCCGTTTACAGCGACGAGATTCAATAATCGGTTTTTCCCGATACCGGAACCGTTGGAAGGACATTCCCCCGAATCGCCATTTGAAAACGGTGGTGGTTCAGGGGAATTCTCCGTTCGGACAACATCGCAGACGCCGTAATGCAAACCCTGCGGGTTGCCGGTCTTGCCGACTCCGAATTCCATGAACCTCATTTCCGCCGACACTCCGTCCGAAGTCTCCCTTTTCAAAGGGAGATT
>UMJY01043765.1_pt1 | contig 23149 bp, 19 predicted proteins | sample 1966191 | NCBI WGS metagenome assembly UMJY01 (sample SAMEA4836161, study PRJEB28245) | human gut metagenome | biome: gut microbiome; material: fecal sample | place: Denmark | collected 2008 | reverse complement strand
CTGCTTTTCTCATATATGCTGTCGTCCGTACGTTAAGAATTCGTTAAACAACAACTTAATTAGCAAATAAAGCTGTTGATAAGTATCTGTCTCCTGAATCTGGAAGAAGTGCTACTATATTCTTTCCCTTGTTTTCTGGTCTGTTAGCAAGTATTGTTGCTGCCTTTAAAGCTGCACCTGATGAGATACCTACAAGAATACCTTCACTTACTGCGAATGCTCTTCCTTCTTCAAAAGCATCATCATTCTCAATAGGAAGTATTTCGTCATAAACCTCTGTATCAAGAACCTTTGGTACGAATCCTGCACCAATACCCTGAATCTTATGAGCACCTGCTGTTCCCTTAGAAAGGACTGGGCTTGTAGCTGGCTCTACTGCTACTATCTTAACATCTGGATTCTGTGACTTAAGATATTCTCCAATACCTGTAATAGTTCCACCTGTACCTACACCTGCAACAAATATATCAACCTTACCATCAAGCTGCTCCCAGATTTCAGGACCAGTTGTTGCCTTGTGTGCTGCTGGATTAGCTGGATTATCAAACTGACCTAATATGATTGAACCTTCAATTTCTTTATTAAGCTCCTCAGCCTTTGCTATAGCACCCTTCATGCCCTTAGCGCCTTCTGTAAGTACAAGTTCAGCACCATAAGCCTTTAAAAGATTTCTTCTTTCAACTGACATTGTATCTGGAAGAGTAAGAATAGCTCTGTATCCCTTAGCTGCTGCCACTGATGCAATACCGATGCCAGTATTACCACTTGTTGGCTCAATAATTGTAGCTCCTGGTTTTAAAAGGCCTTTCTTTTCTGCATCATTAATCATAGCTAATGCAATTCTATCTTTAACTGAGCCAGCTGGATTAAGGTACTCAAGCTTAGCAAAAATATTAGCGTTAGTAACTCCTGCCTTCTTAGTATATCCATTCAACTTAAGTAATGGTGTCTTTCCTATTAATTCTGCTGCACTTTCTACATATTTACTCATATTATTAATCCTCCTATAATGTGTTGTCTTTTTGTTTTCCCATTAACCTATATGTTTAATGTGTTTATGATTGAATTATATTCTCTGTTATGTAATCTGTCAACTATTATTTGAAATTTTATTATAAATTTTCTTCAACTTTTTCAAGATTCATTATAAATGTATAATTGTTCCTTACAAAAACATGCCATAGTTTAAGTAAGACAAATTATATAACACCCACAAAAATACAAATACTCATTTTATACAATGTAACCTTCATCATATACATGCAAAAATCTGAATTTCAATTGTACATTAAATTTAAAAAATAAAAAGTAGTATAGAAATCCTGTCTTATAAACAAGATTTCCATACTACTATGTCAAGTTATCTTATAATGACATGACTGTTAAATGTAACAATCTAGCCTATTTCTTCAAACACGTAACCACTAATCTGTAATCACACAACATAATTACATAACTATAATCACCCGAATTTCTCAACCACATCTGCCTTCATAATCCTATCAGCATATTCAACACCATATTTTTTTACAATATACTTATAGCACTTTGACAGCTGTGGTGTTCTTGATGTCGTATCATGTGCATCTGAGGCAATGTAGTCTACAACATGATCCTTTAAAAGTGCTTTAACACATCTTTGAACACTCCACCCATTATCTCCTGTAACTGATGATGCATTTACCTGTATATCAGCACCAAGCTGCTTTAATTCATATATATAATCCCAGTTTTTTACTGTACATACATACCTCTCAACATGTGCAACTATCGGATGATACCCTGTCATTATAACATCAAGTACAGCACTTCTTACCTTTTCCTCTTCCACATTAGGAGAAAACTCTATAAGAACTGTATCAGAGCCGCACATTGCCTTTTCCTGAAGCTTATCTAAATCATCAAGTACTTCTGATCTGTAATATATCTCTCTTCCAAGATATACCCCCATATCTGGCAGTTCCTTTTCTGCAAGATCTGCTAATATCTCATAATTTTCAACTATCTTGCTATAATGTGCCATACCTCTCTTAGGATGAAAATGTGGTGTAAGCACCATATCTCTTGTTCCATCCTCATATGCCATTCTTAACATCTTAAGACTTGTTTCTATATCCGGTGAACCATCATCTACTCCGAAAAGTATGTGGTTATGTATATCGGTAAAGCCTGTATATATATCCTGTTCTGCAACCTTTTTCATACTGCAATATAACTCTCTTTCTGTTCTATATCTATAAAAAGTCTTATCATACAAACACGAACAACTTTTTCACATTCTGCCTCTTATATTATAATAAGATAACTCAATAAATTCTAGTCTGAATACTCTGTACACAATATTTTTATTATAAAAATATCTTTTCTTTTTGTCAACATGTGTGTTATTACAAAGCCCTTGATTTCGATATTTCTTCAAGATACTTCTGCCCTATTGCACTGACAACTGCACCTTTTCGTGATATGTAACCTATCTCCATTCTTTCGTCTGAGTCCAGCTTTACCGCACAGTAGTTATCTCCATTCAGTTCTTCACATATGATTCCTGAGCATAATGTATAACCGTTAAGTCCTACCATAAGATTAAGCATAGTTGCTCTGTCATTGGCTTTTATGAGCTGCTTATATTCATATGTACTAAGAACTTCCTCCGCATAATAAAAAGAATTGTACTCTCCCTGGTCAAACGAAAGGCAAGGATAATCCTTTAACTCTTCAAGTGCAATCTTATCCTTATGTGCAAGAGGATGAAGCTTACTCATATACACATAAACATTACACTCTAATAATGGATGAAACTCAAGCATATTTTCCATAAATATTTTTTCAAGCACTTTCCTGTTAAAATCATTAAGATACAATATGCCTATCTCACTTTTACCATTTTTCACATCTTCTACTACTTCATGTGTCTTGGTTTCATGCACTGCGAATTCATATTCATCCATGCCATACTGCTTTACCATCTCAACAAATGCATTAACTGCAAATGTATAATGCTGCATAGACACGCTGAACTTTTTCTTTACATCTGACTTAGATATATATCTGGCATCCAGAAGCTCGAACTGTTCCATAACCTGTCTTGCATATCCAAGGAACTCCTTGCCATCTGGTGTTACAGCTATACCATTCTGTGAACGTCTGAATATCTGTATTCCCGTTTCTTCCTCTAGTGCATGTATAGATGTAGACAGGCTTGGCTGTGATATATAAAGCTTTCTTGCTGCGACATTAAAAGAATCTGATTCCGACACAGCTATTGCATATTTTAACTGATTTAAAGTCATATTCGTCCTCATTTCTATATACGTTTTTACTCGTATCCTGATTCATGTAAATGATATCATCATTATAAAACCTGTTCAACACAAATTATATAATGATACCAGGGGCAAAAGGTCTAAACCCACATGAGCTTGCTCATAGGTGGGTGAAAGACCTTTTGACCCGCCCCGATATGAGCATAAAAGTGGGATGATAATCCCATGATATGCGAATATTGGGGAGATTTGTGGGAGTGCGTAGCACGAAACAATTCGTAGGTATCAAAGTCGGGGGCTTTTGACCCCGACATCATATAATGATGTGAGTGTCAAAATATAAATCATGCACTTAAAGTGTAAAAAGTATAAAAAGTTGTTTTTACCCGCAAAAAAGGATTGCCATAATCATGATACAGCAATCCGATATATTTTACATATAAATTAAATTATGCCATCTTCTGTAAAAAGCTTCTTGTTCTTTCACTCTTTGGATTATCTATTACATCCTCTGGTCTTCCCTCTTCTACTATAACTCCGCCATCCATGAATATAACCCTGTCTGCTACATTTCTTGCAAATGCAATCTCATGTGTAACTATAACCATAGTCATCTTCTCATCTGCTAAAGCTCTTAAAAGCTTGAGAATACCAGCAGTTATCTCAGGATCAAGGGCAGATGTCGGTTCATCAAAGAACAATATCTTGGGATTCATGGCAAGTGCTCTGGCTATGGCAACTCTTTGCTGCTGTCCACCTGATAGCTGGCCTGGATAGTTATCTTCTTTGTTTTCAAGACCTACCTTTCTAAGCAGTTCTCGTGCTTCTGCTATAACTTCATCCTTATCCCTTTTCTGGACATTAATTGGTGCATCTATTACATTCTTAAGAACTGAGAAATGTGGAAACAAATTAAAATTTTGGAAAACAAGTCCAAAATCATTCTTAATCTCATGCAGCTTCTTCTTATCCACATATCGTGTAGGACCTGATTCGTTTAAGGTTGCACTTTCTTTGCAGTAGGCAAGTGTTCCTTCATCCATAGTTTCAAGAAGAGTTGCACATCTTAAAAATGTTGACTTTCCAGATCCAGATGGACCTATAATAGCTACAACTTCACCTTCTTTTACCTCTATAGATATATCCTTTAACACCTCAAGATTATCAAACTTTTTCTTAACATGTTTCATTTCAAGTAAATTCATATTATTCACCCTGCTCTCCATTCTACTTATAATAGCGCATCTTCTTTTCTATAGTTTCCATAACCCATGCAACAACAAAGTTAAATATGTAATAGAATACACCCGCTACAAAAAGTGGCATTATACTTGCGTTGGCTGCTGCAATCTGCTTTGCAAGTGTGAACATTTCTGTATACGCAAGTGCAAAAGCAAGTGATGTATCCTTTACAAGTGTTATTACCTCATTAGTTACAGGTGGAAGAACTATTCTCATCATCTGAGGCAGAACTATTCTTACAAATGTCTGGCTTCTGGTGTACCCTAAAACAGAAGCTGCTTCATGCTGTCCAACTGGTATGGCCTCTATACCTGATCTGAATATTTCTGCAAAATAAGCTGCATAGTTTAAAGCAAAGCCTATGATAACTGCATAGAATCTATAACTATATGATAACGATATTCCAAATATATAATATGGACCAAAGAATACGACAAGCAGCTGAAGCATAAGTGGCGTTCCTCTCATAATAGATATATATATCTTGGCAATCCATCTTACAAGCTTAACCTTTGATATTCTTATAAACATAAGAAGCATACCAAGAGGAAGTGAAAAAACAAGTGTAAGAACAAATATCATAAGAGTAGCAAGCATACCACTTGCAAGCTTGCCTACAACATCTGCAAAATCACTCATAACCCCTGATGTTTTCTTATCAGCTGTAATATCATTAACTTTATTATCAGCGCTTAAACATATGCTTTCTTCCAGTCCCCAGTCTTTAGCTATATTCTCAAATGTACCATCAGCAAGCATATCATACAATGTCTCCTGGACGGTATCTCTTAACTCTGTATTACCAGGCTTAAAACCTATACCATACTGTTCCTTTGATACCTGTTCTGATAGCATTCTGAACTGGCTGCCTCTTGCTTCAAGTTCATACTTTGCAACACCCATATCCATACATATAGCATCAACTGAACCTGATTCAAGATTCATAAATGCTGCATTATAGTCTCCAACCTGCTGAAGCGATGCAAAGCTTTTAGCAAGTGCAAGATTATCCTCTGTTGCATCTTCTCCTGTAAATGCTGCAAGTGCAGATGAATCCGCCTGTACAACAACTACCTTTCCTGACAGATCTGCTAACTTGTTAATAGAAGAACCCGACTTAACAATAACTACCTGAGAGTTATCTATATATGGAGTTGTCCATGTATAATCTGACTCCCTGCCATTCATAGTAAAACCGTTCCATATACAATCAATGGTTCCCGAAGACAGCTCCATATCCTTTGAATCCCAGTCTATTGGCTGTTTTACCAGCTCCCATCCGTTACGCTTACATACTTCCTGTGCAAGTGACAGGTCAAAGCCTACATACTCACCATTATCATCCTTATATCCGTATGGTGGAAATTCAGCATCAAAACCTACTGTAAATGTTGTAATACCAGACTGCTTTTTCTTACTTCCACATGCTGTCAGAGTTCCAGTTATAAGTGAACATACTAAAAGCACAAGTAACATACGTTTTATCGTTTTACTACTAGTAAAAGTCTTCATGTTTAAATTCTCCATTTCACTTCACTACCACGTGAATAATTTATAACTTTAATACACTAAATCGTACCCTACTTGCTGTTATATGTCAACCAGCTTTTACATATTATTTTACGAACCGGCTTTTACATATTATTTTTATAAAGATTATACTGTTTTTGTTTTATACTGGTTATTTCTTTGATCCCCATATTATCAAGTGTATTAAGGTATGCATCAAAGCTGCTTAAAGACTGCCTTCCTGTTATAAAATCATTTTCCTCATCATCAACATATTTGGATATATAGTTTATATAGCCATTGTTCTTGTCAACGTCCGATGATGAAACATACATAAAAGGAAGTGGCTTTCTTACATACTTAGCCAGCTGCTTATCAAGTCTTATATGCCATTCTGGAAGAAGCATATCTGTAGCTGCTACCGACTGTCTTGACGGAACACATATAGGATTAACACCAAGCTTCTGAATGAAAGCATCGTCCTTTGCAGCATCCATAAACACTTTATTTCCCTCGTCATCCATATAATAACTTACTCCATCAATTCCAAAGCAGTACATGTCTTCATTATAATCAGATATAAGATAATCAAGAACCTTAACAGCACTTATAACATTGTCAGTTTTAGTAACACCAAATATGCCGCTTACAGCATTTCTTCCTATGTAAAAGCCCTGATGCTCACCTGATAGTGGAACTCCTCCTTTAAATACAGGAGTATCACCATTATATTCATTATACTGTGCACTATACAGCATTGACATATGCCAGCTGTAATCAAATGTTACACCTGTAGTATTCCTGCTGCATCTTTCCTTTATAATATCCCTCGTGCATTTTTCATAGTCTTTCTCGATAAGACCTTCCTCATATAAATCATTAACGAACTCAAGATATTTTCTATAATTGATACTATCACTATATGAATAACTGACATTCCCGTAATCATCAATTATAAACCCTGTTGAAAGATCCAGCCCGAAAGCAGGTCCAAACATATATGGTATAGTATGCTGCATTCAGAATCAACATCTATCTTTGTGAATCTGTTATCAGTTATCATAAGATTTTATATTGTGTATATTTACTATCTCATGTTACCCTGTTTAAGATTTAACTTATACACTATATACGTCACTGCTCCTTTCCTTGCATATTCAACATAATATCTTACAATCAGATACATATGACTATTAATGCTTTAATTATATATAACAGCTCACATAATTATAAGATTCATTTTTTTCATGGTTCATTTTTTTCCACCCCTGACTGAAAAGTTATACTCAGACTACTTAGCAACATTATTTTCTCTTATATCCGAAACAAGCTGCCGTCTGAATGCACGGCATCCGGTTTCATTCCAGTATTTCTTCTTTTCTATCTTAATAACCTCAAATGTTGTATTAAGTATATGTGATTTATAACTTGCAGCTGGTTTCTTTCCTGGATAAAACACAGTTATAGAATCTCTGTATTCATCCTCATCAAGATCATAATCCTTTGCAAACTGTTCAGCTAATTCTTCTGTAGTTACTCTTTTAATATGTGCATAATATCCAACAAGATAAGCAAAATAGTCAACATCAAACTTTTCAACCCAGTAATCATCTGATGCCACAAAGACTACAACAGGAAACTCCCTGTTTTCATCTGATATAAGCTTCTTAAGCACATCATATTCTTTCGCATTCCCAATACTCTTAACTGTCTGTCTTAATCTTTCTATATCGCATATTCCTATATTATCAGCAATCTCACCATAGAAATTAGGACGGCTGAATAATATGTTTTCGTTATCCCTGTACTTATCTGCTGGTTCAGCATATTCGTTGCTTACATCAAACACAAGGGTATCATTCCTTTTTTCAATAGAAGCTATTGATATCCATACCCTGTTAGCTATCTTTGTATCAAGATGCGTTGTTACTTCCTTGAAATACAGCCTTTCAGGATCATATGAGATTGCAACCTTATATCCTGGCATCTCGTTTTCATATGTTCCTACACTCTCTGGCAGATCATCAAAGACCTCAAGAAATCTTGATTTAACCCATGAATATATATAGTTAACTGCCTTTTTATACGCATCCTCCATGGAAAGGTTGGTAAGATCTATAGCCGAATGTGACTGGAATACTTTATATGTACCAAGCTTCTTAAAAGGCTCAAACTTTCTTCTCTTACTTACAGTCTCGTTATCCTGGCCTTTTTCATGATCTATTTTCTTAAACGCCTCATTTAATCTTTCATCATCCGGACCAATCTGGTTAACTATTCTTACTATATTGTTAACAGTAAGTTCTATTCCCTTTTCTGATGTATCCATCCAGAGCTGTTCTATAGCCCCTGGTCTTTTAAACTTATAGAATATCTTTGCAAGCTCTGTATCCTCATCAAACAGTTCTTCTATATATGGATGTAATGGCTCATTTTCAAACTTTAGTCTATAATGGCATCTTAACATATCATTCCACTTTTTATCCTTGTAATGCTGGTGGCCAAGATCCTCCAACAGCCCCACAATCGAATCGTCACATAACTCAAACGTAGCAAGTATACTATTCATTTTGCGTGCAAGGGCTTCATTTCCGATTCCAAAAGCTGATCCCTTATATCTCATGTCATGTTCTATCTCATGCCATCCTTCAAACGAATTCGTTCTTACCTGTACTTCAAATGTATCATCTACATAATCTGACAGATATGGATTAACAATTGTTTTGCTAAGATATGCTGGTAATCTGAATATACCATTAACCTTCATAGCCTTAAATTCATACTCATTATTTTCTGTAGTTTCCCACATGCCAGGCGATACGAACAATGTATCCAGCAGCTTTCTGCATATATCAACATCATCAACAAAATACAGTATTATTCGAATGCCAACAAGATCCTGCATTTTCTTGTCAGCATTTTCTGTACCAGGTCTGCGGTAATCCTTAAATATAAGCTTGTTGACCATAGAATCAACCGTCTTTACCCTATATGCTATTCTGTAATAAAAACCTGCCCTCTTTAACTTTTCTTCTATAATACTTAACAGATCATCCTTAACAACCTGTGGCACCACTATCTTCTCTACATTTTCTTTAGTAAATAATTCATTAACCTCATTCATAAGTTATACCATCCAGTTTTTAATATTTACATACTGTTGTATCTGAATATCAGATACCTGATGAATAATAGCTATAGTATACCACATTTTTCCTTTTAGAAACTAATAATTTGCTTAATTTTATATTATATGTTATAATCTAGACACTTATTACTATATCGACTTTATGATTTGTTCATATTATGATATATACCAGGGGGAATTAACGATGGTTATTCATGAATCAGCTGAAGATTATCTTGAAACAATACTTATGCTTAGTAAAAAGCTGCCTGTTGTACGTTCTATAGATATTGCCAATGAAATGGGATATAAAAAATCCAGTGTAAGTATAGCAATGAAGAATCTAAGGGAAGCAGAGCATATACGTGTAACTAAAGAGGGTTATATATACCTTACGGATTCCGGAAAAGAAATAGCTGAGATGATATATGAAAGACACCAGATTCTTTCATCATGGCTCATAAAACTTGGCGTTGATAAAAAAGTGGCAGAAGAAGATGCCTGCCGTATCGAACATGACATAAGTAAAGAATCCTTCAACGCTATTAAGAAAGCTATATCAGCCCAGCTGAAGGAACTTGAAAATAATAAATAACAACTAACTACTAACAACTAATAAACAATAACTAATAAATAATAGCTATAACTAATAACCCCAGAGTGCCGCATAAGAATCATTTCACATTCTGTCACGGCACTCTGGGGTTGTTTATACTGTCTTCTATCCAATATCTGGATATCGTGTGATTATCACTTCATATTCTTTATAAGCCTCTGGCACTCTACTGTCTGTTATGAACTTTACCTCGTCAAGTCTGGCAAATGTAACTGAGCTTATATTGTCAAACTTATCCGAATCTGCAAGTACATATTTACAGCTGCAATGTGCTGCTGCCATTCTTTTTACAGCAGCCTCACTTATATCAGGTGTTGTTATTCCGCTCTTTATGCTTATTCCATTAGCACCAAAAAAGCCTTTATTAAAATTATATTCTTTTAATGCCTCTACAGCACTGCTTCCTACAACTGCTTCAGTTGAGCCTTTAAGCTCACCACCTATAAGAATTACCCTGAAGCCTGCTATAGCAAGACTCCTTGCATGTGTAACCGCATTAGTCACATATGTTGCTCTTTTTTCCTTTATATAATCTATCATACAGCCTGTAGTGGTTCCTGCATCAATATAAACAAAATCATCTGGCTCAATAAGGGCTGCTGCATACCTTGCTATACTCTTCTTAGTCTCCAGATTAATCTCCTTTTTCTGTGATACTGTAGGTTCTTTTCCAGAAAATCCGTAGTTAACCGACACTGCACCACCAAACACCTTAACAAGTCTGCCTTCTTCATCCAGTGTATTAAGGTCTCTTCTTATTGTAGACTCTGATATTCCTAGTTCATCCTTGATTTCATTAACAGTTATGCTGCCTTTTTTTCTAAGTAGCTGCAATATAATCTCATGTCTTTTCTCTGTCAGCATATCTTATCACTCCATTTAGAATATTAATAATATTACTTCATGCTCCTATAAAATGCCATAACCACGATATTTTATGAAAGCTGCGAAACATCTGTATCAAGGATAATCTTTCTTATCGGAAGTATTCTTCCTGGTGATACTGAAAGCTCATCAACACCAATTTTCAAAAACTCTCTTGTAAGAGATGTATCTGCGCCAAGTTCTCCGCATATTCCTGCCCATATACCAGCTTTATGTGCATTATCCACAACCATCTTTATCATCTTAAGTACTGCTGGATGATGTGGGTCAAAGAAACTGTCAAGCTTTGGATTCTGACGGTCAACAGCAAGTGTATACTGTGTAAGATCATTAGTTCCTATACTAAAGAAATCTACTTTTTCAGCCAGCTCATCACTTAGCATAACAGCTGCCGGAGTTTCTATCATAATGCCAGTCTGTACATCTCCTATATCAATTCCCTGCTGCTTAAGTTCATCCCTGACTTCTTTTTCAATCTCTTTTATTCTGTCGATTTCCCACATATTAGCAATCATAGGATACATTATGTTAATGTTACCATATGCACTGGCTCTGTACAATGCCCTTAGCTGGGTTTTAAATATTTCTGTTCTTGTCAAGCATATCCTTATTGCTCTCATGCCAAGTGCCGGATTATCTTCTTTATCCATATTAAAATAATCGCACTGTTTATCAGCACCTATATCAAGCGTTCTTATTATAACTGGTTTACCAGCCATATTTTCAGCTACTGTTCTATATATGTTAAACTGCTCTTCTTCTGTTGGAAATGTATCTCTTTCAAGATATATAAACTCACTTCTGAACAATCCTATACCAGCAGCATCATTAGCCTTAACAGTCATAACATCCTTAACATTTCCTATATTGGCATATAATTTTATTTTTCTTCCATCAATAGTTATATCTTCCCTGCCCTTTAAAAGCTGCAGAAGTTCCTTTTGTTTTAGCTGTTCATCCTGTTTTTTTCTATAATATCCAAGTTTTTCATTATCCGGATCAACATATAAACATCCACTATTACCATCAACTATTCCCATTTTTCCATCTATATCATTGTCAGGAATAACAGGCGTTCCTATAAGTGCTGGTATACCCATAGTTCTTGCAAGAATAGCTGTATGTGAATTAACAGAACCTTTAACACTTACAAACGACAGTATTTTGTCCTTATCAAGTTGGACTGTTTCTGATGGTGCAAGGTCCTCAGCCACAATAATAACAGGTTCGTCCGATACCATGGATGAAGCATTAAAACCGCTGAGTATATTTATAAGTCTTTCAGATATATCCTTTACATCTGCTGACCTGCCTCTCATATACTCATCTTCCATAGCTGCAAACATAGCTGCATAATTATCTCCAGTCTGTGCTACTGCATATTCTGCATTAACATGCTGGCTGTCTATTATATTTTCAACTGATTCCTTATAATCATCATCCGTAAGCATAATCTGGTGCATCTCGAATATAGCTGCATTAGCTTCTCCTACTTCTTTAACAGCTTTATCGTAAAGTTCCTGAAGCTGCATGGCTGCCTTATCCACAGCAGCATAATATCTTTTCTTTTCATGCTCTGTATCATCAATATGCACTCTTTTAACCTGCTGCTCCGACTTATTATATACCTTTATCCGTCCTATGGCGATTCCACCAAAAACGCTTTTGCCCTTATATTCTTTCATAAAAACCTCCTTTCTGTAAGTCTGTATCAAGTATATTCACACTGTATACCAGAATATTTTAAACCTTACTTATCTTTTAACAGTATTCTTATCCACTAATACCATCATCACATATTTTCTTCAAAGAATTCCTTTATCTTCTGTGCTGCTGCCTCTTCATCTGCACCTTCAACACTTATAGTTACTTCCTGTCCATTCTTTACTGCTAATGACATGATAGTAAACACCTTCTTACAATCACCTGTTTTTCCATCCTTTGATATAGTTATCCTGCTCTCAAACTGCTTTGCCGCCTTCACAAGCTCACCTGCTGGTCTCATATGGATTCCCTCAGGGTCTGTTATTGTGTAATTGAATTCTTTCATACTTAGCCTCTTTCCGCTTACGCTTTTATATTTTTATTTTTAATCTTCTACTTTCTTTTTGAGTACTCCTAAAAGGAATGTCGAAACAATAGTTCCTACAGCTAATGCAAGCAGATAATATAATGGATTACCAACAACCGGGAATACGAATATTCCACCATGTGGTGCCATAAGTGTACACTTAAATACCATGCTTATTGCTCCTGCTACTCCAGAACCCGCGATACATGCTGGTATAACATGCAGAGGATCTGCTGCTGCATAAGGAATAGCACCCTCTGTTATAAATGCAAGTCCCATAATAAAGTTAGTAGGTCCTGCCTGCTTTTCTTCCTTTGTGAACTTATTCTTAAAAAGGAGCGTTGCAAGTGCTATCGCACAAGGTGGAACCATACCACCTATCATAACTGCTGCCATGATATCGTAGTTACCAGAAGCTATTGCTGCTGTACCAAACACATACGCTGCCTTGTTGAATGGACCACCCATGTCTATAGCCATCATCGCAGCCAGTATAAAACCAAGTATAACTCTGCTTGAGCTTCCCATGCTTACAAGAAATGAATTAAGTCCTGTATTGATAGCTCCCATAACAGGTTCTATAACAAATGCCATGCCAAGTCCGATAACCAGAATACCTACAACTGGATATATAAGAACTGGCGCTATCTTTTCAAGTGCTTCTGGAAGCTTGTCACACAGCTTTCTTAATCCAACGATGACATAACCTGCTACAAAACCTGCGACAAGTGCACCAAGAAAACCTGACTTACCATTAGCTGCTATATAACCACCAACAAAACCAAGTGCAAGCGCCGGTCTGTCACCTATCGCCATAGCTATGAATCCTGCAAGCACTGGTAACATAAAGCCAAAGGCTGCTCCACCTATAGTCTTAAACATAGCAGCAACTGGTGTAATTGTGCCAAAATTAGCTCTTTCCGCCTCAGACAGGCTGTTCATATCAACATTAAGTCCATCTATAAGAAATGCTATCGCTATGAGGATACCACCACCAACTACAAATGGAAGCATATGTGAAACACCATTCATAAGCTGCATATATATCTGATGTCCTATACCACCTGACTTTCCCTTTTTAACCGAAGCTGTTGGTCCATCGCTTCCATCCTTACTCGCTCCCTGGACCTCATATAATGGTGCATCACCCTTCATGGCTCTCTTTATAAGCTCTTCTGCCTTATTGATACCATCCGATACCTGACATTCTATCACTCTTTTACCTTCAAACCTTGTCATAGGCACCTTTGCATCAGCTGCTACTATAATGCAGTCTGCTGCTTCTATATCCTCCTCTGTCAGGACATTCTTTGCACCACCAGAGCCTCTTGTTTCAATCTTTACTGTACAGCCAAGCTTCTTAGCTGCCTTTTCAAGTCCCTCAGCTGCCATATACGTATGTGCTATTCCTGTAGGACACGAAGTAACAGCAAGTATCTTAGCCGGCTTACTGGCAGTTTCTTCAAGTCTTTCGTTTATGCTGGCACTTTCTTCATCTGCTTCATCAATAACTTTAAGAAATTCCTGTGGTGTTCTGGCTGCCTTGAGTGCATTTGTGAAATCTTCATCCATAAGAAGCACAGATAACTTACTTAAAACATCTAGATGTACGTTATCTTTAGTGTTTGGTGCTGCTATAAGAAAAAGAACATCCACTGGTTCACCATCAAGTGAATCAAAATCAACTCCATCTTTTATAATCATAGCCGCAAGTCCTGGCTTTGTTACAGCATCACACTTTCCATGTGGGATTGCTATACCATCACCTACTCCTGTAGTACTTTCCTCTTCCCTTGCCATAACCTGCTTAGTATAAGCTTCTATATCTCTTATGTTTCCGCTCTTTGCCATAAGGGCTGCTGCCTGCTTTATAGTATCATTCTTATCTTTAGGCGCTGCATTAAGATCAATACTTTCAGGCTTTAAAAGTTCTGTAATCCTCATATATTTATTCCTCCAATCATCTGATTTTAATCTATACATTCATATTGATGCATTGTTATGTGATTTACATAATCACTATCTAGTACATCGTTTCGTAAATAACTATACCACCTGTACAACTTCAATTCTGCTTACCAGACTATCTACCTCATGCATAGTTGCAAGATTATCTGAAAATGCACTTGCACTTCCAGCTGCTATTCCCATCTTAAATGCATCCTCATAATTATGTTCTTTAAGCCATCCTGTTATGAATCCTGCCACCATGGAATCCCCCGCACCAACAGAATTCTTAAGAGTACCTTTAGGAGCCTCTGCCATATACACTTTATTATCATCTGCTACAAGCACTGCTCCTTTACCACCCATAGATATAAGAACATTGACAGCTCCCATTTCCTTTAATCTTAATGCATATGGTATAACTTCCTCTCTTGTACTAAGAGTCACACCAAATATATCGCCCAGCTCATCCTGATTAGGCTTTATAAGAAATGGCTTATACTTAAGAACATTCATAAGAAGACTGCTTGTTGCATCAACAACAATCATAACCTTCCTACCATCAAGCATCCTCATAATATTCATATAAATATCATCCGGAATACATGATGGAATACTTCCTGCAAGCACTAAAACGTCCCCTGCTTTAAGACGTGCAAGCCTGCTCATAAGACTCTCTATATTTTCCTTTGAAATATCTGGTCCTGCACCGTTAATCTCTGTTCCATCTATAGTTTTTAACTTAAGATTAATCCTTGATATTCCACTATCTGCCTTTATAAAGTCAGCATTAACGCCAGCTCTGTCAAGTCTTTTACTTATCTCATCACCTGTGAATCCGGCAATAAATCCATAAGCAGTATTCTCTAAGCCAAGATTCTTAAGTACTATAGAAACATTGATTCCCTTGCCGCCTGCTAACATCTGTTCACTGCTCGTTCTGTTAGTCATGCCAAGTTTGAAATCATCAACTGAAACTATATAATCTAACGATGGATTAAAAGTAACTGTATATATCACCTTTATACCTCCTTCCTGTTCACGTACCTTTAAGTTATTATTATAATAACTCCATATTCATTCATATTCAATCATCATCATTCACAAACATTCATTATCTTTTTTATGCACATTGTATAGTTTTTTATATTTTTTCATGGTTTTTATGGGTAATTATACCCATACATGATATTTTGTATACAATCCAGCCTGCAAATCAGTCTTTTTTAAAGCAATCTTTTTTCAGACATTCTTTTTTAATCATTTTTTATCATTTTTTCCAAATTAATTACATCCGGATTGTTCACGACAATGTGCATTCCGCACATAAAAAGAGACTGTCGCCTCAACGATTTTCAATCACTTGATTTTCAATCGCTAAAGCAACAGCCCTTTTTTATTTCGTGACTTCGTAACTCAATCGTTTCGCCGTTCGCCAATAGTGAGCAAGCTCCCTATGGCTCTCTTGCGCTCATTATATCACAATTTACTCTTTATCTGCCCCTATACTCACGAACACGCGCTATCGCGCTCTTTCGTCCTGCTTCGCATGACTGTTCGTTCGTTAATGGCGCAAGAAAAGTAAATGTCTGCTTCGCAGCCGCTTCCTTTTCTTTTGCGCTCATTATATCGTTTTAAGCTCAAACTTTCTTCTGATAAAATCAACCAGAAAATCGGCTGTTTTCTCAACACCAAGTACACTGCTGTCAACCATGATATTTTTATGCTTAGGGTCAGATGGAAGGAAGCCGGCATAATGCATATGATAGTTATCTCTTGCCTCATCTACTGATCTTATCATCTTTTTTGCATCCTCTTCTGTCAGATTCAGATCCTTTACACAATTCTTAACACGTGCATCATAAGGTGCATATATGTATATGTGTATTGCAGCAGGTTCATCTGATAACACGAAATCTGAGCACCTTCCTACTATAATGCAGCTTTCTCTCTCAACAAGAAACCTCATAATATTCTGCTGTGCTTCAAATATATTATCCTGCTCAGAGCTTGATTCAGTTCCCAGAGGAAACATCATCCTCATATAAGAATTCTTGCTTGTCTTTTTAACCTTTTCCTCAAGCTCATCAATATGCGATACAGGAAGATTCAGCTTTTTTGCTGCTTGTTCTACTATATCTCTGTCGTAATATTCTATGCCAAGCTTCTCACTCATCATCTTAGCTATAGGTCTTCCAAGACTGCCAAACTGTCTGGCTATTGTAACTACATATTTCTTTTCATCACTCATAACTGCCTCCTATACAGAAATATCTCTTTTATCTCTTTTGTCTGATTTTTTCAATATCAGTCCGTAATCCTAATCCTGTTTCAATAACATTTTACTATTTATTATTATATCCATTACATCATTTCTGTTTTCTAGTACACAAAACCAAGAACCAGAAATCCCACAATACTTACTGCCGCACCTATAAGCACATATGGCAGCTGTGATACTGCATGGTCAAAGTTATCAATACCTGAACCCTGTGAAGCAAGAACTGTTGTATCACAATAGAAGCATGCATGGTTACCAAATGCACAACCTGAAAGAATAGCCGCCATAATAAGTATCGCATTAGCACCTACGCTTGCGCCAAGAGGAAGTAATACTGGTGCTACAAGTGTACATACGCCCCATGCATTGGCAATCATAAATGCTAATATACCTGTTATGATAAATGCTAACATAGGGAATATCTTAGCTGATAATATAGGCTGTGTAAGATCTATAAAGAATTCTGTCATCTGCATCTTGCTTGCTATAGTCTGGAAAGTAAGCGCTGCAATAAGAAGAATGATTATAGGTAACATATCCGCAAAGCCTTTTACAAAGTTATCCCAGTATTCGGTAAATGTCATAAGCTTTTCTGCAAGATACATAACTAACGTAACTGCAAGACATACAACCTGTGCTACTACAAGATTACCTGTTACACATGCAACTACTACAAGCACAAGCATAGGTATAAGGAAGTTAAGGATATTACCATCCTGAGCACCCTCTTCATCATCCATATTATACTTCTTACTTGCATCACTGTACACCTTACCAGTTGTTGCAACTCTGTCATACGCTCTCTTCATTCCACCAAGCTTAGGAAAAAGACCTGATGAAAAAAGAATAACTATAAGAAGTGCAACTATAGGATACACACAGAATGGGATTGCTTTAATATATGCTCCCATCCATGTCTTTGCGCCAAGTGCCTGCACACTTTCCTGTGCAAAGAATATTGCCCCGAAATATGCCGCCCACGAAGAAAATGGGAACATAACACATACTGGTGAACCTGTACTGTCAAGAAGATAAGCAAGTGCCTCTCTTGGAACCTTTACTTTATCATACACCTTTTTCATAGCCGTTCCAATTGACAATACATTAAGATAATCATCTATAAATATGATCACACCAAGTATAAATGTTGTAAACAATGTCTTTTTTTCAGTGTTACATATTTTAGATACAATCTTGGCAAAACCAAAATGTCCCTTGGATGCTGTAAGTAATGCTATAATACTTCCAAACAAGCCACATACAAGTATCAGATATGCCTCTGCACTCATGACCTCTTCAAGTGTTGCCACCCACTCTGTTATAAAATTCTGTTTATATAAGAATAAAGCTCCTATTATTGAACCCTCTATCAAAAAAGGTTCGCATTTTTTAGTAGCTATAGCACCGATTACAATACCGATTACTATAATTACCGCTATAAGACCATAACTCATAATCAATCCTCCTGTTTCCTGTGTAACTTTTGTTGAATCCAGATGTTTTAGAATATTGTCATATACATTGGCAATAATCTTTTTTATGACAGGTTATCTGAATAATATCTTCTTAAAGCTTCAAAAAATCCTCTTAAATGTACAAAAAAGGGACTTCTGCCGGTCGTCACCAGCTAAAGCCCCTTTGCTTCATAAGATATTATATTTAAATTACTTCCTGTTCATGAGTGTAATATATCACCCCGCCTTATATGTTTCAACATAAAATATTTCATCGACCTGCTTTATATCATTCAGATACAAATCAATTACAGCTCATTTGTGCTCACAGCACAAACAGTATTACTACTCAACATATATTCTGATAATATGCTGTCAGCTGATTTCCATACATATAATGGCATTCATAAATTCCAGCCTGGTTATGGCATCATCAAAATCCCTGCCTGTTAACTGGCTTATGCGCTGCACTCTATACTTAACTGTATTCCTATGGGTATATAACTGTTCAGATGCATGAATAAGACTGTTATTGTTCCATAAATATGCTTTCAGTGTTTCCAGAAGCTTAGAATTATTATTTCTGTCATACTCAATAATAACTCCCAACGTATTGTCTATGAATTCCTGCATAACCTTTTTATCTGCTAACTCTGAAAACAGGTTATATATTCCCATCTCTTCATAACAGAATACTCTTCCTGACATATTCATTTTCTCTGAGAGTATTACACATCTTGATGCTTCTGTAAAACTCTTCTGTAAATCACCTATTCCTTCATATGCACGCCCAACCCCCATAACAAGCTTTATATCAGAACTTATGCTATAAAGATACTCTGATAAGCTCTTATATATCTTAGCCAGCACTTCTTTTTTATACGATTCACTCACTGTATCGGTGTCCAGTATATTTTTCATTGAAGAATCAACTGGAATAATCTCTGATATATTATTACCTGACATATTAATATCAGCACTTCTGCCTGATACATCCACCTCTCCCTTTTTTAAGCAGAAACAACCGACAATATTGTTGCCATATCTTGATAACAAAGCATTCATGTTACCTGAATTGAATTCATTTTTTATTTTACTTATAACTGTGTCATATTCATATTCTTCTATTCTTCTGTCACCATGAATATTTATTGTAAACATGCGGTTCTTACCATCCAAAGCATAACCAGCTTCCGAAAACTTCATTGCAAATGCATCTTCATTAATATTCTTGCCAAATATAATCCCTGACAGAATATCATCACTAAGGGCATCTGAATTCTTATTATAAGCTATTGCATGTCCGATTTCTTCAAATATATCTACAAGTGGAATCTCACCAGATATAACAAATATCGGAAAATTATTAAGATTCGCATACGATACTACACTGCTGTCTATACTGGCTATATACTTGTCACCTGTCAGAAGCAGTGCTCCTGACATATTAAGCTTATTTGCTTTTTTAATAACAAGCGGCAGATTGAAATCTTGACTCTTAATAACCGGAGTACTTATTATAAGAAGCTCCTGCCCTTTGACCCACTTGGCAAAATTCATATTTTCCGGCTTATATACCCATCTTATACTGTTAGACAATCCACTCTTACCAGCGATTATTTTCGCCTGTGCCATAGATGGCAATGTTAATAGATCTTTACATTCAAACATTTTTTTCTCCTGTCAAACTTTAATCCTATGCGATATAAAATGTTCCTGTATTGTATATTAACCTACATTATAGCACATTCTTTATATATCATAAAACATAAAAAACAGATTAGATTGGCTTACAAGTAAACTAATCTAATCTGTTTGTCACACATTATAATTCTACTTTATCAACTATGAATCCATTAACTATCATTCACTCTTACTTTGCCATAAAATCACTCAAAGCCTCATACTGTACCGGAGCCTTCTTGAACAGATATTCTCCATCTCGGACACTTGCCACTACATCAGCTCTTTCGCACACTGCTTCAAACTCGCTTTTAGCATCAACTACAATAAAGTTAGCTGGCTTTCCTGCTTCAATACCGTATTGGTCTGATATGTTCATAGTCTTAGCACCATTCACTGTTATAAGATCAAGACAGTTATCCATCTCCTCAAATGACATCATCTGTGCGATATGAATACCATTATCAAGGACATTCATAAGGTTGCCGTTGCCGGCTGGATACCATGGATCCTGTATAGAATCCTGTGCAAAACATACATTTATACCATTTTCGTATAATTCCTTAACCCTTGTAAGGCCTCTTCTCTTAGGATAAGTATCCTGTCTGCCCTGAAGATATATATTTTCTGTTGGGCATGATATAAAGTTAAGACCTGACTTTTTAAAGTTCTTCATCATTCTGAATGCATAGCTGTTATCTACAGAACCAAGTGAACAGGTGTGGCTTGCTGTTGTCTTAGGTCCGATTCCTTCAACTATTGAAAGTGCTGTAAGAAGCTCTACGAATCTGCTCATAGGATCATCACTTTCATCACAATGTACATCTATAAGCTTATCATACTTAACTGCAAGTTCAACAACCTTATGTATAGACTTCTCACCAAACTCCCTGCAGTATTCAAAATGTGGTATGCCACCAACACAATCGGCTCCCATCTTAAGTCCTTCTTCTACAAGCTTATCTCCATCCTTATATGAATACATACCCTCCTGTGGGAAAGAAACTATCTGGATAGTTACTATATCCTTCAGTTCTTCCTTTAACTCAAGCAACGCTTTAAGTGCTGTAAGGTTAGGATCTGTTACATCTGCATGTGTCCTGATATATTGTACACCATGTGATACTTCCATCTTAACTGCCTTTATAGCTCTTGACTTTATCTCATCTATAGTAAGATCCGACTTGGTTTCACTCCATCTTTGTATTCCTTCAAACAATGTACCTGTTCCATTCGTAGCTCCCTGCTTTCTTGCCGTGAATACATAATCAAGATGAATATGTGGATCTACATATGGTGGCAATGTAAGCTTACCACCAAGATCTTCTACCTCACAGTCAGCAGCAACCTCAATAGATGGTGCAATCTTTTTAAACACTCCATCCTCTACAAGTATTTCCTGTAACTCATTATATCCCTTTAACTTTGCGTTAATAAACTTCCTTCTAGCCATAATAAAACCTCCTGAACATTGTTTTTATACGATATGTTTTTATCGATACCGAATAATTCTTGTTGTTTCTTTATGACCAGAATATAATCCTATACTATGTTCTTATCAAGATTTTGTGCACTGGTGACAAGATTTTTATACTGTTTTAACAAGCTATGCTGCTCCTTTTTGTTCTGTCAGGACATAATAGATGATATATTTAATATATTTGCTATTTCTTATGTTCAAGTATACCATTAAACTTCGCCATAAATACTGTTGTTGTTACTATCGCGGCTATGATATCGCTGACCGGCTCTGCTAAAAATACTGCAAACACCTTATCTGAAAGCAGCAATGGTAATGTAAATATAAGCGGAATCAGCAGAATCAGCTTTCTTAAGCATGCCATAACAAGACTTACCTTTGCCTGTCCAAGTGCCATAAATCCCTGCTGGCAGCTGACCTGGAATCCAAGTGCAAATATTCCTGCCATATATATACGCAACGCCCACGACGTATAGCTTACCAGACTGGCATCTGATGTAAACATTCCCGCGAATATCTGTGGGAACAACATCATTACAAGCCAGCTTATACATGTAAATATTACGCATATCTTAAACTGCAAAAAAAATGCTTTCTTAACTCTATCCTTTTTATTGGCACCATAGTTATAACTTATAATGGGCTGTGCCCCCTGACATATTCCCTGTACCGGCATGACAACAAGCTGGTTGGTACTTGTAATGATAGTCATGGCACCAACTGCCATATCCCCTCCAAACTTTGACAGACTTGATGTAAAGCTTATAGAAAGAATACTCTCTGTTGACAACATAACAAAGCTTGATATTCCAAGTGCAAGACATGGACCTATTATACTGCCCTTTAACCTTAAATCACTCATTTTAAGCTTTAATATTGTTTTATTACCAGTAAGAAATCTTAATATCCATATTGCACCAACCGCCTGACTTATAACAGTTGCTAGTGCTGCACCCTTCACTCCCATTTCGAATACAAATATAAATATTGGATCTAGTATTATATTAATAACCGCTCCAATCACTGTTGTAAGCATACTTATCTTTGCAAAGCCCTGCGTTGTTATAAAAAGATTCATGCCTAATACAGTAACAACAAATATACTTCCCAGTATATATATTCTTGCATATGAAACCGCATACGTAAGTGTTGCACTGCTTGCGCCAAACCATACAAGAAGTGTTGGTGCTGCCACATAGAATATGACAGTAAGTGCAACCGCGCATATTATAAGAAACGAAAAACAGTTTCCCATTATTTTCTGTGCAGTTTCATTATCCTTCTTTCCCATATATATAGCTGCTCTAGGGGCACCACCTGAACCTGCTAACATTGCAAATGCATTTATTAACATAAGTATCGGAGTAAATAATCCAACACCTGTTAATGCACTCGCACCTATGCCAGGAATATGACCTATATATATTCTGTCTACTATATTGTATAAAAGATTGACTACCTGCGCTACAACTGCCGGAACAGCCAGCTTTGCAAGAAGTGAGCCTATACTTCCTTCTCCAAGATTTGTTGTATCTGACATATTAATCTCCATTCCTGCGTATCTTTTACGCACATTTTGCTTTTATATTAT
>UMJY01062306.1_pt1 | contig 23583 bp, 20 predicted proteins | sample 1966191 | NCBI WGS metagenome assembly UMJY01 (sample SAMEA4836161, study PRJEB28245) | human gut metagenome | biome: gut microbiome; material: fecal sample | place: Denmark | collected 2008 | reverse complement strand
GGCCATAGCCGAGCTCGGCGGCACGATAGCCGCGACGGGCGACCCCATGGTCCTCGAGAGCGGCATCCTCGAAAAGCGCGAGCGCATCGCGGAGCTGGAGGCGCAGTACGAGGCCATCAGCCTCGCGGCGCAGACGCTCAGCGACGCGGACGCGGAGCTGCAAAGCCGCTTTTCCCCCGCGCTGGGCCGCCGCGCGGCGGAGTTTCTCTCCCGCATGACCGGCGGCAGGTACACGGACGTGGCCGTGTCGCGGGACTTTTCGGTCCTGCTGCGCCGCTCGGGCGAGGCCGTGCCGAGGCAGGCGCTCTATCTCAGCGCGGGCGCGGCGGACCTCATGTACCTCGCCGTGCGCCTCGCCATAGTGGACCTCACCCTTCCCGGCGACGAGCCCTGCCCCATCGTTCTGGACGACGCGCTGGTGAACCTCGACTCCGGGCGGCGCGAGGCCGCGATGGAGCTGCTCGGCGAGATAGCAAAAGAGCGGCAGGTCATTTTGTTTACGTGCAGTTGAAAAAATTTTTATATAGTTTGGAGATGTCAGTTATGAGATTCGAAGTTTCCCCCGCAGTGTTTGAGCTTTTGCCCGACGCCTGCTTCGGCGTCGTCGCCGTCAAGGGCGCGGACAACAGCAAGCCGATCCCCGAGGTCTCGGCCCTGCTGCACGAGAGCATCGCCGCGTGCGAAAAGGCTCTCGAGGGCATCAAGGTCAAGGAGTCGCCCGAGATCGTGCCCTACCGCGACGCCTTCCGCGCGCTGAACATAAACCCCAACAAGTTCATGTGCTCCATCGAGGCCCTGCTGACCCGCATCGCCAAGGGCAAGGGCTTCCCGGAGATCAGCCCCGTCGTGGACTTCGGCAACGCCGTGTCGCTCAAATACCGCCTGCCCATCGGCGCGCACGATATGGGCACCGTGAGCCGCGCGCTCGAGGTGCGCCACGCCCAGCCGGGCGACAGCTTTGTCCCCTTCGGCGGCGGCGAGGCCGAGACGCCGGAGCCGGACGAGGTGGTCTACGTCTCCGACGGCCAGGTCCGCACCCGCCGCTGGACCTGGAGGCAGAGCGAGATAGGCAAGATCACCCCGGAGACGACCGACCTGCTCTTCCCCATCGACGGCTTCACCAGCCTGAACCTCGACCGCGTCCTCGCCGCGCGCGCGGAGCTGGCCGAGGGCCTGGAGCGCCTCTTCGGCGCCAAGACCGCCGTCGGCCTGGTGGATAAGGACCACTGCGTCTTTGAGGCCGAACTGTAAGCAAAACGCAAAACGCGCCATCGGCGTATCCCCATTGGAGGACCCACATGAAGAAACGACTTCTTTCGCTGCTTCTCGCCGCACTGATGCTGTGCGGTGCGCTCTCCGGCTGCGGCGCTATCGACGCGCTCTCCCCCCTGCTGGACGACCCGTCTTCCAGCGAACCTGCCACGGGCAGCGGATCAACCCTCGACACTCTGACGCAGGAGCGCTATTTCACCGACTGCTGGCGTGCGGACACGGACTTTGCGGATATGTACGCCGAGGCCGACCTCGACTACTTCCGCAGTCTCGGCGACGAGCTGCTCTCCGTCGCCTCCGGCAGCCCGGACAGCGACAGCTTTGACGACGCCGCGTTCTATTTCATCGACGAGTACTACTACATCTGCACCGCCCACGACCTGGCCAACCTCAGGTATTACCGCGACCCCTCCGACCAGGAGGCGCTCGCCGCCATGAACCAGGCCTATGCCGACAGGGGCGAGGCCGACGGAATATTCTGGGACATCATGCACCAGGTCGCGCTGACGGACAGCTATGACCTACTCGCCGACTACTGCGGCGAGTCGCAGGCCCAGGTTTTCTCGGCCTATGACCCCGACGCGTCGTCGGACAGCTCGCTCAGGAACAGGGAGACGGAGCTGGTCAACAAGTATTACAGCCTCTCCGCCTCGCCGGAGCCGGACTTTGACGCCTGCGCCGACGTGTTCGTAGAGCTGGTGAACGTCCGCCGCGAGATAGCGGCCGCCGCGGGCAATGACAGCTACGCCGATTACGCCTACTACCAGACCTATTCCCGGAACTACACCCCCGAGGACTCCCGGTCCGTCTGGGCGGCGGTCAAGGACTATTTCGTGCCCATACGCACCGAGCTCAAGGCAATGCTGCAGGACAACTATGCCAAGCTGATGGAGTCCGGCATCGAGGTCTCGTCCCAGGACGCGCTAGACGCGCTGGGCACAGTCGCCCACGGCCTCTCGCCCGAGGCGGCCAAGGCCTATGACTACCTGGTCGAGCACGGGCTCTGCGACAACGAGCTGCTGTCCACCAAGGCGGGCGTGAACTTCACCAGCACGCTCTACTGGTACAACGAGCCCTACATCTTCCTCACGCCCGACGGCAGCTATTACGACTACTCCGGTATCATCCACGAGTTCGGCCACTTCCTCAACAGCTACGCCGTGCCGAGCGACCTGATCTTCGGCGCCGCGGACTATGAGATTTGCGAGATGCAGTCCATAGGCATGGAGTTCATGGCAACGCACTGGTACGAGGAGCTGTTCGGCCCCGATACCGCGCGAATGCTCCTGCTCGACTCTTTCTTCAACTCCATAATAAACGTGATGGACGGTGCCATGTTCGACGAGTTCCTCCAGCGCGTGTACGCCGAGGAGGACCTCACCAAGGAGCGGGTCTGCGAGATATACGCCGAGCTGTATAAGGAGTACGGCAACGACGTCTATGACGGCTATGATAAGGAGTGGATCTCCGTTCCCCACAACTTTGACAGCCCGTTCTACTATATCAGCTACTGCATGGCCACCATCCCGGTGCTCGGGCTGTACAGCGAGCTGCAGACCTCGCCGGAGGCCGCAGCCGACACCTACATGCGCCTGGTGTCCATGGACCCGGAGATATATTACAGCACCGAGGTCGTCTCCGAGCTCGGCCTCGCCGATCCACTCGACCCCGCCACCTACGCCTCCGCCGCCGACACCATAGCCAAAACCGTCAACGGCCTGAGCTGAAAAGCAAAACCCCGCGCACCAGAAACGGTGCGCGGGGCGTTTTTTTATTTGGCGTGGATGTCGATGAACTCTGCACGGAGTTTGGAGTACATTATCTTTTGGCTGCTGTAGAGGCCGGTGTAGCCCGAGAGCATATAGGATATTGCACAGGCCACGGCGAAGTATACGACTCCGCCTGAGCCGAAGAGCTCCACGGCGAGAACTATGGACGCCACAGGGCAGTTCACCGCCCCGCAGAAGAGCGCCACAAGACCCACCGCCGCCGCGAAGCCCGCCGGTATGCCCAGCAGCGGGCCCAGCACGCAGCCGAGCGTCGCGCCGATGAAGAAGGTCGGCACAACCTCGCCGCCGCGGAAGCCGCAGCCCAGCGTCACCGCCGTGAACACCAGCTTGAGCGCAAAGGCCGCGGGCCGCGCCTCGCCCTCGGTTATGGCCCGGGCGATGACCGCCGTGCCCGCGCCGTTGTAGTCCGTCGTGCCGCAGATATAGGTCAGCGCGATTATGACAAAGCCGCCCACCACGGCGCGGAGATAGGGATTGCGCAGCGACTTTGAGATGAGGTGCTCGCCCTTGTGCATGACCTCGCAGAATATGATGCTCATGACCGCGCAGGCGATGCCTAGCACGGCGACGCGCCAGAGGAGGTCAGCCGAGAGCGCGGGCGCCTCGATGGCGAAGCGCGTCGGCGCGATGTCGAAGAGCCGGGTCACACCGAAGGCCGTGAGCGCCGCCGTGAGGCAGGGCACCAGGCCGGAGTAATACACCACGCCCACGCTGATGACCTCCAGCGCAAAGATCGTGGCCGTCAGCGGCGTGCCGAAAAGGGCGGAGAAAACCGCGCTCATGCCGCAGAGCGTGGCAAGGCGCATGTCCTTGTCGTCGAGGCGGAAGAGCCGGCCCAGGCTCCAGCCTATGCCGCCGCCTATCTGCAGCGCCGCGCCCTCGCGGCCCGCCGAGCCGCCGCAGAGATGCGTCAGTACGGTCGAGGCGAAGATGACCGGCACCAGTGTAAGCGGTATGCGCTCGCCGAGGTGGATGGAGTCTATGACGGCGTTGGTGCCCTCGCTCTCCATGTGCGTGTAGCGGTAGATGAGCGCTATGACGATGCCGGCGGCGGGCAAGAACCACAGCAGCAGCGGAAAACTCTCGCGCAGGGCGTTCGCCCCGCCGACGCTGAGGTAAAAGGCCGTGCCGATGAGTCCGCCCACGGCGCCGGTGACCGCGGCTATGACCAGCCATTTTATAAATGTGCGCAAAAACCCGGCGGCGGCGCGGAGCCTGCCGGACAGTTCTTCGGACAAGGAGCAGCCCTCCCAAATGCGGATACTCGACAGTATATAATGTCCGCGGCAAAAAATCCAGCGCCTATTTTCGCGCCTGCCTGCGCACGCGGAGGTAATTTGCGGCAAAGCGCCCGAGCTGCGCCGTAACGTAGGCCGTGAGCGCCGTGAAGAGCGCCAGGGCCAGCCAGTCGTCCCAGCCCGCCGTCAGCTGCCTGTACGGGTCCGAGAGGAAGCTCCAGCAGAACACGGCGTAGCCGAGCAGTATCACCATGCCCGGCAGGAGGCGGGCAATAAATATGCGCCTCATCATATCGAGACGGGAGGCCGCGTCGCTGAAGATGCCCTCCTCCCCTCCGCGCAGCTCCGCCGCCGGCTTGCGGAAATAGGAAAAGCCCGCGAAGTACTGCACGAACTCCCAGCCGCAGTCCCGGAAGAGCTGAAAATACTCGTCGCTGTGCCTCGCCGCGCCGTCCTCGTTGTAGTCGAGCTGGTAGACTACGTCCTCCGGCTCACAGCTCTCGAAGCAGTAGAAGCAGGGCAGGATATACCGCACGAAGCGCCAGCCCTTTCTGTGCATGGCGCGCAGATAGTCCTGTTCCCTTTCCCATTCCGGGACGGTGAAGAATTTCAGCGCTAGTTTAGAGCTCATCTCCGCGTACCTCCCTCATGTTGCGGTATAGCCTCGCGATGCGCCGCGACTCCAGCTCCAGCACCTGCCGGCCCAGGTCGGTGAGGCGGTAGAGCTTGCGCTTGTCCTCCTCGCGCACGAAGGCGATGAGGCCGTCCTTTTCCATCTTGGAGAGGCTGCCGTACATCGTGCCGGGGCTCAGACGTATCTCCCCGCCGGTGAGCCGCTCCACGCGCTGGATGATGCCGTAGCCGTGGTTCTCCTCGCCGAGGCAGAGCAGGATATAAAAGCCCGTCTCCGTCATGGGCACGTATACCTTTTTGATATGCGCGTTCATGCCGCCCTCCCTTTCACTGCGATATATCGCACTGCGATGTTCTAAAGCCAGTATAGCACTGCGATACACCTCTGTCAAGGCGGGAAAAATGAGCCTTGATTTTTCATTTACCATTGTATATAATAAACGGTACTGTGCAGCGGTATCGAAGTGGTCATAACGGGGCTGACTCGAAATCAGTTTGATGGAGACATCACGTGGGTTCGAATCCCACCCGCTGCGCCAAAGAAGCCCGGGGCTAAGCCCCGGGCTTCTTTTTTTGCGCTTGGGTCAGCTTCGATTGGCTTTCCGCAGCAAGTCCAGCGGCACTTTCGGGCGTCTGTCATAGGTGAGCAGACCGTTCTGCTCAGTCTCTATGTCACACAGCTGCGTATAGCAGTAACCCTGAACGTGCGGCGAATCCAGCAGTTCCGCGGTAAGCGCTGCGATATGGCCGGTGTATTCCTGCGGGTCGCTGTCGTTGGAGTATCCCCAGCCGTCCGTGCCGTCCTGCACAAAGCATATCCCACCGTATTCGCTTACGATGACCGGCTGCCCGGCGTAGGCGTGGCCGCAGGCATACAGCTCTTTCCCGGCCGGCCTGTACTTCAGTATGCTGTAGAGCTGTGCATATCTGTCATGCAGTACCCTCGCGTCGCTCTCATAGTCGTGAATCGTCAGCAGATCCCCGCAGGTGTGTTCCCAGCCGTCGTTGTCCACAACAAGGCGCGTCGGATCCAGAGACTTGGTAATATTGCAGGCCGCCATGCTGTGCGCCTGCTGCATCCGGTCCCGACCGATCTCCTGTATGCCCCAGGACTCATTGAGCGGGACCCACACGACTATGCTGGGGTGATTATAATCTCTCAGGATGCATTCCGTCCATTCCCGATAAAAGCGCTGCGCGTATTCCACAGAGTAGATGTAGGCAGAGCCTATCTCGCCCCAGACCAACAGGCCCAGGCGGTCTGTGTGGTAATAGAACCGCGGGTCCTCCACTTTCTGGTGCATGCGCAGGCCGTTGAAGCCCATGGCTTTTATGAGTTCAATATCCTTTACGAACGCCTCATCCGACGGAGCGGTCATTAAAGACTGCGGCCAGTAGCCCTGGTCGAGGACAAGCTTCTGGTAATATGGGCGGTTGTTGAGCAGGAACACTCCGTTTTCTACGCTCACCTTGCGCATACCGAAGTAGGAGCTGACCTCATCCTGGCATTGACCGCCGCAGCGCACTCGAAACGTCACATCGAACAGCCGGGGGGTCTCCGGCGACCAGGCCAGGTCCTCATAGAAGTTCCATGCGCTGGCTGTCGGCTGGTCGATGCTGACGGTGAAGAAGCCCTTTTTGCCCCTGGGCCGCACCGACGCCTGGGTTATCGGCGCGCCGTGGAAAAAGATCTCGGTCTCCAGCTCGGCGTCGCCGTCCCCACACAGCACATACTCGAACTTCACCGCTTTCTCGTCGAACAGAGGCGTTATCCTCACCGTCTCCAGGTGTTGGTCGCTCACTGCCTCCAGCCAGACGCTCTGCCAGATGCCCGTTGTTCTGGTGTAAAATATGCTGCGCGGCTCAGCCTCCCAAAACTGCTTTCCGCGCGGCTGCTCCAGATCCTTCGGGTCATCCGTGACCTTTACAGTGACGGTGTTTTCCCCGGTCCAGCTCACCGCGTGTGTAATATCCGCTTCGAAGCTGCTCTGCCCTCCTGCATGTTCTTTTACGGCGGCGCCGTTGACCCATACGCAGCAGGCGTAGTCGACGGCCCCGAAATGCAGCACGAGCCGCTTTCCGCGCATGCTCTCCGGCACAGAGAAATTCCGCCTGTACCACACCACCGGGTGAAATCCCGTATCCCCGATGCCCGAAAGCTCGCTCTCACAGGCAAAGGGGACCAGTATCTTACGGTCAAAGCTGTCCGTACCTATGGAAAAATCCCACTCTCCGTTCAGTGTCAGCCAGTTCTCCCGGGCGAAGTCGGGGCGGGGGTATTCGCTTCTAGGTGTTCTCATAAAGCCCTCCAAAGCAGCTCATTACTGCCAGACCATAAAGAAGGTCGCGTCGGCCTTCTCAAGGTCCGTCGAAATCTGCGAGATCATAAGGTAGCTGTCATAGTGGCGCATATACGTGCCGGAGATGTTGTACGAGGCAAACGACACGCCTTCCGGGTCGGCCAGGCCGGGCTGCATCCGCCAGGTGGCGTCCTGCTTGAATATGTCCGTGCCGTCGTCCGGGGATATGGTCAGATCCCCGTTATAATGCCTCAGGTAACGGCCCGACGCATCCACTGATTCAAAGGAGACGCATGTCGGGTCGGCCAGGCCGGGGACCACGCGCCACTGTGAGCTTGCCAGGGGCATAGCTGTGCCCTGATTGGCGATGAGCACGCCGCCGGCTCCATCGTGGTATACGTGGCAGTCCGAGATGTTATAGGATCGCAGCCGCACTATCTCAAATATGCGCTCTAACCGCCACTTTTGGGTATCGCTGTCAGAGGCGCTGTTTTGAACGATATATGCGTGTGTCTCCGTAGAGCCGTTTTCCGTGTCCAGATAAAGTCCGCTGGCTTCGTTTCGGAGCCTGTATTTCCCCTCTCCGTCCGGTATGAGCTGCCAGCTTTGAGCGGCGCTGTAATTCTTGTCCCACTGAACCATTCTGGTCCCGGCTGCCATGGAGCCATTGGGGTTGTCCAGTGCCAGCTCGCTGAAATTGCAAATAAGGGTATAAAGGCTGCCTCTGTTCTCAAGGCGCCAGCTCTGGGTAGGGAGGCCGTTGTCCGTCCACAGGATCATCTGGTTCCCCCACTCCATGGAGCCGCCAGCATCGTCCAGGCAAAGGCCGGACGCCGCGTTCACCAGCTTGTAATCTGCTCCGTCCACGATCAGCTGCTCGCCGTACAGCCGGCCGGAGCCGCAGCGTATCTCGTTGAAGGACTCGTTGAAATAGTTGTTTAGCTCTATCAGCTTGTTGCCGTCCGCGACGAACGTGCCGCTCCAGCCGCTGCCGGCGGGCTCGTATCTCCGGGCCGTCAGCGGGGCGTCTATGAGCTGCCAGGTGGCCCCCTTGTCGGTGGAGGTAAAGCACTGGCTGGGTGAGCAGCTGTCGTTCATGCCGCGCAGGAATATGCGGCCGAAGGCGCTGCCGTCGTCTATCAGGGCTATCATCGGGCACTGATAGGCAGCCGCACCGTCCGCCGTCACCGCCGTACCCAGCTCCTGCTCCGGCCCCCAGTCCAGGCCGTCTTGCGAGGTTCGGCAGGTGATTATGCCGCCGTGCCCGGCCGCGATGTTCTCATAGGCCATGAAATAGCTGCCGTCCTTGAGCTGCAGCACCCTGGGCATACCTGGCCGCCACATGGATGGGTCCACGCCGCGGCGCCAGTCCGCGTCATATTCCCCGGCGATTATCGTATAGCCTCCCCAGGTCAGGCCGCCGTCGGATGAAACTTCGTAGGCCAGGCACTGGTCGTATCCCGGCTGGCGCTCATCTGAATAGTAGCACACCAGCCGCCCGTCGCTGCTCACGGCAAACTCAGGCTCCCATACGCCGCCCGTGCCGGATACAGTGTCCTCGCCGCGTTCAGCCAGGCTGCTGTGAAATGCCCAGGTCTGGCCACCGTCAGTGCTGCGCCAGATATGGAGGCTGTACTCGGCATTGATATCCCAGTCCGACGTTGCAAAGAGTATGGTGCCTGCAGAGTAATCCCCCAGCTGCTTCGGCAGGACGAACAGGCCCGGCATTCCCATTTTGTCTCGTGAGAGGCCGGGATAGTCCGATGGGTCCAGCTCGCTCAGGAACGTCCAGGTCTTGCCCTGGTCGGTGCTCTTGTAGAAGTAAAAGCTCTTCATTCCGCTCCAATTCGTCACCAGCGGAAATTCGCGCTGCCAGGTGGCAAGCAGGTCGCCGTTCGGCAGCCTCACCATGCGCTCGTAGAAGCAGTGCTCATCAGCCGCTCCCCCGTATATGGTGGTTCCGGACACGTCGTCTGCAAGCGAAGAGGGGGCAAGGGCCATGGAGAGCAATACGGTCGACAGGCACAGGGCCATCATCTTTTTTAGTCTTTTCACAGAGCCGGCCTCCTTTGGCGAATGTATCAGTTCACTTCCAGGTATGCGTCCTTGAGCTTGAAGTCCACGGCCCGCACCCCCACGCGGCCATACAGTATGGGGTCTGGATCGTGGAACGTGATGGCGGGCAGGGCATTCCGGTCCAGATAGACCCGGATGTCGTTGAGCTCCGCCCTGACTGTGAGGCTGTGCCTACCCGGGGCAGGAACACGCGCCAATTCCCGTCTGTCGTACCGGTGTTTGGTCAGCACCAGGAAGCCGTTGCTCAGAGATGCGCAGTAGCCGATGAAAAAGTTGATGCCCAGGCGCTCGTCATCCCCCTCGCCGCCCTTTGCCAGTTCGGACGCGCGGAACATGAGGCCCGCCTCGGCCCCCGGCTCGCAGGGGGATTCGGGCAGGCGCAGCTCTGCAGCGACTTCGGCTGTCTCCGGCGCGTCCGCCAGAGTCTTCCCCACCGTGCCGGGCAGCGTAAACGCGCCCGAAAAGGCCGCGCCGGCCGGCTCTCGGCGCAAGGAATACCAGACAGGCCGGCAGTGCTCGCTAAAGCTCATGCGGATGTCATGCAGGCCCCGGGACAGGGTCAGCCGATATACGGCGCAGTCCCGGCTCCGTAGGATGGGGCCGCAAACGTTCTCCTGTCCGTCGCATGTCCAGGTCAGGGAGGCATCTGCTCCGCACTCTCCCTCCATCATGACGGCGAGCAGGTGCTCTCCTCCCTCCGTGACGTTCAGTCGAAGCTTCTCAGCCGCCCGTACATGGCAGGGAGTTGGAAAGTACGGGCTCTCACATGCCTTACCCGCGACGGTACAGCGGCCGACCCCCAGACTTCCTCCACGGGCGAAAAGGCCCAGGGCCGCGATGGGGGCGTGCAGCTCCGCTCCAAGAATGGATCGGCCGTCCAGAAAGATCTCCAGCCGCCCCGGCCTGCGGCGCAGCAGAACGCAGTGCAGCGCGCCGTGCTCATAGTCCTCCGGCAGCTCGCTTCTCCCCATGGCCTCCCCTCGGGAGCCGAGCAAGGAAACACTGTTTTCACCGGCGTCAAAGCGGAGTTCGGCTTCCCCCAGGTCAACGCCATAGCAGGCGGCCTTGGAAAATAGGTTCAGCTCCAGCGCCTCCGCATGCGGGAGCTCCCGTTTTTCACAGCGGAATGTATCGCCCCGGGAGACGAAGCATTCTCCTTCCCGCTCCCAGGACCCATCGGTCACCGTCCACCCCTGCGCGAAGCCGTCGGCTTCCGGGTCATACCTCGCAGAGGGGGCCGCCGGCGCGGGTTGCTCCGTTCTGGAGGGCCCAGCGACCTGGACTCTGCCGCCTCTGAGCTCAATTACGTCCAGGTCCAGGTCCCTGGTCCTGTCGGGGTTCAGGTTGTGGTATACGATATATCGGGTGAAGAGGTCAGGGCCCAGAACCGTTGATGAGTGGCCGAGGCCCACGTTTTTCCCCGTTGTATGTACCAGTATAGGGTTGTTTTCGCAGTCCCGGTAAGGACCCTGCGGGTGTTGGCTCACCGCGGCGTTTATCCTGTAGCCCGCAGAGAGGTAATGGTTGCCGGTATAGGTCATGTAGTAAAGGCCGCCCTCTTTTACGACCATTGGCCCCTCGGTCCAGCCATGCATGAAGGCGCCCGTGTTTATTGGTTCTCCAAAGGTATCCGGCGCGGACATGCGGCAGCACATGATCCCCTCGTCGTCTGCCCAGTAGAAATACCACTGCCCATCGTCGTCTATGAACACCGAGCCGTCGATGTTGTGGCCCAGGTTCCCTGTTATCCTGTGGAACGGCCCCGTCGGGCTGGTGCTTTTCAGCACGTAGTGGCCAAGCCCCGAGGGGGACGTGTACATGTAAAAAGCTCCGTTGTGGTACACGACCTCCGGTGCAAAGGGCACCAGTCCAGGGAACTCCTCGGGGCCTATCGCCGGCCCCTCTGCTTTCCAGCAGAGCAGATCGTCCGAGCTCCAGCAGCGGACATCGGGATTTGTCGCATACAGGTAATATCGCCCGTTGTAACGCATCACATAGGGGTCGGCAAAGTCGCCGTGTCTCTTTATTGGATTGATATAGTCCATAGAGCCAATACCTTTCCGCCGCGTTCAGCCCTTTATGCCGGTTATGGCAAAGGAGTCAGTAAAGTACTTCTGGCAGGTGATAAACAATATCAGCACCGGCAGCACCGCGATAAGCGACGCGGCCATGACCAGGGGGATATCGGTCTGCTGCTCATAGTGGGAGTTCAGCATGGCGATGGCCACCTGGATGGTCTGACGGGATTCGCTGTGCGTAAAGAGCATGGGGTTGAGATAGTCGTTCCAGGTCGCCATGAAGAGCATGATCGCGTTGGTAATGATGGCAGGCTTGCACAGTGGGAGGAAAATGCGGAAATACGCCATAAAATAACTGCACCCGTCGATTTTGGCCGCGTCCAGATATCCGGACGGCAGGCCGATTATAAACTGCCGCATGAAGAATATGTTGCTGACATTGCAGAGGGACGCAGGCACTATCATGGGCAGCAGCGTGTCTATCCACTTCAGCTTGGTATAGATGATGAAGTCCGGCACAAGCAGAACGACAGCCGGGACCATCATTGTGGAAAGCAGCATCAGGAAGATCACGTTCTTGGCTGGGAATCTCAGCTTTGCGAAGGCGAAGGCGGCCATTGAGGAGCTCAGGGTGCTGAGCACCACCACCGTTACGGTGATAATGCCGCTGTTGCAGATACCTGTCATCAGATTCGCGGCGCTCCACACCTCCCGGTAGTTGTCCCAATCCACCGGGTCCGGGATCCACTCCGGGGGGATCGTGTAGACCAGATTTGCCTCCTTGAGAGAGGTAGAGAGCATCCACAAAAACGGCAGGATCATGGTGCAGGCTCCCGCCAGCAGGATAAGAAACGCCGCAACGCGCGGCAGGGAGGTTTTTCTCTGCATCATCTCACTCCCCCTCGTACACCCATTTGCGTGACACCGAAAACTGCACTATGGTCAGGAGCATGATAAACAGCCCAAAGATACTCGCGCAGGCGCAGGCATACCCCATCTGGCTGCTGTCAAAGGCCTTCTGCCATATGTAAAACACTATCGTTCCCACGCCGTAGCCGCGTCCCCCGTCCGGCGCGAAGAGCTGGACCTCCAGGAAGGTCTGCAGCGAGCCTATCATTCCGGTGACGACGAGATAAAAGGTGGTCGGCGTCAGCATCGGCAGGGTTATTTTTCTAAACTGCTGCCAGGAAGTTGCTCCGTCCAGCTGAGCGGCTTCATAATATGTCGAAGGCACGTTTTTCAGCGCGGCAATATAATAAATGGAGATGATGCCTATCATCTTCCAGGATATCATTATCACGATCATCCGCTTTGTCCAAACCGGATCCCCCAGCCAGTCCGGCCCCTCCACGCCGAAGAGCGCAAGGAAATTGTTCACAAGCCCGTACTGGGAATTGAAAAGCCACTTCCAGATCAGCGTCAATGCCACGACGGATGAAATGAAGGGAAGATAGTAGATCACGCGAAAGACCTTTTCCGCTAGGATCCTTTTGTGGCAGCAGTAGGCGAACGCCAGCGCAAATACCAGGTAAAACGGGATGGGTATCAGCATGTACAGCGTGTTTTTGAGCGCTGTCCAGAACTTTGGGTCTGCGAACAGCCGCTCGAAGTTGCGCAGTCCTGTGAACATCCTGTTCGGTGAGAGTATGTTCCAGTTTGTAAAGCCGGCATAGATGCATATCACGAGCGGAAGCAGAAAAAACAGCAAAAAATATATGATCTGCGGCGTGACGAAGAGCAGTCCCGCTATTCCCTCACGCCGCATCAGCTTACTGTTCTTTTTCATGGTCTTGCCCCCCTTGAGCGGTGTCGCAAAGTCTTATGAGACTGCCGGCAGGTGAGCGCCTGCCGGCAGTCTCTTGGGCGTCAGTTGTTTGCATATTCGGCCTTCTGCTCGATGCTTTCATCAAGCAGCTGCTGAACGGTGTCGTTTATCGACGCGCAGTACTCTTCTGCTGTCATCTCGCCCTTAAAGACGGCTGCGGTGTTGGAATTGAACTCGTTGAACCAGTCCTGGTTGAATGTGCGGGACTGAGTGGCCAGCCGCGCCGTATTCTCCAGCATGTCGAAAAGCACCTGCTTGCTGGCGGGCGGCTTATCGTACTCGGCAAACTCGCCGTAGGCCATGTCCTTAAGCATGGGGATCGCCTGACCCATCTGGTATGCGGTCCTCTGCGCATCCTCGTTGAAGGCGAGGTAGGCCGCAAGGTTGCAGGCCGCTTCGGGCGCCGCGGTGGTGGAGGAGACGGCAAGGCCCGCGCTTCCGAACCAGATCGCGCTCTCACCGGTGTTCGGGCTGACCGGCCAGTTCATGACGTCCCACTCAAAGTCGCAGTTCTCCCAGAAGTCGGCCAGGCTCCAGGTGCCGGCTCCGACCATGGCCAGCTTTCCCTGCTTGAACCTGTCGTAGTCGCTCAGTGCGCTGCTCTCCTCCACCGAGGGGGCCACGCCGTGCACCAGGCTCAGGTCGGCGCACCACTGCAGCGCCTCGGTAAACGCGGGATCGGTTATCTCGACCTTGGAAAGGGTCTCCGGGTCCACCCACTCGGCGCCGTTGGACCACACCGCGGACTCAAGGGAATAGGCTCCGGTGCCATAGACTTTTTCGTCGCCTTCGCCCTTGGTGAGCAGCTTGGCGGCCTCCAGGAAGTCGTTCCAGTCCCAGGGATCCTCCGCCGTGGGCGGCGTCACGCCCGCCTCCTCGAACAGGTCGACGTTGTAGAAGATCGGGAACGCGCTGACGTCTTTGGGCAGGGCGTAAATGTCGCCCTTGCCCTGGGTCTCGCCGTCGAAGCGATACAGGTCATTCAGGCAGGCCCAGACGTTGTCGGGAGAGAATATGTCGTTGTTTTCCACATACTCCGTCAGGTTGTAAAGATTCCCCGTCGCCGCGTATTTCATCATCTTGTCGATGCTGCAATAGAACACGTCCGGGCACTCGCCCGCGCCTATCATCGTCTGCAGCTTGGTATCGAACTCGTTGTCCGCCACGACTATGTACTCTACTTCAACATCGGGATACTCCGCTTCAAACTGATCTATCATCGTCTGATAGGTCGCGATCTCAGCGTCGGTGCCCCAGCCCATGAATGTGATCTTGGTCTTTTCGCTGCCTGCCTCATCGCTGCCCTCGGGAGGCTGCGTCGCGTCTGTCTGCGTGCCGCCGCAGCCCGCAAGGAGGCACACCGCCATCACAAGAGCCAAGAAAAGTGCGCCGTACTTTTTCATTTCATTACCTCCATAAATTGATCTCACAACGGACACAAATCTGATTGATATATAATTTGTGTTTTCCCTTCCTGGGTTTATAATATCATTTGTGCAAACCTTGGGTCAATATCTCTATAAATTATTGTATCAACCCGCAATATTTTAGTTATTTAAACATATTATCTGTTGTTTTTTCGGAGGGCGGCAATATATTAAAACATAAAATTCGTCCTTTATGTAGAAATGCCGGTCCCAGCTGCGTTATAATTTAGGAGAGGTGAGTTGTATGGCAAACGTGCTCGAGATCAATCTTGAAAACGAAGAACAGCTTTGCAAGCTGGGCTCAGCCCTGTCTTCGCCCGCAAGGATACAGATCCTCAAGCTGCTGTATTTCAACAGCTTCAACGTGGTCGAGATCGCGGAGCGGCTCCAGATACCGGCGTCAAGCGCGGCGCTTTACGTGCGCTCGCTGGAGGAAGCCGGGCTCATAAACACCCGTGTGCAGCGCGGCAGCCGCGGCTCCATGAAGATATGCAGCCGCAAAAATGACTCCATCAGCATAAAGCTGACCGCAGAGGATCCCAATGTCAGCAAGGTGCACAGCGTCTCCATGCCCGTGGGATGTTACAGCGACTGCCGCGTGACCCCCACCTGCGGGATAGCGTCGGAGCGGGGGCAGATCGGCCACGAGGACCGCCCGGGCTCCTTTTATCTGCCGGAGCGTATGAATGCGCAGATACTCTGGACCTCCAGCGGTTATGTTGAGTACAAATTCCCCTGCCAGATAGAGGAATGCGGCAAGCTAAAGCGGGTCATTCTCGCCTTTGAGACCTGTTCGGAAACTTCCAACTACAAGGAAGACTGGCCCTCGGACATCTCCATCCTCATAGATGGGCTCGACTGCGGCACCTGGCGCTCTCCCGGCGACCACGGCAGCCGCCGCGGCCGGCTCAATCCGGAGTGGTGGCCCAGCGGAAGCACCCAGTACGGCGAGCTGGTGACCCTGGAGGTCTCCGAAAAGGGCTGCACCATAAACTCCGAAAACTCCTCCCCGGTCACGGTCCGGGATTTCTCCTTCTCACCTCAGCGCCCGGTCACGGTTTGGATAGGCAACAAGCCGGACGCGCAGTATGTCGGCGGTTTCAATTTGTTCGGCCGTAAATACGGCGACGTCGAGCAGGATATCACTTTTTCTTTCGTATATTGAGCGTACTCAGGCCGCGAAAACAGGGGCCGGCAGGTAAAAACCTGTCGGCCCCTTTGCTCTGTTATTAATTTGTCATGCAAAAAATCTATTGTTTCAAAGCCGGTGTTTATATTGTCAAAAATTTGGCCTGGCATTTGTAGGTATTCACCAGTTTATTCCGTTCAGGACAAACTGACGGAAACTGCTCACTGCGGGGGGCATATATGTGCGGTCGTCGGTGACCATGTAGAAGTTCCGCTCCCACACGGGGCTGGCGATTTGGATTATCTTTACATTCAGCCGCAGGAGCATGTCCATGTACGGCACCACCGCGATGCCGAAGCCGCGGGCCACGAAGCCCGCGATGACCTGGTCCTCGTCTATTTCGTAGGCGATCTTCGGCTGCCCGCCGGCGCGGGAGAAGAGCTCGTCCACCACGCCGCGCAGGCCGGAGCCCTCTGAGAAGTACACCTGCGGGTAGGGCAGCGTCTCGCCCAGGTCCACGGAGTGCCGGTTCGCCAGCGGGTGGTCGCGCGGGACTATCAGCACCAGGTCCTGCCGCTCCACCGCAACGGAGGTGAAACCCAGCTCAGCAGGCGGTTTTGAGGCAAAAACCATGTCATATTTGCGCTCAGACAGCCCGTCGAGCAGCTGATTTGTCATTCCCGTCTTAAAAGTGAAGCGTATTTTCTTACCGGAGTTCGCCGCCAGGAAGCGCGACACCACGTCCGGGACATAGTCCACGCCCAGGGTGCGCAGCAGCCCGAGGCGGATCAGCCCCTCGCCGCGTGAGACGCGCTTGAGCTCCTCCACGCCCTCGTCCAGCGTTGAGAGCGTCCGCTCCGCGCACTCGAGGAACTGCTCGCCGAAGCGCGTCAGCTCCGTGTTTCGACCCGTCTTTTCAAAAAGCGGCAGCCCCAGCTCATTCTCCAGCTGGGAGATCGCATGGCTCAGGCTCGGCTGCGTTATACACAGCTGCTCCGCCGCGCGCGTGTAGTGCCGCGTATGCGCCAGTTGTACAAAATACCGCAGATGATACAGATTCACGCCTCCGGCGCCCCCTTTCTTCGGGACTATTCTACCATATTTGATAGAAAAAATCTATACTTTCTTAAGTTTAATTTATTTGTTAATTTTGCGTCATGGTGTTATGCTCACGACAGAAACAAGGCCGCGAGGCGGCAAATAAAGAAAGGATGCAGACTCATGAACATTGACGGCAAGACCAAGCTGCTCGGACTTATCGGTACCCCTGTGGAGCACTCCAAATCCCCCGCAATGTACAACTACTGCTTTGACAAATACGGTCTCAACTGCGCTTACCTCGCCTTTGACGTGGACATGGACCACGTGGCGGACGCCGTCGCGGCGCTGCGCACCTTCCACGTCATGGGCTGCAACGTGACGATGCCGCTCAAGAACGCGGTCATCCCCTACCTCGACGAGGTCAGCCCCGCTTCCAGGGCCATCGGCAGCGTCAACACCATTGTAAATAAGGACGGCAAGCTCTACGGCTACGTCACCGACGGCATGGGCTACACCGGTGAGCTCCGCCGCGGCGGCGTCGAGGTCGCCGGCAAGGTCATCACCCTCCTGGGCGCGGGCGGCGCTGCGAGCGCCATCGCCATCGAGGCCGCGCTCGAGGGCGCCAAGGAGATCCGCGTGTTCAACAAGCGCGACGGCTTCTGGGAGAGGGCCCTGGCCAACCTCAAGACCATCGGCGACGCCGCTCCCGCCTGCAAGATAACCCTCAGCGACCTGGACGACGCCGAGGCCCTGCGCAAGAGCATAGACACCAGCGACATCCTCACCAACGCGACCCGCGTCGGCATGGCTCCGATGGACGACGCCAGCCTCATCACCGACACCAGCATGTTCCGTCCCGGCCTCATCGTCACCGACGTCGTCTACAACCCCGAGGAGACCAAGCTGCTCCGCGAGGCCAAGGCCGCCGGCTGCACCACCTTCGACGGTCTGGGCATGCTCGTGGGCCAGGGCGCGGCGAGCTTCAAGCTCTACACCGGCCTCGAGATGCCGATAGACGAAGTCTGCGACGCCATTTACAGATAAATAACGGAGGAGACGGAAAATGAGCATGAAGAAGTATTATCCCACAGCCTTCGCGCTGTACATGACCTACTTTGTCCTCGGCGTGGCCGGCTCCATCATGGGCCAGTACAAGCAGGAGCTCGCGGGCCTCTGGAACGCCCAGCTGCTCACCGACGGCACCTACGACGTCTCCGGCGTGCTCGCCGTCATCGCCGCTCTCGGCCTCGGCCGCCTGATCAGCTACCCCTTCGCCGGTCCCATCTCCGACCGCTTCGGACGCCGCGTCCCCGCCCTCGTGGGCTGCGCGCTCTACTTCATCTTCTTCGCGGCCGTCTGCTACACCCACAGCTACGTCCTCGCCTACATACTCGGCATCGTCTCCGGCGCCGCCAACGGCTTCCTCGACGTCAGCATCACCCCGAGCTGCATGGAGATATTCAAGGAAAAGGGCACCATCGCCAACATCTTCACCAAGCTCTCCATCTCCATTGCCCAGTTCCTGCTCCCCTTCGCCATCGGCTTTGTCGCCAGCGAGGCGCTGCCGTTCTCCACGATATTCCTCTTCTGCGCCGCGCTGATCGCCGTCACCGGCATCGCCCTCATCTTCCTGCCCTTCCCGCCGTATGAGCGCGTGGTAAAAGTCAAGGGCGAGAAGAAGGAGCGCATGAAGTTCTCCCCCAGCGCCATCATCCTCATCATCCTCGGCTTCACCACCTCCGCCACCTTCATGATCTGGCTCAACTGCTATCAGGAGCTCGCCATCTCCTACGGCATCTCCGACCCGAGCCTGGTGCAGAGCTTCTACTCCGTCGGCATCGTCCTCGCGCTCTTCGTGAACGCGGCGCTGCTGGCCAAGGGCCTCAAGCCCAGCAAGATCCTCGTCATCTACCCGAGCGCGGCCGTCATCACCCTTGTCGCCGTGCTGCTCATAGCTCAGCCCTGGATCTGCTATCCTGCCGGCTTCCTGATGGGCTTCTTCGCCGCCGGCGGCGTGCTCCAGCTCGTCACCAGCGTGGCCGTCACCATGTTCCCGAAAAACCGCGCCGTCATGACCAGCATCGTCATGATCTCCAGCTCCATCGCGAACTACGCCGTGCTCTCCATCGCCGGCCTGCTCACCAGCATAGGCGGCGAGAACGGCCCGGTGCTCATCATGATCTTCAACATCGTCATCACCGTCATCGGCATCATCCTCGCAGTCATCCTGAACGCGCGCTTCGACAAGGACTTCCAGAGGCCCGAGGCCGAAGCCAATGCCTGAAAACAATTTAGGGAGGAAACAAAAATGTCCAAAAATCATCCGCTGACCATCAGCTCCTGGACGCTGGGCGACCAGTGCAAGTTTGAAGAGCGCGTCGCCGCCGCCAAGGCCGCCGGCTTCGAGGGCATCGGCCTGCGCGCCGAGACCTATGTCGACGCCCTTGCCGAGGGCCTGCACGACGAGGACATCCTCGCCATCCTCAAGAAGTACGACATCGCCGTCACCGAGGTCGAGTACATCACCCTCTGGGCTGAGGACCACCGCAGCTACGAGCAGATGTACAAGGAGCAGATCTGCTTCCACATGTGCGACCTCTTCGGCGTCAACCACATAAACTGCGGCCTCATGGAGACCTACTCCGTCGAGCACACCGCCCAGAAGCTCCGCGAGCTCTGCCAGCGCGCCGGCAAGTACACCATCGGCGTCGAGCCCATGCCGTACAGCGGCATCCCCGATGTCAAGAAGGGCTGGGCCGTCGTCAAGGGCAGCGGCTGCGAGAATGCCAAGCTCATCCTCGACTCCTGGCACTGGGCCCGCGCCAACCAGCCGTTCGACCTCGAGCTGCTCGCCGACATCCCGGCTGAGAAGATAGTCTCCATCCAGCTCAACGACGTGCTGCCCCGCGCCTACGCCAAGGCCATCCTCCGCGACGAGAGCATGCACGACCGCTGCCCCTCCGGCCAGGGCATCGGCATCACCGCCGACTTCCTCAAGATGATCAAGGCCAAGGGCATCTCCCCGAAGGTCGTCGGCGTCGAGGTCATCAACGACGAGGTCCTCTCCAAGGGCGTCGCCGAGGCCGCCAAGATCAACTTCGAGACCACCCAGGCCGTGCTGAAGGCCGTCTGGCCCGAGATCGCTGCTGAATAATCGCGAGACCCGATAAAAAAACAGGAGGTTATTACGATGAACATAGATGGACACACCAAGATGTACTGCCTGATCGGCAGCCCCGTGGGCCACAGCGGCTCCCCCGCCATGTACAACTACAGCTTTGACCGCCTGGGCATCAACGCCGCCTACCTCGCCTACGAGGTCCCCCTGGAGAAGACCGGCGAGGCGGTCGCCGCCCTCAAGCTGCTCGGCTGCGGCGGCTTCAACGTCACCATGCCCTGCAAGACCGAGGTCACCAAGTACCTCGACCGCCTGAGCCCCGCCTGCGAGCTCATCGGCGCGAGCAACTGCGTCGTCGTGGAAGCCGACGGCACCCTGACCGGCCACAACACCGACGGCCTCGGCTTTGTCGCCAACCTGCGCGTCCACGGCATCGACGTCAAGGGCGCCAAGATGGTCGTTCTGGGCGCCGGCGGCGCCGCCACCGCCGTCACCATGCAGTCCGCCGTCGACGGCGCGAGCGAGATCCACATCTTCAACCGCAAGGGCTACACCTTCTACCCCAACGCCGAGCTCACCGTGAAGAAGATCACCGAGCGCGTGCCCGGCTGCAAGGCCACCGTCACCGACCTCTTCGACAAGGAGGCCCTCGCCGAAGCCGTTAAGAACTGCGACATCCTCGTCAACGCCACCAAGGTCGGCATGGCTCCACTGGACAAGGAGACGCTCATCGACAAGAGCCTCTTCCGCAGCGACCTGGTCGTCGCCGACACCGTCTACAACCCCAAGGAGACCCGCATGATCCTTGAGGCCAAGGAGGCCGGCGTCAAGGCCGCCATCGGCGGCATCGGCATGCTGCTGCGCCAGGGTGTCGAGGGTTTCCGCCTCTACACGGGCAAGGAGATGCCCGCCGACGAGGTCATGGATAAGTTCTTCGCCTGAGAGAGAGAAAGGAGAGAGAAGCAATGAACCACTACTTCCCCAATATGTTCAAGCCCATCCAGATCGGCACCGTCACGGTCCCCAACCGTTTCGTCGTCCCGCCCATGGGCAACAACTTCGCCAACCCGGACGGCTCCATGAGCGACCGCTCCGCCGCCTACTATGAGGCCCGCGCCAAGGGCGGCTTCGGCCTCATCACCCTCGAGAGCACCGTCGTCTACAAGGAAGCCAAGGGCGGCCCCCGCAAGCCCTGCCTCTTTGACGACGCCGTCATCCCCAGCTTCAAGGCCGTCGCCGACCGCTGCCACGCCTACGGCGCCAAGGTCAGCATCCAGCTCCAGCACGCCGGCCCCGAGGGCAACAGCAAGCTCACCGGCTACCCCCTGAAGGCCGCCTCCGCCATCGCCCCCAGCGCCGGCCGCGAGATCCCCGAGGCCATGCCCACTGAGGAAGTCTACAAGCTCATCGAGTGCTATGGCGACGCCGCCCGCCGCGCTCAGCTGGCCGGCATCGACATGGTCGAGGTCCACTGCGCCCACGGCTACCTCGTCAGCACCTTCATCTCCGCCCGCACCAACAAGCGTACCGACGAGTTCGGCGGCTGCTTCGAGAACCGCATGCGCCTGCCCAGGCTCATAATCGAGAACATCCGCAAGAAGACCGGCGGCAACATGCCCATCCTCTGCCGCATCAACTGCCGCGACGAGGGCGACGGCGGCGTGGACGTCCACGACGCGGCTGCCATCGCGGCCTACCTCGAGCAGGTCTGCGGCGTCGACGCCATCCACGTCACCCGCTCCATCCACATCCACGACGAGTTCATGTGGGCCCCGAACATCACCCACGGCGGCTTCAACGCCGAGCTCGGCACCGAGATCAAGCGCGCCGTCTCCGTCCCCGTCATCCTTGTCGGCCGATTCACCGAGCCCCAGTACGCCGAGCTGCTGGTCAAGGAAGGCCGCGCCGACCTGATCGCCTTCGGCCGTCAGAGCATCGCCGACCCCGAGCTGCCCAACAAGGCCCGCAACGGCCAGCTGGAGAAGCTCGCCCCCTGCATCGCCTGCCTGCTCGGCTGCGTGCCGAACATGCTGCAGGGCCGTCCCATCACCTGCGCCATGAACCCCTGCGTCGGCCGCGAGAGCGAGCTCAAGCCGGCTGAGGTCAAGAAGAACGTCGTCGTCATCGGCGGCGGCCCCGGCGGCATGTACGCCGCTGAGATGTGCGCCAAGCGCGGCCACAGCGTGACCCTGCTTGAGAAGGCCACCGAGCTCGGCGGACACTTCCTGGTCGCCTCCTATCCTCCCGGAAAGGGCGAGATCTCCGGTGCCATCCGCAGCTTCATCGTCAACTGCCGCGATGCCGGCGTGGACATCCGCACCAACACCGAGGCCACTCCTGAGCTCGTCGCGTCCCTGAAGCCCGACGCCATCATCATCGCCACCGGCAGCGTGCCGCTGCGTCTGCCCATCCCGGGCCTCGACACCTGCGGCTGCTCCACCGCCGAGGATGTCCTGACCGGCAAGGTCGACACCGGCAAGCGCGTCCTGGTCGTCGGCGGCGGCATGGTCGGCTGCGAGTGCGTCGAGTTCCTCACCGAGCGCGAGCACATCGTCGACATGGTCGAGATGAAGCCGGTCATCGGCGAGGACATAGTCCCCGAGGCCCGCAAGTACATCATGGCCAACCTCGAGAAGCACAAGGTGACCCAGCGCGCCAACGCCCGCGTCAAGCAGTTCTACGCCGACGGCGTGGACTACGTCGACACCGTCACCGGCGAAGAGGCCTCCATGCGCGGCTACGACAGCGTCGTGCTGGCCATGGGCTACAAGTCCAACAACACCCTCGAGGAGAAGCTCAAGGACCTCGCTCCGCAGGTCATCGTGATCGGCGAAGCCCGCCAGGCCCCCGGCAACTCCATGGAAGCCACCGGCGACGCCCTCAACGCCGCCCTGGCCATCTGAGCGTAAACCAAAAAGGCCGCCCCATACGGGGCGGTCTTTTTTTGGTATGGAAAGCTGTTGTCAATCCGCGCGAGCGCGGGAATTTGAGGCGGCGGCCTCTGAGCAGTCGGAAACATACTCCTCCTCGCACCGCTGCTGCGCGGCAATCAAGAGCTCCCTCGCGTGCTCTGCCTCGCCTTGCGACACGGCCTCTACGGCGTCTGTCGCAGCATTGAACATGATATGGTACAGCGCTGAGTAGTCCATGTTGTCACCCCCATACACTGTATTATAGCCAATATGCATTGCGATTGCAATGCATATTTCTCGTGCAAGCTGCAATACAATCCTCTTAGTAAACGTATTGCGAGGTGCGGCATGGGAAAATTTCAGATACCCCGGGTACCGGGGACCACTAACAAGACCATCCGGTTCCCCAACGATGTTATCGAGCAGGTCGAAGCCGAGATAGTCGGCACGGGCTGCACTTTTTCCGCCTTCGTCATCGCCGCCGTCAAGGCCGCCCTGGACGAACTCCACGAGAACGAATAAAGACGCGCCGCCCCCTCCCCAAGTCGGGCGAGGAACGTCCCGTCCACCGACTTGCAGCGCTCACGCGGATGGTGGAGCCGCCGGGGTAAAAAAGCGCTTTTCTTTGGCGGCTCGACACCGTTTCTTTGGGCAAGCACCAAAGAAATGGGGTCGAATCGCAGCAGAAGCTAACGACCACCTCCCAACGTATCGGCGCACACGTAGAAAGCAAAGACAAGGCGGCATCTCATTTCCGCGGCTGCGTGTGCGCCGTTTTATTGGGCAAAAGCTGCCGCCCCCTAC
>UMJY01068436.1_pt1 | contig 24938 bp, 23 predicted proteins | sample 1966191 | NCBI WGS metagenome assembly UMJY01 (sample SAMEA4836161, study PRJEB28245) | human gut metagenome | biome: gut microbiome; material: fecal sample | place: Denmark | collected 2008 | reverse complement strand
CTCACGACGCTCATTGCGCTGCTCGCCTTCTTCTTCCCCATGCAGCTCATGCAGCTAGTGACCAACAACCCGGACCTCTGGGCGCCGGGGGCCGAGTATGCCCGCATCGTCGGCTTCTCCTATGTCTGCATGGCCTTCTCCGGCGTGTACATCGCCGTGCAGCGGAGCATGGAGAACCCCAAGCTCGGCGCGCTGCTGCTCACAGCGTCCGGCGCGCTGAACATCCTGCTCAACTACATGCTCATCTTCGGCAAATGGGGCGCGCCCGCCATGGGCTGCGCCGGAGCCGCCGTCGCCACGCTCATAAGCCGCGTGTTCGAGGTCGTGGTCGTCCTCGGCTGCATGCTCTGGGGCAAGCGCCTCCCCGTGAAGCCGGGCCTCATGGTCAGACCGGGCCGGATAATCGCCGGGGACTTCATAAAATACTCCCTGCCCGTAGTGCTCAACGAGGGTATGTGGAGCCTCGCAATGTCGCTCTTTTCCATCATCATGGGCCACATGCCGAACAGCACGCCCATACTCGCCGCCTACACCATCGCCGGTAACATAGACCGCATGGCCGCCGTCGCCCTCTTCGCCGCGGGCAACACCGCCGCCGTCATAATCGGCCGCGAGATAGGCTGCGGCGACACCGAGGAGGTCTACGGCAAGGGCGTGGCGCTCAACTTCGTCTGCTTCCTCACCGGCGTCGTGAGCATGGGCATACTGCTCGTCATCCGCGCGACGCTGCTCGACAGCTTCATCTTCCCGCTCATGGACATCTCCGCTGAGGCGGGGGACATGGCCAAGATGATGCTCGCCTTCATCGCCGCCATCATGCCCTTGCGCTCGCTGAACCTCTGCAACATCGTGGGCGTGTTCCGCGGCGGCGGGGACGTGCGCTACGCGCTCGTCTGCGATGTGGGCCCGCTCTACTGCATCTGCCTGCCCGCCGCAGCCCTCTGCGGACTGGTGTTCGGCCTCGGCATCGTCGCCGTCTACATCTGCATCAGCCTCGACGACGTATGTAAGGTGTTCCTCTGCCTGCCCAGGCTCCGCTCCGGCAAGTGGGTCAACTCCGTCACAAGAGAAAACCTGTAATAAACCGCCCCGGCTCACAGCCGGGGCATTTTTAACGGACATAATATAAAATATACTTGACAATATGTCGCGCACATGCTATGATGCAGCCACAGGAAAGGAAGTGCGCGGAATGAACGACTATGATGAGCGGCAGATACTGGCGAGGGGCCGGGCGTTCATGTGGGGATTTTTCTCGCTGATGATATGCCTGATGGTGTACGGGCTCACGGACATGCTGATCGAGCCCTGGTGCGACACGCTGACGGGCTGCATAATCTGCTGCTGCGTGTCGCTGATCGTGTTTGCGGTCATCTGCATAGGGCAGGACGCCTTTGCGGGCATAGGCAGGAACCGGAAGCGGAACCTGACGGTGCTGCTGGTGGTGACCGCGGCGAACCTGCTGTTCGGCGTGTCGCATATCATCGACGGGGACCTTCTGAGGGACGGGGTGCTGAGTTTCCGCTCGGCGAATCTGATAGTGGGCATCACGACGGGCATCGTACTGGTGGTGTACTGGCTGCACGGCCTGCATGAGCAGGGAGAGGCAGAATGAAGAATCTGCGCCTCAAATCCGCGCGCGCGGCGCTGGACATGTCGCAGCAGCAGCTGGCGGACGCCGTGGGCGTCTCACGGCAGACCATAAACGCCATAGAGAAGGGCGACTATAACCCCACCATCAAGCTGTGCATCGCCATCTGCAAGGTGCTGGGCCGTACCCTCGACGACCTCTTCTGGGAGAGCGAATAAAAGTTTTTTGCCCCGCTTTTTTACAAAAAAGCGGAGCGCGAAACCCCTAAATATACAAAAGAGACAGCGCCCCATACGGAGCGCTGTCTAGCTTTTTCAAAACCCTATCGTCCACATGTAGGTGTAGGCCTGAGCCCAGGAGCCGAAGGTCTCGTGCTGGACCATCTCGCGCAGCTCGTCGCGGGAGTACCAGCGGGCAGTGATCTCCTCGCCGGTCTCCTTGCAGGGGCTGATCTTGCCGCCCGCGATGCCGAAGACGCAGATGCACTGCTCGTTGGAGAGGCCCACGGCGCTGTATGCCGGGGGCATGACGTGGCGGATCTCCAGCAGGTCCAGCCCCGTCTCCTCCTTGAGCTCGCGCCGGGCGGCGCTCTCCGGGGTCTCGCCCGGGTCGATGAGCCCCGCGGGCAGGCCGTAGATCTCGCGGTCCAGCTCGAGGCGGAACTCGCGGATTAGCAGCAGGTGCTCCCGGCTCTCGTCCGTCATGATTATCATGACGGCGTCGGTCCTGGGGTGGCGCAGCTTTTCCTCGGTGCTTATGCCCGGGTCGCGGGAGAACATCTCGTAGACCTTTTCCCCGCCGGCGGGGGTCTCGTAGTGGATGTCGTAGCGGCTGAGATAGTCGCCGCTGCCCTTTTTCTCTATGCTGCGGAACTTCATCTGAGCTTGAGCACCACCGTGCGCGGCTCGCCGAAGTCCGGGAGCTCTATGCTGTTGCCTTCGGCAAACTCCACGTTTTTGGAGAGCTTCACGAAGGGCTCCACCGTGTCGATCTCGTCAAAGCCGAAGTCCTCGCCGCGGTAGTGCATGGGGATGACGAGCTGGGCGTCTATGGCGCCGGCCAGCTCGCGCGCGGTCTTGGCGTCGATGGTGTAGAAGCCGCCGACGGGGATGAGCAGGGCGTCCACATGGCCGATGGCCTTAATCTGGCCCGGGGGCAGCATGTGGCCCACGTCGCCGAGGTGCGCCACGCGCGCGCCGCCGCCGGAAACTATGCGGATGAGGTTCTCGCCGCGCTTCTTGCCCTGCACGTCGTCGTGGAAGCAGCAGAGCGTCTCGACGGTGTAGTCCGTCTGCTGGCCGGTGAGGGTGACCTTGTCCTCGGCGTTGTGGTCGCCGTGGCCGTGGCTGCAAAGCACAAGGTCCGCCGTGAGCTGCGGCAGCTTCAGACCGCGGGGAAAGCCGTCGGCATAGGGGTCGAAGACGACCGTGCCGGCGCGGGATTCAAGCATGAAGCAGGAGTGTCCGTACCATGTAAGTTTCATAAGAGTCCGCCTCCCGAAAAATCTTTTGTACAAGTATAGCACAGCCCGGAGCGGGCCGCAACAGGCCGTTGACCGGCGCGGGCAAAAGTGGTAATATCCGAATTGGTGATGAAAAATGAGGATAAACAGAGTGATACGCGTCATCGTCGGCGTGATTTTGCTGGCGGTGCTCGTGTTCTGCATATATAAGCGGCTGGAGGCATCCCCGGCGACGGAGGACCCCGCAGGCGAGACCGAGACCGTGGAGACGCAGCCCGCCGAGAGCGCGGAGCCCACGCCGACGCCGACCCCCGAGCCCACGCCGACGCCCACCCCCACTCCCACACCGGAGCCGACGCCCTCGATACCGGACGTGGACATCACGAGCTGGGAGTTCCGCATCGCAAACCTCGACAACAACATCGGCGACTACGCCCCGGAGCTGACCGAGATGGAGAACGGCCAGTATTTCGACAGCCGCGCGGCCGACGCGCTGGCCGAGTTCATAGCCGCCGCGCGCGAGCAGGGGCTCTCCGTCTACCTCTCCTCCACCTACCGCGACTACGCCACGCAGACCTACCTCTACAACCGCAAGGTCTCCCAGTACGGCGAGGAGGTCGCCAAGACCATAGTCGCGCCCCCGGGCACCAGTGAGCACCAGCTCGGCCTCGCCGCGGACATAACCGACAAGTACTACGAGTTCAAGGACGAGAGCCTGGAGAACACGGAGCTCTTCCAGTGGATGAGCGCCAACTGCGCCGATTACGGCTTCATCGTCCGCTATCCGAAGGACAAGGAGGACGTGACGGGCATCATGTACGAGCCCTGGCACTTCCGATACGTCGGCAAGGAGGCCGCGGCGTACATCATGGAAAACGGCCTCTGCCTCGAGGAGTTCGTGGCGCTGTATGAATAACGAAGAAAGTCCCCGGAGCCTGCACTCCGGGGACTTCCTGTGTCTTGCGGATCTGTCGGGATATTCGGGAAAGTGTGGATGGATAAACCGGGATCAGGGAATGAGGGAGAGAATGCTGCTCTTGGGCCTGGCACCGGTGGCGCGGTTGACCACTTCGCCGCCGCGCAGGACCACGAGCGTCGGGATACTGGTTATGTTAAAGGCCGAGGCGAGGGCGGGCTCTTCGTCCACGTTCACCTTGCCGACCAGGATGTCGGAGCGCTCGCCAGCGATCTCGTCCACCACGGGGGAGACCATGCGGCAGGGACCGCACCAGCTGGCCCAGAAGTCCAGCAGCACCGGCTTATCGCTGGCCTTTACCACGCTTGCATAGTTGGCAGAAGTTATCTTTACGGCTGACATCTTTAATTCCTCCTGTGTTTTTTCTTGGCCCTATACTAACACAGGGGAGGGGGGCCGTCTGTGACTATGTCACGTTTTGTGCCAGAGCAGGCGGTTTTCCTCGATGAGCGCCTCGGCGCGCCCGGCGTCGAGGTGCCAGGAGAGGATGGACTTCACCGTGCTGCCCACGAGGACGTACTGCTCAATCGTCAGCTGGAGCGCCCAGCGGTCAAAGACGCGCTTGAGCAGCTCGTCAAAGACCAGCGGCTCGGCGCAGAGCTCGAGGACGCCCTCGCACAGGGCCTCGACGTGGCGGAGGTTCAGCTCCGCGAGCGGGGCGATGTCCTCCACCGCCTCGGCGTGGGCCGGGACATAGAGCCTGGCCTCCAGCTCCGGCAGCTTTCGCAGCGTGTCGAGGTAGGCGGCGACGTCGTAGATGAAGGGCACGCCGTATTTCTCCAGCGTGGCGGCGCTGGAGAGGCAGTCGGCAATGTATGCCGTGCCGTCCGGCGTGCGGTAGCCCGTCATGTCGAAGAAGTGGCCCGGCAGGGGCAGAATGTCGACCCCGGCAGGGAAGCCGGGGGCCGAGACGTCCTCGGCGGGGGAGGGCTGGGCCATCAGAAACTTGTGGCGCAGCGGCTTGGGCGGGAAGCCGCCGTAGAGAAAGGCAGGCTCCAGCACGGGCGAGCGCGTGAACGCCGCCTCTATGCCCGGGGCGAACACCCGGCAGCCGGTCTGCTTTTGCAGGTACTGGCAGCCGCCGACGTGGTCGGCGTTGGAGTGCGTAACCAGGATGGCGAGCAGCTTCCAGCCGTTCTTGTCGAGGATCTGGCGCACCTTGCGGCCCGCGTCCTTGTCGTTGCCGCTGTCCACCAGGCAGACCCCGCCCTCGACCTCGAAAAGGCCGATCTTCGCGGGGCAGTCTATATAATAACTGCGCTCACCGGCGCGGATGAGTTCATACATATGGCGACCTCCTTTTTTGATACTTTACATCATTAGGGAACGAAAATCAATATGGTATCTTGCTGAAAGCGGCCGGGATGTTTTCGGCGCCTTCCCTCTCGTCAGGGCCGGGGTTTTATGGTAGAATATGCACAGGTGATCTTCATGCTTTTCAACGACCCCGAACTCCTCAAATACTACATCCAGACCTGGAACGTGCAGGACCTCTTCTCCACCCCCGTGCTTGGGGAGCTGCGGCTCCACCGCTTCCGCCGCGGCGACTTCATCTACCTCGAGGGCGAGCCGCTCAGGGAGCTCTATCTGCTCGTCCGGGGACAGGTCAAGGTCTTCCGCACATTTAACAACGGAAAGGTCTCCGTGGTCGAGTTCTCCTCCGCCTTCGACGTGCTCGGCGAGGTGGAGCTGGTGGAGGCCCGCGGCACCACCATCGCCGTGCAGGCCATGCGGGAGTGCGACTGCCTCGGCCTCTCCATGGCCGCCTGCCGGGAGCAGCTGCTGCGGGACTACACCTTCCTCGCCTTCATCGCCCGCCGCCTGGGCGAGAGGCTGGGCAGCATCAGCAACCACCAGTCGCTCAACGCCTCCTACTCCGTGGAGGTCCGGCTGGCCCGGTACATACACTTCACCCGCCGCGGCGACATGTTTGAAGAGCGGCTCACCGAGGCCGCCGAGTACCTCGGCGTCAGCTACCGCCACCTCCAGCGCATCATTGCCAGCTTCTGCGACGAGGGCATCCTCGAGCGCACCCGCGGCGGCTACCGTCTGCTCAAGGGCGACTACCTCGAAGACCTTTACAAAAAAACGCTCTGATTTTTGTCAGTTTCCTATAATTTGAGAACAACACGACATTTGTCGTGTTGTTCTTTTGTGTATCCGTGTAAAATCCGCCTAAAAAGACCCCTCGCATTGTGGATTTTGTGCAAGGAGGAAGTTAAAATGAGTATGCACATCAGCGCGGCGCCCGGGGAGATCGCCGAGAACGTCATCCTGCCCGGCGACCCGCTGCGGGCGAAGTACATAGCCGAGACCTATCTTACCGACGCCGTGCGGGTGAACGAGATACGCAACACCTGGGGCTACACCGGGACGTACAAGGGCCAGCGCATCTCCGTCATGTCCACCGGCATGGGCGCGCCGTCCATGCTCATCTACGCCACCGAGCTCTGCCGCGAGTACGGCTGCAAAAAGCTGCTCCGCCTGGGCACCGCCGGGGCCACTCAGGAGCACATCCAGCTCGGGGACATCATCCTCTCCCAGGGCATCTCCACCACCTCCGCCATCAACGACTACGCCCTGCCCGGCCACTTTGCCCCCATCGCGGACTTCGGCCTGCTGGACAAGGCCTATCACCTCGCCTGTGAGCGCGGCTGCCCGGTCTACGTCGGCAACACGCTCACTAATGACCACCTCTATGTGGAGAATAAGCTGGAGTACAGCAAGCTCTGGGCCAAGTACGGCATCCTGGCCTCGGAGCAGGAGGGCGTCGCCCTCTACACGGCCGCGGCGCTCTATGGGGCGCGCGCGCTCATGCTGCTCTCCATCGTCGTCAACATGTACCGCCCGGACGAGAGCGTGTCCGACGCGGTCAAGGAGTCCGGCCTCGACAGCATAATCCAGCTCGCGCTAGACACGGCGCTGGACTGAAAACGTGCAGCCGTCCGGCGGGGAACGCCGCCGGGCAAAACATAAAATCTGAATGTAAGGAGAGACAAAAATGAAAAAAATCATCGCTCTTGCCCTCGCAGCGGTCCTGGCCCTCGGCCTGATGGCCGGCTGCGGCGCCGAGGAGACGACGGGCGGCGACACCGTCAACGTCTGCGTCGTCGTCAGCAGCACCTTCGGCGACCGTTCCTTCAACGACTCCGCCAAGGAGGGCGCCGACAAGCTCGCCGCCGACTATGAGAACATCAGCGTCTCCACCATCGAGTGCAACAACGAGAACTTCGACGCCCAGATGCAGAACGCCGCGGACACCGCGAACATCGTCGTCTGCGTCGGCTGGGAGTTCTACAACGTCGAGACCATCGCCCTCGACTACCCCGACGTCTACTGGATCTGGCTCGACAACGCCACCGGCGCGCCGGTCTCCAACGTCCTGAACATCACCTACGCCCAGAACGAGGGCTCCTACCTCGCGGGCTACATAGCCGCCGCCATGTCTGAGTCCGGCGTCATCGGCGCCGTCGGCGGCGAGGACAGCGACACCATCAACGACTTCATCGTCGGCTACAAGCAGGGCGCCGAGTACTACGCCTCCCAGAACGGCAGCACCATCAGCGTCGAGGTCAACTACACCAACGACTACGACGACCCCGCCAAGGGCAAGGAGTGCGCGCTCGCCCTGAACGACAAGGGCGCGGACGTCATCTTCCAGATAGCCTCCAAGGCCGGCGACGGCGTGTTCGAGGCGGCGCAGGAGCGCGGCTTCTGGGCCATCGGCGTCGACTGCGACCAGAAGTACATCGCTGACGACGTCATCATCTGCTCCATGAAGAAGGAAGTCGGCAACTCCATCTACGAGGCCGTCAAGCAGTACATGGCGGGCGACACCTCGCTCTGGGGCACCACCTGGAACGCCGACCTCGCCACCGGCTATGTCGGCATCGGCTACGGCGAGGAGGGCTCGACCCAGCAGGTCTCCGACGAGATCAAGGCTGAGGTCGAATCCCTTGCCGAGAAGATCGTCTCCGGCGAGATAGTGGTCGACACCGTCAGGTAAATCGGCAATAGAGTCCCGAAACCAGCCGCGGTAAGCGCGGCCCGGGGGAGCGTCACGCGAAGCCGGCGCTCCCCCCTTACATATTCTTCTCCGAAGGGAGTGTTACCGCTTGCAGGAGAGCGTCATCAGGCTTGAACACATCACGCGGGAGTTCCCGGGTGTGCTGGCAAACGACGACGTGTCGCTCGAGATCCGGCGCGGCGAGGTCTTTGCCCTCGTCGGCGAAAACGGCGCCGGAAAGAGCACGCTCATGAACATAATCTACGGCATATTCCCGCCGACGGACGGCAGCGTGTATATCCGCGGGAAAAAGGTGGAGACCTTCAGCCCCAAAAACTCCATCGAGATGGGCATAGGCATGGTCCACCAGCACTTTATGCTCGTGCCGTCCTTCACCGTGGCTCAGAACATCGTCATGAGCCGCGAGCCGCGCCGCGCCGGCATCTTCTTCGACAACAAGCGCGCCGAGGAGATCACCCGCGAGCTGGTGGATGAGTACGGCCTGTATGTGGACCCCTCCGCGCCTGTGCAGGACGTCAGCGTCGGCGTCCAGCAGCGCGTTGAGATACTAAAGGCGCTCTACCGCGGCGCGGACATACTCATCCTCGACGAACCGACGGCCGTTCTCACGCCTCAGGAGACGGCGGAGCTCTTCCGGGTCATCCGCCACATCATCGAGGAAAAGAACATGACCGTCATCCTCATAACCCACAAGCTCGGCGAGGTCATGGCCATCTCCGACCGTGTCGGCATAATGCGCCAGGGCCGCCTCGTGGGGCTCTCGGACACGAAGGACATAACCGAAAAGCAGATAGCCTCCATGATGGTGGGCCGCCCCGTGCTCTTCGACAAGCTGGAGAAGACCGGCGCGCCGGGCGAGACGATGATCTCGGTCGAGGACCTCTATGTCCGCGACAACCGGGGCCTCGTCGCCGTCAACGGCGTGAGCCTGCAGGCCCGCGCGGGCGAGGTGCTGGGCATCGCCGCCATCGAGGGCAACGGCCAGAGCGAGCTGCTGGAGGCCATAACCGGCATGCGCCCCGCCATCAGCGGCAAAATAACCGTCCGCGGCCAGGATTCGACCGGGCTCAGCCCCGGGCAGATACGCGCGCTGGGTCTCGCCCACGTCCCCGAGGACAGGCTGGCCACCGGCGTCGACCCCCTCGCGGACGTCTCCGACAACCTGCTCGCCGGCAGGCAGAGGGACAAGGAGTTCAACGCCCTGGGCTTCCACCTGCGCCGCTCCACCATCGAGCGGTACGTCTCCGGCATCTATGAGAAGTTCGACATCCGCGGCGCGGGACTGCACGGCAAAGTCTGCTCCATGTCCGGCGGCAACATGCAGAAGGTCGTCGTCGCCCGCGAGTTCTCGCACGACACGCCCGTGCTCGTGATCTCGAACCCCTCGCGCGGCATAGACATCGGCGCCATCGAGTTCATACACACGGCGATAATCGACAAGCGCAACGAGGGATGCGCCGTGCTCCTCTCCTCTGCGGACCTCGACGAGATCTTCCGCCTCTCCGACAGGATAATCACCATGTACGAGGGGGAGATAACCGGCGAGTTCCGCGCGGACGAGATAACCAAGGAAGAGATCGGCTACTACATGACGGGCAGCCGAAGGAAGGAGGCCGAGGAAGCGCATGAAACTACGCATTAACTACTCTTACATAGCGGCGCTTGCGGTCAGCATAGTCGCCGCGCTGCTCATAGGCGCGATAATCCTGCTGATCTCGGGCTTCAATCCGCTCACGGCCTATGCCGCCATGCTCAGCGGCGCCTTTTCAAACGCGAGGCACATAGGCGACGTGCTCGAATACGCCATGGTGCTCTGCCTGTGCGGCGTGGCCTGCGACATCGGCTCGCGCGTGGGCATCTTCAACGTCGGCGGCGAGGGCCAGCTCCTGCTCGGCGCCATCGTGGCCGCCCAGATCGGCGTCGTGCTCAACGGCCTCTCGGCCTGGATAGTCATCCCCGTCGCGGCCATAGGCGCCGCGGTGGTCGGCGGCATCTACGCCCTCATCCCCGGCTGGCTCAAGGTCAAGCACAACGTCAACGAGGTCATAACCACCATCATGCTCAACAACATCGCGGAGTTTGTCTGCGAGTTCCTGGCCAAGGGCCCCTGGAAGAACCCGGACAACAACATCGTCGCCGGCACCGGCAACCTGCCCCAGACCTACTGGTTCACCAAGCTCGCCACCGGCTCCAACCTCACGACGGTGTTCTTCGTCGCCACGGCCATGACCATCCTCACCTGGTACATCATGCAGAAGACCTCCACCGGCTATGAGATGCGCCTGACCGGCGACAATCCGCGCTTCGCCCGCTTCCTGGGCCTCAAGACGGACAAGATAGTCATCGTCGCCATGCTCATCTCCGGCATGATGTGCGGCCTCGTCGGCATGTTCCGCGTCTACGGCGCCGAGCACATCTACAAGGCCAGCATCAGCAACGACTACTACTTCGAGGGCCTCATGGTCGCCATGATCGCCAAGTATCAGGTCCTGCCCACGGCCATCATAAGCGTGCTCTTCGCCATACTCAAGATAGGCGCCCAGGGCATGGAGACGGCCGCCGGCGTGCCGAACCAGATCTACCTCATCATCCAGACCGTCGTCATATTCTGCATGGCTGCCGAGAGCGGCATCGTGAGCGACATCAAGGCAAAGCTCGCGGACAAGGCCGCCCGGCTCGCCGCCAGAGAACGCTCAAAGGAGGGTGCGGCAAATGAATGAGATACTGTCCCAGGTGTTTTCGGCCGGCACCTTCACGCAGATGCTCCGCAGCGCAACGCCGGTGGCGCTCGCCGCCATGGGCGGCTCCATGACCGAGCACGCGGGCATCATGAACATCGGCATGGACGGCATGATACTCATGGGCGCGCTCATCGGCGTCCTGGGCAGCTATGTCATAGGCTCCGCCGCGGGCGGCGTGGCCGTCGCCGTGCTCTTCGGCATACTCGTGGGCCTCTTCTTCGCGCTGTTCGTCGTCAAGCTCAAAAGCGACGAGTTCATAATCGGCTGCGCGCTGAACATCTTCGCCTCCGGCTTCACGGCTTATGTGTCCCGCGCCGTGTTCGGGCTCTCCGGCACCTCGGGCTACGAGATCGACTACATGCGCCCCATCGAGATCCCCGTCATCAAGGACATCCCCTTCCTGGGCGAGATCATAAGCGGCAACACCGCCCTGGTCTACGTCGCCTGGGTGCTGATACTCGTCATGTGGCTCTTTGTGTACAAGACGCCCTACGGCTTCTGGATGCGCGCCTCCGGCGAGAAGCCCGAGACGCTCCGCACCGCGGGCATCAGCCCGGAAAAGATGAAGTGGCTCTCCAGCGTGCTGTGCGGCATACTCTGCGGCCTCTCCGGCGCTTATCTCTCGCTCGGCTACCTGAACGGCACCTTCGTCGAGGGCATGTCCGCCTCCCGCGGCTTCATCGCCTTCGCCTGCGTCATCTTCGCCGCCGCCAACCCGGCCAAGGCCTATCTGGCCGCGCTGATGTTCGGCTTCTTCGACGCCATAGGTCTGAGACTGCAAAACTACATCAGCTCCGACCTCACATCCGCCATCCCCTACGCCATCACCGTTATCATGATGGTCTACGTCGTGACCAGCAAGGAGCGCAAGCGCAGGGCCATGCAGCCGAAGCACGAGCCCGCCGCCCCGCCCCCCGCGGCCGGCGCAGAGGGCTGACGCATGGACACCCGCTCCGCCCTGAGGACGGCGCTGGTGCGCGGGAGCGCCTTCACCCTCGTCACGGCGGCGTATCTGCTGATAGGCGGGACGCTCGGGGGATATCTCTGGTGCGTGTACGTGGGCTTCTTCCTGACCATGGCCTTCGGCGCGAAGGGGGAGGACCTGCCGCGGTATCTGTGCAGCTTCCTCGCGGGCTATGTCTGGGCCGCGGTGTATGTGTACCTGCCGGAGCTCCTCGGCGGCTTCATGCCGGGGGCCGCGGCGACGGTGGTCTCCGAGTTCGTCGTGACGGCCGGGCTGCTGTTTTTGCACCTGCGCTTCCTCTCCGGCACCTGGCTGGGCAAGATACCCGCGGTGTTCGCCGCCGTGGCGACGGTCTTTGCCTCCGGCGGATTGCAAAACGCCCCGCCCGCGGCCCTCTCGGGCTGCATCGGCATACTCATGGCCTGCGGCACGGGCTGGATAATAGTGCGGCTGGAGCGCTCCGGCCGGGCGAAAAGTTGATAAGAAAATGCCCCGGTCCACGGACCGGGGCATTTTTTGCTGTTTTCGGAGGGTTTTCAGCCCTTTTTGAGCACCTGCGCTTCGTAGGGGCGCAGCGTCTCGGCGGCGGGGTCGGCGGGCATGTTCGAGAGCACCGGCTCGCCGAAGTCGCCCAGACGGCAGGGCAGCGGGGCGCTTTCCCGGCTGAGGTTGCACAAGACGGCGTACTCCTCTCCGTCCAGCCCGCGGGTATAGGCTACGACCTGGCCGCTCTCGGGCAGGAGCTCCCGCCAGTCGCCGCGCAGCAGCGCCGGGGTGGAGTTCCTCAGGGCGATGAGCGCGCGGTAATAGTTCAGGACGGAGTCCGGGTCGCCCTCCTCGGCCTCGGCGTTTATATCGGTGTAGTTCGGGTTGAGCATTATCCAGGGCTCGCCGGTGGTGAAGTCCGCGTTCTCGCCGGCGCTCCACTGCATGGGCGTCCTCGCGTTGTCGCGGCCCTTGGCCTTTATGCCGCGCCAGGCCCATTCGAGCTCCGCCTCGCTGCTGCACAGGGCCAGCAGGTTCAGCTCCTCCACGTCTCGGAGCTGCTCTCGCGTCTCGAAGGGCGCGTTGGTCATGCCGAGCTCCTCGCCCTGATAGATGAAGGGCGTGCCCCTTTGCAGGTACATCAGCGTCGCAAGGCATTTCGCGCTGCGCTTCCAGAGCTCCTCGCTGCTCGTGTCGCCAAAGCGCGAGACGACGCGTGGCTGGTCGTGGTTGCCCAGAAACAGCGTGTTCCAGTCTATCGCGCCCTGCCAGGCGGCCACGATGCGCTTGAGCTTCGGCACGTCCAGGGGTATGGCGTTCCACTTGGAGCCCTCGCCGTCCATGTCCATGAGGTCGAACTGGAAGAGCAGGTCGAGCTCCCGTCCGTCGCCGACGAGGCTGTTGGCGTTTTCGGTGTTGACGAAAGAGGTCTCGCCCACGCACATGCAGTCGCGCCCGTCAAAGCAGCGGCGGCGCATCTCGCGCAGGTATTCGTGCAGCTTGGGCTGGAAGGCGAAGTGCTCCGGCGAGAACACATAGCCGCCCGCGCCGGGCGCGCCCTTGCCGTCCGGCAGCCCCGGGGCCTTGGCTATCACGGTGATGACGTCCATGCGGAAACCGTCCACGCCCCGGTCGAACCAGCGGTTGATCATGGAGTAGACCTCCTCGCGCACGGAGGGGTTCTCCCAGCTGAGGTCCGGCTGCTTCTCGGAGAAGAGATGCAGATACCACTGGCCCGTGCCCTCGTCGTAGCTCCAGGCCGAGGGCGTGAAGAAGGAGGCCCAGTTGTTCGGCTCCCGGCCGTCCTTCCCGTCGCGCCAGATGTAGTAGTCGCGGTAGGGATTTTCGCGCGAGGAGCGGGACTCCACGAACCAGCGGTGCTCGTCCGAGGAGTGGTTCACCACGAGGTCCATGACGAGCTTTATGTCCCGGCTGTGCATCTCGCGCAGCAGCTCGTCGAAGTCCTCCATCGTGCCGAACTCGGCCATTATCTTCTCGTAGTCGCGGATGTCGTAGCCCATGTCCGCGTTAGGCGAATCGTACACCGGGCAGAGCCACACGGCGCCGACGCCGAGGCTCTTGAGATAGTCGAGCCGCGAGATGATGCCCCGCAGGTCGCCTATGCCGTCGCCGTTGGAGTCCTGAAAGCTCCGGGGATAGATCTGATAAAATACGCGCTCCTTCCACCATGCCTCGGGCATGGGATCACTTCCTTTCGACAAATTCGCACACGGCGGGCAGCGTCCCGCGCGCGGCGGCGAGGCCGCTTGCCGAGATCAGCAGCAGCGCCAGCAGCGGCACCGAGTGCGGCAGTAAAAACGCCCCTGCAAGCGGCAGTATAAACGCCAAAAGCAGCCATGTAAAGAGCGGCCGCGGGCACATGAACACCAGCGCAAACGAGTTGCGCAAGAGCCCCGCGAAGCCCAGCTCGACCCGCGCGAGCATGTTTAAGCAGTACGTCCCCGCGCAGAACACGATATAGGCGCACACGAGGCAGAAGACCGAGAGCGCCGCCGGCAGCAGCCCGGCAAAGCTCCGGTAAAAGAGACAGCCACAGACCGCCGCGGCCTCGAGCAGCAGCATGACAAGCCCCGCGGGCATCGCGCGGAAGAGCTCCCGCCGGAACACCCGCAGAAAGCGCCGCAGCGCCCCGCCCTCGCCATCGAGCAGGGCCTGACCCGCCCCGGCCAGCGCCGTCAGCGCCGCCGGCAGGGTGACGAGCGGCACGCAGCAGATAAGAAAGAGCAGGTTCAGCCCGATGAGTGTCAGCAGATTGTCCCAGCAGAGCCGGAAAAAGCGCGGGTACTCCATCTCACTGCCCCCTCGCCTTCTTGTAATACTCCGTCGGGCTCATGCCGGTCAGCTTTTTGAAGAGGCGGGAGAAATAGTACCGGTCCCGTATGCCGACGAGGTAGGCTATCTCCGAAAAGGCGAGGTCGGTGCTGGCGATGAGCTGCTTGGCGTTGTTTATCCTCAGCATGTTTATGTACGAGAAGATGGAGCTGCCCGTCATCGCCGAGAAAACGCGGTTGAGATAGTCGAAATTCATCTCAAAGCGCTCCGATATCTCGCCGCTCGTGAGCTTTTTGGTGTAGTTTCGGTTGAGATACTGCACAAGCTGGTCCACGGCGGCCTCGGAGCGGTTCAGGCGGCGGTCCCGCACGGCCATCTCGGCCATGAGGTGTTCGTGCGCGGTCTGCAGCAGAAAGCTGTGCAGAAAGGTCGAGGCCCGGCGCTTGTAGTGCTCCTCCCGCGCCTCGTAGCAGGCGACGGCGGAGCGCAGCAGGCTCCGGTGTTCGCCGCCGGAGAGGTGGAAGTGCTTGGGCAGATAGGTCACGCTGTCCGTGGGGTCCGCGGCGTCGAGGTTGTAGCTTATGAGGCTCTGGCGCCGCTTTTCGGCCAGCTCCGCCATCGCCGCAGCCTCGTCCTCCACGCGGCGCAGCTCCGGGTGTGTGAAGTGGGTGTAGAAGTAGTCGCAGGAGGCCTTCCGCGTCCCGACATGCTGAAGGCCGGGCTCCAACAGGAAGAAGTCGCCGGCCTTCAAATGATATTCCAGCCCGTTTTCCCGCAGGTACATGCTGCCCTCGCGTATGACATAGAGCACATACTCGTCCAGCCGCCGCGCGAAGTGTATCCACGGCTGGCTGTACCGGATGTGCCCCGTCATCCTCAGTCGGGGCAGCAGGTCCGCGTTATAGGAAAAGAGCATTTTCAGTCCCCCAGTCGTACCCAGACGGCGGCCCAGTAATCGAGGGGCGGCAGGGAGGCGGTGTAGACACGTCCGTGCTCGGAATTCGTCCAGCTGTGGGCAAGCTCCACAGGCCCGAGGCTCTCCCCGTCCGGAGAGGCCCACCAGATGCCCCTGACCGGCCTGTCCAGCCGGAGGCTCAGGCTGATGCCCTCCGCCGGGATGGGGCGCGCCTTCGGCTCGTTCCAGCGCGCGTCGTTGCCGCGGAGGTTGATGAGCTGGATGCTCATGAGCTCGCGGGATTCGCGTATGATGCTCCAGACCGTGCCGCCAGCCCCGTCCGTCGAAAACTCGCAGTCCCCGCCGGAGAAGCAGACGTCCTCGTTTATGCCGCCGGATGCCGTCCGGCTTATGTCAGTCCCCATGTCATCATACAACAGATCCGCGTATCTCACAAGAAAATCGCAGTATTTCTGCGCCACAGGGCAAAATTCGTCCCGGAGCCGGGCGTAATTGACGTAGTAGCTGTCCCGGAGCGCGCAGCGGTCCTCGCCAAGGACGAGCTGGGTGCCCCCAGAGGCCGAGATGGCCGCCCAGGCCAGGCGGAAGGCGTTCTCCGCCGCCTCGCCCCCGGTCTCGAAGGGCTTCAAATAGGCCGCGAGCACCACGCTCTTGCCGCCCGAGAGCAGCTTTGCCTCGAGGACGAGCGCATAGAGGTCGCGGTAGCTGTCGTTCGGCGGCCAGACCTCGATGTACACGGCGTCCTGCGGGGCGGAGGCGACGTCGGTCACGGGCCAGTTGTTGACGCAGTTGAAGATGACGCCGCCCTCCGGCCGCTCCGAGCGCACCGCCTCAGCCGCGCGCGCGATGAGGCCGGGGAACTCCTCCGCCAGCTCGACGGGTCTTCCCTCCGCGTCCCAGACGTGCTTGGGCAGGCCGTAGGTGTCCATGTGTATGCCCTCAAAGCCGAAGCGCGCCGCCTCGAGGTACTGCCCCACGATGTGCCCGCTCCAGGGCGAACCGGCCGCGATGTTCATGAAGTACAGCCAGCTCGCGAAAACGAGGGGCTGCCCGTCCATGGAGTACATGGCCCAGTCCGGGTGCGCCTCGCAGGTCGCGGCGGTTGCGGCGTAGACCGCCCCGTAGGCGAAGGGGCGCATACCGAGCTTTTTGCAGGCGGCGATCTTGCCCTCGATGACCGCTAGGCTCGTGGGCCGGCCCATGGGGTCGGAATAGAGCTCGGAGTCCGGCAGCAGCTTGTCGTGGCGGTACATCCAGTCGTAAAACTGCACGGCGTTGAGGTGCAGCGCGCACATCCACCGCAGGTCCTCCTCCCCCGCGTCGTCCGGCGCGAAGTCGGTCAGAAAGCCGTAGCGCGTGACGCGCCGCCGCTCCGGCACCACGTCGAAGGCGCCCTCCCAGCGCAGCTCCCCGTGCCGGATGGTCACTCCGTAATTACCCTCGCCCAGCCCGGAGAGGACGAGCGCCGCCCCCTCCCGGTGCGTGCGGCAGGGCACGGGCCTCTCGAGCCGCGTGACTTGCGCCTCGCCGCCTCTCAGCTCCGGCGGCAGGTCTATCCTCACGTCCTCGCCGCAGAGATACTGCGCCTTGTCGAACGTGCAAATGAGCGTATTTTTCTCCATAATTACCCCTTGACCGAGCCCTGCGTGAGCCCGCCCACGACCATTTTCTTCTGGAACACGATGAACAGCGCGATGACCGGGATGAGCGCGAGTATGCTCGCCGCGAACACCCACTCCCAGCGCGTGGCGTACTGACCGTTGAGCCTCTGCAGCAGCAGCGGCAGGGTTATCATGTCCTCGTTTGCGCCGACGAGCACCTTGGCGGTGAAATACTCCTCCCAGAAGCCCTGGAAGGCGAAGATGGTCATCGTGCCGACGGCGGGCGTCGAGAGCGGGAGCATGACCTTGAAAAATATCGTGCCGTGGCCGCCGCCGTCGAGCATCACCGACTCAGAGAGCGAATCCGGCAGCCCGCGGAAGAAGTTCCGCAGGAAGAAGGTGTGCCCGCAGACGTTGGTGGCGGTGTAGACGAGTATGAGACCGAGCCGCGTGCCGATGAGCCCGTTCTTGAGCCAGGGCAGCTCTATGCCCCGGAGCACGAGGAACTGCGGGATGATGTTCAGAAAGCTCGGCATCATCAGCGTGAAGAGATAGAGCTTGAAGATGGCCTCCCGGCCCGGGAAGTCTATGCGCGCAAAGCCGTAGGCCGAGAGGGTAGAGATGAGCACCGACGCCGCGACGGTGAGGCAGGTGTTTATGACGCTGTTCTTCACCGCCGTCGGGAAGATGTCCATGCCGAGGATGTGCGCGTAGGCCGAGAAGTCCAGCCTGTCGGGCAGGAGCTTCGGCGGGTACGGCAGCACGTAGCTGAACTCCTCAAAGGAGTTCGTTATCATGAAGACGAACGGCACCGAGAAGATGAGCAGCGCCGCGATGAGAAATACCCAGAGCAGTATCTGGCCTATCGTCTCCGACATTTTCTTGCCGCGTCTCATGTCAGCCCTCCTTCTCCACGTCGTCGAGCCTCAGCCTGCGGTTGAGCAGGAAGGTGATGGCCACGATGGTCACGGCCGAGATGAGGCCGATGGCCGAGGCCTCGCCGAACTCGAACTGGTTGAAGGCCCGGTCGTAGAGCAGGTATTGCAGCGCCGAGGTCTTGCCGTTCGGGTTGCCGCCGGTCAGCATCATGACCTGGATGAACACGTTGAAGGAGCCGATTATCATGTTCACCATGACGTAATACGTCGTCGGCCGGAGCGCCGGGACGGTGATGTACACGAACTTCTTCCACAGCCCCGCGCCGTCGAGCTCCGCCGCCTCGTAGAGCTCACGGGGTATGCTCTGCAGGCCCGCGAGGTAGATTATCATGGCCCAGCCCATGTTCTTCCAGATGCCCATCAGCCAGATGGCCGCGTTGCCGGACCACTCGCGCAGCAGCCAGGGGACATAGTCGTCCATGACGTGCAGCACGTCCACGAGGAAGTAGTTGATGAGACCCCGGCTGGAGTTGTTGAACATGTACTGGAACACCAGGGACACGATGACCCAGGAGGTGATGACCGGCAGGTAAAAGCCCACGCGGAAGATCCCCTGGCCGCGGCGGAGGTTGTTGATGAGATAGGCGAAGAACATGCCGCCCAGGATGATGAAGGGCACGGTCACGATGGCGTAGAGGAAGTTGTTGCGGTAGGCGTACCAGAAGCGCGAGCCGCCCTCAAGCACGTTTTTGAAGTTCTCCAGCCCGATGAACGTGATGTCGCCCTGCACGATCTTGTACTCCGAGAGGGATATCCTTATCGTGAACAGCATCGGGTAGACGACAAAGACGGCCACGAGGATGAGCCCGGGCAGGATGAACGGCAGGGCCCTCAGCCAGCCCTGCGCGCCTTTTTTCAGCCGTTTTTTCCTCATTTCCGCTGTAATGGCGGTGTCCATGCCTCAAGTGCCTCCTCTCATCGGGCGCGGAGCCCGAAGGCCCCGCGCCCTTTGCCGTTTTTTGCGTCAGGCGAGCTGCTCGTCTATGAGCGCCGCCGCGTTCTGCAGCTCCGCGGCGATGTCCGCACCGTTTACGAAGATGTTGGTCACCATGTCGCTCCAGATCTGCTGGATGTTGGAGTTGTTGGGCGAGGGGATGCGTGCCTTGGCCGACTCCATCTGGGCCATGTAGACGGACCAGACGGGGTTGCTCTGCACCTCGTCGCTGTCCACGAGGGACTTGAGTATCGGGAGCTGGCCGGCCTGGAGCAGCGCCAGCTGCGCCTCGGTGGAGGTGAGGAACTTTGCAAACTCATAGGCCGCGTCCGGGTGCTCGCTGGTGGAGAACACCGCGACGTTCTCACCGCCGACGACGGAGGCGCTCTTGCCGTTGTAGGTCGGGACCGTGGCGGCGACTATGCCCTTCGCCTCGCTGTCCTCGTAGGAGCCGAAGTACCAGGGGCCTTCCAGGAACATGGCGTACTCGCTGTTGATGCCGTCCCAGGCGTCGACGGAGCCGTCCACGTCGCGGATGGTGAAGATGCCCGCGTCGTGCAGCTCGGCTATCTTCTCCATGGCGGCGATGCTCTCGGCGCTGTCGAGATAGCCCGTGGCCTGGGTGAAGTCGTCGTTCGTCAGCACGCCGCCGAAGAGCCAGAAGTAGGGGTACATATCCCAGTCGCCCACGCCGGAGACGTTTATCGTGTAGGTGCCGCGTCCGGAGGCGGCCTCGATGAGCTCCTCCATCGTCTTGGGCACGGCGTCAAGGCCGAGTTCGGCGAGGACGTTCAGGTTCATGACCGCGGCCTTGCAGTTGGTGTCGAGCGGCAGGCCGTAGTACTTGCCCTGATAGAGGTTCGTGGAGAGCGGCGCGTCCATGTAGTCGGCGGAGATCTCCGCAAAGTCGGGGTAGTCCGAGAGCGCCACAAGTCCGCCCTGGGCGGCGTAGGCGGCGATGTTCGCTATGTCCACGCGGGCGACGTCCGGGCTCGCGCCGGTGCCGAAGGAGGTGACGATCATCTCATGGTACTGGCTGCTGTCCTGGCGCACGGCCTCGACCGTGATCTCGGGGTGCAGCTCGTTCCAGAGCGGGAGCACCACGTCGAGCAGCTGCGCCTCCTCGCTGTCGCTGTAAGTGTGCCAGAAGGTGATGGTGACGGGTTCCGCCGGGGTCTCGGCGGCGTCCGACGCCGGGGCGCCGGACTCGGGCGGCGCCGAGGGCTCCTGCGCGGCCTCGCCGCAGCCGGCAAAGCTGCCGAGCACCAGCACCGCCGCAAGCAGCAGGGCAAGGGTCTTGAGTGCGTTCTTTTTCATTTTTCAAACCTCCATATCGTATTACATAATAGTGAATTTACACAATTCGCGCAAGCACTCTGCGCCTCTTTGTATGCAATATTACGCCGCCGCTGCCGCCTTTGTAAATCGACGCCGGCGACTTCGTTTGCACAATAGCGACTTTTTGCCCCTGCAGGCCGCACGAGGCCCGGCCGGGCGGGCGTAAGCGCAGGCGCAGCGCCTGTGAGCTGATAAAAGGGCAGAAAAAAGGCGGGGCCCCGGAATGGGGCCCCGCCCTGGATTTGCACGTGTGCGTTCTTATTCGCTCAGGCCGAGGGGAAGTATGGCGCAGTAGTCCTCAACGGTGCCGCGGTTCTTGAAGCACTCGAGGATCTGCTTGCCGACGGGGTGCAGCTCGTCGCAGTCGTAGACGGCGAGCTCCTTGTCGAAGAACTTGTAGAGGATCTCGGCGCCCTTGTCGTAGCCCTCCTCGCCCAGGGACTCCTGGAGCTCGGGGCGCAGGAAGCGGCTGGAGATGCGCTGGCCGTCGACCTTCATCTCGTTGAGCGCGTAGCCGAAGAGCGCGCAGCGGGCCGGGGAGAGCCTATCCATCTTCATGTTGACGCCGCCGCGGCGGGCGAGGTATTCCCTCGCTATCCACTCGGCCGCGAAGCCGACCTTGAAGCTGCCGATGTGCTGGTTCGGGATGAGGACATAGTGCGTGGCCGTGCAGCGTATGATCTGCTCGAGCAGGAGGTTCGCCTGCACCACGCGCTTGCCGGTGGCGAAGGGCCAGTAGGAGCCGACGCCCTCGCTGGCGAGCGGGCTGCCGCCGCTGACGCTGGGGTTCTTGAAGCCGCGCGGGGCGACCAGGCGCCACAGCCAGGCCAGGGCGGGCGGGATTATGTGCATGAGGCCCATGATGCCGTAGGTCGGTTTCTTGGCCGTGGCGGGCGGCATGCGCACGCCGAAGGAGCGCACGTCCACGTCCACGGGCGTGGTGACTATGTTCTCGATCATGCGGCGCGGCACGATGATGCGCGGGTTCGGGCAGGGCTTGCCGTCGGAGTCGAGCACGTGCTCCCAGGGCAGGCAGGTCGCGCGGGGCACGGCCTCCAGGTTGAAGAACATCAGCGGCTCCTTGGAGTGGATGGCGATGCGCTCATACATCGGGTCGCAGCCGTAGGAGGTGATGCCGTCGACGCGGACGAACCAGCCGTCCTCGCCGTCCACCAGGCTGAGCTTGCCGCCGTTCTTCTGGATGCTTGGCGGGCACATGGCCATGTCGTCGGTCACGGGGGCTATGGTGCAGGTGTCGCTCATGCTGATGTAGCGCTCCTCGCCCGTCACCAGGTCCACGCCGAGCAGCACGCGGCCGTCGGCGCAGCGCATGACGTCCTGCAGCAGCTCGCTCTTGCCGCCGCCGGAGGCGCCCTCGTGCATCATGACCATCTCATTTTCGTACGGCGTGATTATCCTCGCGGAGGAGGCGTGCGCCGTGACCCAGCCCTCCTGCTCGCCGATGTCGAGCAGCACGCTGTATATGCCCTTCTTGGCGGAGGGGCCGGGGTAGAGGTTGTAGGAAAAGACCTCGTGCAGGTCCGGCATGCGGTTGTGGACGACTATCTGCTTGCCCTTGAAGTGGGTGTGCCGGAAGGGGGGCGCGACATAGACTATGGCGCGGGGCTTGAAGTGGTCCACGGTGCGTATGTCCACAAAGGCCTGCAGCTGGGCCATCGCGAAGCCGAAGAAGGCCGCGTTCCTCGGGCAGACCAGCACGGCCTCATAGCCGTAGTCATAGCCGCCGGCCTTGAAGGGCACGAGGATCAGCTCCTGCTTAGTCAGCCACTTGAGAGTCTCGTGGCGAAGTGTGTCGAACTTGTAGCCGTAGACTTCCTCGAATCTTGGCTTATCCGTGGGCTGGTCGTCGGCGATACGCATACAATCGGGGTCGCGGCGGCGCATGTAGTCCTCCGGATAGTTGACCGCGGCGCCGTTTTTGCAGCGGACGACCTCGGCCTCCTTGACGGGCTTGCCGTTTACGTCGTACAGCACCTCGATCTTATCGGTATGCTCATTGCCGAAGATCAGCTCGAAGAGGACTTCTTTGCTGGTGGGGATTATGACGCTCGGGCTGTTGTAGATCACCCGGCTGAGCTGCTCGGGCAGGGTGAACCTCTCAAAAAGTACATTCATTGCTGATTCCTCACTTTCCGCGTCCGCCGGAACAGGCGTGCACTACAATACATTACTTTATTATCACTCCGGAGGTTTGTCAATAATTAAACTCATGTCAATCTTCGGGAGGGCGGTGGGCGTGGCCCTGCTGCTTCATCCAGATCTTCATTATCAGCCTGTGCGGCAGCAGCTTGACGAGCAGCACCTGACGGCGCACGCTGTGGCCCAGAATGGAGAGGTCCTTGCCCTTCTTGTAGTCCTTGAGCGCCTGCTTGACGACGTCGGCGGGCTCCCAGAGGATGTCGTAGTAGTTGACGGCGCCGTTGTCGGAGACGGCGTGCTCGAAAAACTCCGTCTTGACCCAGCCGGGGGAGACGGCCATGACCCGGATGCCGCGCGGCTCGAGCTCCACGTTCAGCGCGCGGGAGAAGCTGAGCACAAAGGCCTTGGTCGAGCCGTAGATGCACTGATAGGGCACCGGCTGGAAGGCCGAGAGCGAGTCGAGGTTGATTACGCGGGAGCCGCGCTTCATGTACGGCAGCGTGAGCTGCGTCATGGCGACGAGGGCCTTGTCGTTTATATCTATCATATTCAGATTGACCTCGAGCGGCGTCTCCGTGAAGAGGGCAAAGCGCCCGAAGCCCGCGACGTTGCAGAGCGTCGAGACGAGGGGCTTTTCCTCCTCTAGCAGCTTTTTGTACTCGTCAAAGCTCGCCGCGTCGCCGAGGTCCATGGGCAGGATGCGCGCCGGGGTGCGCAGCTCCTTGGCGAGGTCCTCCAGCCTCTCGCGCCGGCGCGCGATGAGCCATATCTCGTCGAGCGTCTCCTCCGCGTCGATGGCCTTTGCAAACTCCAGCCCCATGCCCGAGCTGGCGCCGGTGATAACTGCTATTTTCACTGTGAATTCCTCCATTCGGAATTTATCGTCCCTTGTATTATGCCCCGAACGCCGCGATGACGGCTTCGGCGCATTTCATGCCGTCCACGGCGGCGCTGGTGATGCCTCCGGCCCAGCCTGCGCCCTCGCCGCAGGGGTAGAGCCCGCGCACGGCGGAGCAGAGCGTCCCGTCGCGCGGTATGCGCACGGGGGAGGAGGAGCGCGTCTCCGGCCCGGTCAGCACCGCGTCTGGCGCGTCGAAACCGTGGAGCTTCCGCCCCAGCAGCGGCAGGGCCTCGGCCATGGAGGCGCTCACGACCTCCGGGAGCACGCAGCGCAGGTCGCCCCAGAACACGCCCGGGCGGCAGCTCGGCTCCACGCGGCCCGGCCCGGACGACGCTTGTCCGGCGAGGAAGTCCCCCGCAAGCTGCGCCGGGGCCAGATACCGCCCGCCCGCGTACTCAAAGGCGCGGCGCTCTATCTCCCGCTGCCACATCGCGCCGCCGAGCGGCCCGGCGTAGGGGAAGTCCTCCGGAGAGACGGAGACAAGCAGGGCGGAGTTCGCATTTTTTCCGGCCCGGCCTGAGTAGCTCATGCCGTTGGTGACGACGCCGCCGGGCTCGCTCGCGGCCGAGATGACCTCGCCGCCGGGGCACATGCAGAAGGTGTAGACCCCGCGGCCGTCGGGCAGGTGGATGTTCAGGCCGTAGTCCGCGGCGGGCAGCTTCTTCCCGCGCGGGGCGCCGTACTGGGCGAGGTCGATATCTGTTTGCAGGTGCTCTATCCTCGCACCCATGGAGAAGGCCTTGGGCTCGAGCAGGAGCCCGGCGTCGAGCAGCATCTTGAAGGTGTCCCGCGCGCTGTGGCCGGTGGCGAGTATCAGGCTCTCCGCGCCGATATACTCGGAGACGCCGCCGGAGGTGACGGTGACGCCGCGGAGCGCGCCGTCCCGGACGTCGAGCCCGTCGAGGCGGGTGCGGAAGCGGACCTCGCCGCCGAGGGCCTCGATCTCGCCGCGGATACTGACGACGACCCTGGAGAGCACGTCAGTGCCGAGGTGGGGCTTGGCATCGTAGGCGATGGACGCCTTGGCGCCGTGGTCGATGAGCCGGGCGAGGACCCAGGAGATCCGGCCGTCGTGGGTGCCGGTGCCGAGCTTACCGTCGGAGAAGGCCCCGGCGCCGCCCTCGCCGAACTGGACGTTGGCCTCGGGGTCGAGCGGCCCGCCGGAGCGGAAGGCCTCGACGGCCTTTTGCCGCTCGTCCATGCGCGGCCCGCGCTCGAGGACGATGGGGCGCAGCCCCGCGCGGGCGAGGACGAGCGCGGCGAAGATGCCCGCGGGACCAAAGCCCGCGACGAGGGGCCGAGGCCCAGAGGTCGAGAGCCGCGGTATCTCGTACCCGGCCTCGGGCTCCGGGGCTTCGCCGCGGAGGCGGACGCGGACGGAGTAGACCCAGCGTATCGCCCCACGCCTGCGTGCGTCAAGACCCCGGCGGAGGATGACGAGCTCCTCTATGTCCCTCGCACGGACGCCGAGCCGCTCCGCCGCGAGGGCGTAGAGCCGCTCCTCGCTCTCTCCGGGTTTTAAGTTGAGGTTAGTGAGCTTGACCATGTTTCCAACTCCAGCGCGCTTTGCGCGCGTTTGAAAGTTTCGCCCGCCTTTTCAAAGGCGGCGGG
>UMJY01006075.1_pt1 | contig 25320 bp, 19 predicted proteins | sample 1966191 | NCBI WGS metagenome assembly UMJY01 (sample SAMEA4836161, study PRJEB28245) | human gut metagenome | biome: gut microbiome; material: fecal sample | place: Denmark | collected 2008 | reverse complement strand
GCCTTTGAAAAGGCGGGCGAAACTTTCATTCGCGCTTCGCGCGCAGGGGCGGTCATGCCGCTATCGCGGGGGCGGGGTAGCAGGCCTGGACGGCGGCGGGGAGGTCGGGCCAGAGGACTTCGGCCCAGCTCACGACGCCGCGCAGGGGCATGGTCTCGAGCAGGATGAAGGCGTCCTCCTTCAGGATGCGGCTGGTCTTGAAGCTGATCTCCCGGCTGTGGCCCTCCGCGTCGTAGCAGGTCAGCGTGTACTTGTATATCATGTCGTCGCTCGCGTTCACCTGCCGGACGCAGGTATTGTCGATCTGCGAGTACCACTCGGCACCCGTCCCGCCCCAGCCGAACCAGATCGCCGCGCCGGCGATCAGGATTATCAGCGCCACGATGAAGATTATTATCAGCAACTTTGCAGAGTCCATATTCCCGCGCCTCCTATCTCGCGCTCTCGCTGTTCGGACGGACTATCTTGTAATACGACCGCGCGGTCAGGGCGTACACCACCGCGTACACCGCGCAGAACACCAGCAGCGTGCCCAGCGTGCACAGCGCCGTGAGCCTCAGGTTCGTCAGCGAGAACAGCCTGAGCAGCTGCACCACCAGATTGAAGTCGAAGGCTATGTGCACCGCCGCCACCAGGATGGGCATGAAGAACACCGTCAGTATCTGGCTGCGTATCGCGCGGCGCGCCTCGCGCTCCGAGAGGCCCACCTTGCGCATGATGTCGAAGCGCGCGTTGTCCTCGTAGCCCTCGGACACCTGCTTGTAGTAGATGATCAGCACCGTCGCCATCATGAACACCACGCCCAGGAACACGCCCAGGAACAGGAATCCGCCCGAGAGGCCGTAGACCTCCTGCTCCGCCACGGAGCGCAGGTCGATGCCGAGCGAGTCGTAGTAGCCCGCGTCCGCGCCCGTGCCCGCGCTGGAGGCGGCCCAGTAGTCGTCCACCATGGCCGACACCGCCTCGTCCGACGCGTCGAAGTCGTACTGACCGCGCCAGATATACGAGCCGTTTTCCTGTCCCGCGACCAGCTCCAGCAGCGCCGCGCGGTCGGGCACGACGAGGACTATGTCTTTGTCCTCCTCAGACCAGTTCACAGCCACCATATTCAGCGCTATCTGCGCGGCCGTGAGCTTCGCCTCGCCCACAAGCCCGATGCTGACAGTGCCGCCGTCCTTGTCCATAAAGCTCAGGCTGTCCCCGAGCTCATAGCCCGCCGGCACATGTGCCAGCGCCTGTCCCGCGGCAAGCTCCGGCGCCGGCTCGCCCGTGAGCTGGGCGTAGGTCTCCGCCGTGACGGCTGTTACCAGGCTCACATGCTCTGCGGCGTCCACCGCCGTGAAGCTGTAATACTCCACCGACTTCGCCGACGAGGGCGTGAGCTTGTGCGCGGCGAACCAGTCCCCGAACCAGGCGTCCATCGCCGCGGCGTCGAAGGGCGTGTGGTATTCGATGGTCTCCTCGCCCGTCTCGTCGTTGTAGACGTGGTCCTCGTTGGAGCTGGAGTAGTACTGCGCCTCCACCACGACGTCCGCCGGGCAGTAGGCGTTCACCTGCTCCGCGCTGCCGAGATAGAGCGAGAGCGTGCCGCTTATCATGACCATGACCATGGTGCAGAGGATGCAGATGTTCGCGAGGCCCACGGCGTTGCGCTTCATGCGGTAGAGCATGCCCGAGACGCTGATGAAGTGCTTGGCCTTGTAGTAATAGCGCCTGTTGCGGCGCAGCGCCTTCAAAACCGCGATGGAGATGGAGGTGAAGAGGCAGTAGGTGCCGATTATGACGGCGAAGACCGCGAGGAAATACACCGCCACGGCCATGCCGGGATTGTCCACGAGCATGGCGACGACGTAGCCCGCGCCGAGGAAGATTATCCCCACCAGCGTCAAAAACCAGCTGGCTTTCGGCTCCTTTTCACCCACATTGCCGCCGCGCAGCAGCTCCACGGGGCGCGAGCGCCCCACCTTTGCGAGGTTCGCCAGCAGCGTCAGGAAGATGAGCGCCGCGAAGAAGAGCACGACTATGATGATGGCGATGGGCTGCACCGTGAAGCCGAAGGGCACGGGCAGGCGCATGAGCTTGAAGAGCGCCAGGCTCACGAGCTTGGTGAGCAGTATGCCCACGGCGAGGCCGCCCGCGATGCCGATGACGGCGATGTACAGCGACTCGAACACCATGATGCCCGCGATGTTCGTCTTGCTCATGCCGAGCACGCTGTAAAGGCCCAGCTCCTTCTGCCGCCGCTTCATGAGAAAGCTGTTGGTGTACAGCAGGAAGATGAAGGAGAAGAGGCCGAGCACCACCATGCCGAGGGTCATGAACATGGAGACGTAGACCTGGCCGTTGGCCGTGCCCGCGGCGAGCTGGTCCGTGCCGGGGTCGGAGACGATGGCGGCCATGATGTAAAAGGCCGCGGCCGTGCCGATGACGGTGAGGATATAGGGCACATAGAAGCGGCGGTTGGACTTCATGCTCCGCGCCGCCAGCTTTGGGTAGAACGAGAGCTTACGCACCGAGCTCACCGCCTTGTGCGATAACGGTCAGCGTGTCGGAGATGCGCGCGAACATCTGCTCGGTGGTCTGTCCGGCGCGGTAGAGCTGGTGGTAGACCTCGCCGTCGCGCAAAAAGAGCACGCGGCCCGCGTGGGAGGCGGCCTTGACGGAGTGCGTGACCATGAGTATGGTCTGCCCGTCCTCGTTTATCTCGCCGAACATGTTCAGCAGCGCGTCGGTGGCGCGGGAGTCGAGCGCGCCGGTGGGCTCGTCCGCGAGGATGATGCGCGGGCGGGTGATGAGCGCGCGGGCGACCGCGGCGCGCTGCTTTTCGCCGCCGGAGACCTCGTAGGGGTACTTGCCGAGCAGGCCCGCGATGCCGAGCTGCTGCGCCAGGGGCCCGATGCGGCCGCTCATCTCCTCATAGCTCCTGCCCGCGAGGACGAGGGGGAGGAAGATGTTGTCCCGCAGCGTGAAGGTGTCGAGCAGGTTGAAGTCCTGGAACACGAAGCCGAGCTTGTCGCGGCGGAAGGCGGCCAGCTCCCGCTCCGGGATGCCGGTGATGTCCCGGCCGTCGAGCAGCACCTGGCCCGAGGTGGGGCGGTCGAGCGCGGCGAGGATGTTCAGCAGCGTGGTCTTGCCGGAGCCGGACTCGCCCATGATGGCGACGTATTCGCCCTCCAGGACGGAAAAGCTCACGTTCGTCAGCGCCTGCACCTGCGCGCCGCCGAAGCGGGTCGTGTATATCTTTTTGAGATTGGAAACCTCAAGCAGTGACATTGTTGTGTCCCCTTCCTTTTGGATTACGCCCATATCATAACAGAGCCCCCCGGCGCGTTCCATCGCTTTGGCTTACAAACGGACGGCGTATGTGACATTTTTGTAAGATTCACCCCCGGCGGACAAATATGGGGCGTCAGAGTATCTCCGTCACGGACATTTGTGCAGAGTGAACATACACCGGCGCTTTTTACGGGCGATATTGTAATTGCTTAATCCGCCGGCGGGGTGGTATAATAAAGCATCTTTATGCGGACGCATGGAGTGGGAAAAACATAGGCCGAGGAGCTGTTTTGACATGAACTACGAGCATTTACGCCAGGAAGACGCAGAGATCTTCGCCGCCATGGAGCAGGAGCTGACGAGGCAGCGCGACCACATCGAGCTTATCGCCTCCGAGAACTTCACCTCTCCGGCAGTGATGGAGGCCGTCGGCAGCCATCTCACCAACAAGTATGCCGAGGGCTATCCCGGAAAGCGCTTCTACGGCGGCTGCGAATACGTCGATATCGTCGAGAACATCTGCCGCGACAGGGCCAAGGAGCTCTTCGGCGCGGAGCACGCCAACGTGCAGCCGCACTCCGGCTCTCAGGCCAACGTGGCCGTTTACCTCGCGCTCACCAAGCCCGGCGACGTCATCATGGGCATGGACCTCGCCTGCGGCGGCCACCTCACCCACGGCGCCAAGGCGTCCATCACCGGCAAGTACTTCGACGTGCGCCCCTACGGCGTGGACCCCACCACCGAGCTCATCGACTATGACGAGATGCGCCGCATGGCCAGGGAGCTGCAGCCGAAGATGATAATCTCCGGCGCCTCCGCCTACTCCCGCATCATCGACTGGGCCAGGATCCGCGAGATATGCGACGAGGTCGGGGCCTATATGTTCGTGGACATGGCCCACATCGGCGGCCTGGTCGCCGGCGGGGCCCATCCCTCGCCCGTGCCCTATGCCGACGTGGTCACGACGACCACGCACAAGACCCTGCGCGGCCCCCGCGGCGCCATCATCCTCTGCAAGGAGGAGCTCGCCAAGAAGATAGACTCCGCCATCTTCCCCGGCACCCAGGGCGGCCCGCTCATGCACGTCATCGCGGGCAAGGCCGTCTGCCTCAGGGAGGCCATGCAGCCCGAGTTCGCGGAGTATCAGCACCAGGTCGTGCGCAACGCCGCGGCCCTGGCCGACACGCTCTCCAAGGGCGGCGTCCGCCTCGTCTCCGGCGGCACCGACAACCACCTGCTGCTGGCCGACGTCATGAGCATGGGCGTCACCGGCCGCGACATGCAGGAGCTGCTCGACCGCGCGCACATCACCGCCAACAAGAACGCCATCCCCTTCGACAAGCAGCCGCCCCACCTGGGCAGCGGCGTGCGCTTCGGCTCCCCCGCCGCCACCACCCGCGGCATGAAGGAGCCCGAGATGCGCCGCATCGGCGAGCTCATCCTCCGCCTCATGCGCGAGGGCGACGCCGCCGTGCCCGAGGTCAAGGCCGAGGTCATGGACCTCTGCGAGCGCTTCCCGCTCTATCCGGGCGTCATCTGATAACATGTACCGCGTGTTCGTCGTCGAGGACGACCCGGTCATCGCCGGGGCCGTCTGCTCGCAGATGGAAAGCTGGGGGCTCGAGGCCCGCTGCGCCGGGGACTTCGGCGCGGTGATGGCCGAGTTTGCCGCCTTCGACCCCCAGCTCGTGCTGCTGGACATCTCCCTGCCGCGCTTTTCGGGCTACCACTGGTGCGCCGAGATACGCCGGGTGTCCCAGGTGCCGGTGATGTTCATCTCCAGCGCCTCAGACAACATGAACATCGTCATGGCCATGAACATGGGCGCGGACGACTTCATCGCCAAGCCCTTCGACCTCGAGGTGCTCATGGCCAAGGTGCAGGCGCTGCTCCGCCGGGCCTACGACTTTGCCGGGACGGGCAAGGTGCTAGAGTGCGGCGGGGCGGTGCTCGACCTCGCGGGCGGGGCCCTGGTCTACGGCGGCGAGCGCGTGGAGCTCACGAAAAACGAGCTGCGCATACTCCAGGCGCTGATGGAGAACCACGGCTCCGTAGTCTCGCGCGACACGCTGATGCTCCGGCTCTGGCAGACGGACAGCTTCGTGGACGAGAACACGCTCACCGTAAACGTCACGCGGCTGCGGCGCAAGCTGGACGCCGTGGGCCTCGGCGACTTTGTCAAGACCCGCAAGGGCCTGGGCTACACCATAGACTGAGGGGGCGGAACGAGATGCTCATCCTCTCATATTTCAGGAAGCACTGGCAGGGGCCGGTGCTTTTCCTGCTTTGCGCCGCTATATGCGCCGTGGTGTTCTACCTCTACGGCCTGCCGGCGGAGTCCGTGCTGTACGCGGCGGCGCTCTGCCTGGTGCCCTGCCTCGGCTGGCTCATAGTGGACCTCCTCGCCTACGTCCGGCGCGTGCGGGCGCTGCGGGACCTCACGCGGAGCATCCGCGTCTCGATAGAGCGCCTGCCGGAGCCGCGGGACGGCGTGGAGGGCGCCTACGACGCGCTGCTGCGCGAGCTCTGGGACGAAAAGAGCAAGCTGGACGCCGAGTACGCCGCCTCCCGCCGCGAGGCCGAGGACTATTACGCCATGTGGGCGCACCAGATAAAGACGCCCATCGCGGCGATGCGATTGCTGCTCCAGCAGGGGGAGGCGCCGGACCGCGCGGCGGTGTCGGCGGAGCTCTTCCGCATAGAGCAGTACGTGGAGATGGTGCTCTCCTACCAGCGCCTGGGCAGCGACACGGTGGACCTCGTGCTGCGGCGCGTGGAGCTCGACCGCGTGCTGCGCGGCTGCGTGCGCAAGTTCGCGGGGCTCTTCATAATGAAAAAGCTGCCCCTCGAGCTCGAGGAGACCCACCTCGAGGTGCTGACGGACGAGAAGTGGCTCGCCTTCGTCATAGAGCAGCTGCTCTCCAACGCGCTCAAGTACACGCGCGAGGGGCGCATACACATCTATGCCGAGGGCCGGAGCCTCATCATAGAGGACACGGGCACCGGCATCGCGCCGGAGGACCTCCCCCGCCTCGGCGAGCGGGGCTTCACCGGCTACAACGGCCGTGCTGAAAAGGGCTCGACGGGCCTCGGCCTCTACCTCTGCCGCCGCATCTGCAATAAGCTGGGCCACAGCCTGCGCTTCGAGTCCGAACTCGCCCGCGGCACCCGTGCGATCATCGGCTTCTCCGACTACAACCTGGGCGTCGAATGACCCGGCGCGAAAAAAAAGGGACCCCTCCGGGGGTCCCTTTTTTTATTTATTTGCGGCGAAGTAGTCGCGCGTGGTTTGGGCGTCGTGCTGGATCTGGTCGCGCAGGGCGGTGGTGTCGGGGAAGCGGCGCTCGTCGCGGATGAAGTGGTGGAACTCCACCCTCACGCGGTGGTCGTAGAGGTCGCCGTCGTAGTCGAGGATGTAGCTCTCCACCGAGACGTGGTCGCCGCCGGAGACGGTCGGGCGGACGCCGACATTGGTCACCGCCATGCGCTCCGTGCCGTCGTCCAGGAACACCTTCGCGGCGTAGACGCCGTGGCGCGGCACCAGCACACCCGGGGCGAAGCCCATGTTGATGGTCGGCGAGCCCAGCTTGTGGCCGAGCCGGAAGCCGCTGCGCACCGTGTCCACCAGCGAGTGCGGGTGGCCCAGCAGGCGGTTCGCCTCCTCTATGCGCCCCTCCGTCAGCAGCGCGCGGATGCGCGTGGAGCTCACCACCTCGCCGTCTATCCGCACGGCGGAGATGATGTCGCAGCCCAGGCCGTGCTCCGTGCAGTAGGCCGCCAGCCGCGCCGGGCGGCCCTCCCCCTTCCAGCCGAAGGAGAAGTCGTAGCCCACGACGTAGTGGCAGGCGCGCATCTCCTCCGTGACGGAGTCTATGAACTCCCGCCAGGGCATGTGCATGGTCTTTTCGCTGAAATGGATGAACACCACGCTGTCTATGCCGTAGATGCGGCGGATTATCTCCGCGCGCTCCGCCGGCGAGTTGATGAGCGGCACCTCCACGCCCTTTACCAGCGTGTCCGGGTGCGTGTCGAAGGTCATGACGGCGGGCACGGCCCCCTTCTCCGCGGCGCGGCGCTTGGTCATCTCCATGAGCGCGGCGTGGCCCGCGTGCACCCCGTCGAAGAAGCCGAGGGCTATAACTCTCTTTTTATCAGGCATAAGCTCATACCTCGAAAAAGCTCTTTATCGTCTTTAATGCGCCGCCTTCCGCGCGGCAGAGGGCCAGAAATTCGCCGCTCTCGGCGTAGACCCGGCACTCTCCGGTAAAGTCCGCGTCGAACCTCACGTCCATGCCGTTGCGCAGGGCCTTTTCCGCCCGCGCGTCCTTCAGGAGCACCACCGGGCGGCCCGCGAAGAGCGCGTCCACCGGCAGCAGGCAGTTTTCCGCGCCGCGGCGCTCTATCTCCTCTATCGTCAGGGCGTCGCGCACGTCAAAGCCGCCCGCGCGCGTACGGCGCAGGCCCGACATGCAGGCCCCGCAGCCCAGCGCGCGGCCTATGTCGTCGCAGAGCGTGCGTATGTAGGTGCCCTTGGAGCACTCCACCTCGAGCACGAAGTCCCCGTCGCGCTCGCCCGTGCACTCCAGGCGGTATATCGTCACCGGGCGCGGCTTTCGCTCCACCTCGCCGCCCGCGCGGGCGATCTCGTAGAGCTTCTTGCCATTGTATTTCAAAGCCGAATACATGGGCGGGAGCTGCTCTATCTCCCCGCGGAAGGCCCCGAGCGCGGCCTCGAGCTCCGATAGCGTCGGGCGCTCCGGCGAGGTCGCGAGCACGGCGCCCGTGGTGTCCAGCGTGTCCGTCACGACGCCGGGGCGCAGCAGCGCGGTGTAGGCCTTGTCGTGCCCCTCCGCGAACTCCACGGCCCGCGTCGCGCGGCCCAGGAACACCACCAGCAGCCCCGTCGCCATCGGGTCCAGCGTGCCGGAGTGGCCTATGCGCCGCTGCCCCGTCATGCGCCGGAGCCTCCCGACCACGTCGTGGCTCGTCCAGCCCGCGGGCTTGTCCACGAGCAGTATGCCGCTCATTCCTCCGGCCATTTTTCGTCTATCGCGCGCAGCATCAGCCGCAGCGCCTCCTCAGGCCCGGCCTGGAGCGTGCAGCCCGCCGCCATGGCGTGGCCGCCGCCGCCGTACACCGCGCAGATCTCCGAGACGTTCACGCCCGGCCTGGAGCGGAGCGAGATCTTGCTCTCACCCGGCTTCGTCTCGCGGATGGTCATGCTCACGAGCGAGCCCTCCGCCTTGCCCGCGAGGCCGGCGAGGTCCTCGCAGTCGTTTTCCACCGCGCCGCAGTCCGCGAGCATCTGCAGCGTGACAGTGACGACGGAGATCTTGCCGCCGCGGAAGAACTGCATGCCGCTGAGCATCCGGCCCTCGAGGGCCATCCTCGCGCGGCTCTGGGTGCGGAAAAAGCGGATGTTCAGCGCGGAGTTGTCCGCGCCGAGGTCGATGAGCTCCGCCGCCGCCCTGAGCGTGGCGGCATTGGTGTTCGAGTACTGGAAGCAGCCGGTGTCCGTGCTGACGGCGATGTAGAGCAGCGTCGCCTCCTCGCGGCTGACGGAGCCGCACAGGGCCTTTATCACCTCCAGCACCAGCTCGCCGCAGGAGGACTTCTCCGCCGCGAGGCAGGTGTTCTCCGCAAAGTGGGAGTTCGAGGGGTGGTGGTCCAGAGCAAGGTTCACCGGCGCGGGCGTTCCCTCGGGAAACAGGCCCTCGCCGGCGACGTCGACCGTCACGACGCATGACGGCCGGAACCCCTCCGGCGCGAAATAGGGCGCGATGAAGGGGCGGTAGTTTTCGGTTATCTCAGGATTGGCAAAGCAGTAAGCGGTCTTGCCCGCGCGGCGGAGGGCCGAGCAGAGGGCGGCGCCGGAGCCCAGCGTGTCCCCGTCCGGGCGGCGGTGGCTGATGAGCAGATAGCCGTCGTGTCCGGCCAGGTAGGCCGCGCATTCATTCGCCCTCAGGTCCATCGCTGTCCTCCCTGCCCGTGTCCAGCTCCTCTATGAGCTTGCTGATGTGGGCGCCGTATTCTATGGAGTGGTCGAGCTCGAAGACGAGCTCCGGCGTGTAGCGCAGCGAGAGCGCCGCGCCCAGCTCGCGCCGCAGCCAGGGGCCGCAGCTCTTGAGCCCGCGTTTGAACTCGCGCTCGTCCAGCTCGCCGAGGACGGAGAGCCAAACCTTGGCGTACCTGAGGTCGCCCGTGGTCTCCACCCTCGTGACGCTTATCATCCCCTGCTGCACCCGCGGGTCCTTGACCTGGCGCAGCAGGCTCGACAGGACGCGCTGTATGTCGTCGTTCGTCCTGCCTATGCGGTTAGATGTTGACATATTAACCCTCTATCTGTTTCATGACGTAGGCTTCGATGATGTCGCCCTCGCGCTCGTCGTTGAACTTTTCTATCTGGATGCCGCACTCGTAGCCGGCGGCGACTTCCTTGACGTCGTCCTTGAAGCGGCGCAGGGAGGCCATCTCGCCCTCGAAAATGACTATGCCGTCGCGCACGACGCGGACGGAGCAGCCGCGCTGGACCTTGCCGTCGAGCACGTAGCAGCCGCAGACGGTGCCGACCTTGCTGACCTTGTAGAGCTGGCGGATCTCGACGTGGGCGATGACCTGCTCTTCATACTTCGGGGCCAGCATGCCCTTCATGGCGGCCTCGATCTCGTTTATGCAGTCGTAGATGACGCGGTACATGCGCATCTCGACGTTCGCCCTCGCGGCGTAGTCGCGCGCGGCGTTGTCCGGGCGCACGTTGAAGCCGACGATGATGGCGCCGGAGGTGGCGGCCAGCATGACGTCCGACTCCGAGATCGCGCCGACGCCGGAGTGGATGACGCGCACGCGGACCTCGTCGTTGGAGAGCTTCTCCAGCGAGGTCTTGACGGCCTCGGCGCTGCCCTGGACGTCCGCCTTGACGATGATGTTGAAGTCCTTTATCTCGCCCTGCTGGATGCGCGCGAACAGGTCGTCGAGCGTGACCTTCTTGGCGACGCCGAGGGTCTTGTCCTTGGCCTGCTGCTTGCGCTCCTCCACCAGCTCGCGGGCCATGCGCTCGTCGGCGACGGCGTTGAAGGTGTCGCCCGCGCCGGGGACCTCGTTCATGCCGGCGATCTCCACGGGGGTGGAGGGCCCGGCCTCGGTGACGCGCTGGCCCTTGTCGTTCACCATGGTGCGCACGCGGCCCACGGCCGTGCCCGCGATGATGATGTCGCCCTGGTGCAGCGTGCCGTTCTGGACGAGGACGGTCATTATCGGGCCGCGGCCCTTGTCGAGCCTCGCCTCGATGACCGCGCCCTTGGCCGCGCGGTTCGGGTTCGCCTTGAGCTCGAGCACCTCGGCCAGGACGACCAGGTTCTCCAGCAGGTTGTCTATGCCCTCGCCGGTCTTGGCAGAGATCGGGCAGACGATGGTGTCGCCGCCCCACTCCTCGCTGACGAGGTCGTATTCCGTGAGCTGCTGCTTTACGCGCTCCGGGTTCGCGCCGGGCATATCCATCTTGTTTATGGCCACGACAATGGGGATGTTCGCGGCCTTGGCGTGGTTGATGGACTCTATGGTCTGCGGCATGATGCCGTCGTTGGCCGCGACGACGAGGATGGCGATGTCCGTGACGGAGGCGCCGCGGGCGCGCATGGAGGTGAAGGCCTCGTGGCCCGGGGTGTCCAGGAAGGTTATCGGGCTGCCCTTGACGTTCACGGTGTAGGCGCCGATGTGCTGGGTTATGCCGCCGGCCTCGCCCGCCGCGACGTGCGCGTTGCGGATATAGTCCAGCAGGCTGGTCTTGCCGTGGTCGACGTGGCCCATGACGACGACGACCGGCGCGCGGGGGACGAGGTCCTCCGGCTTATCCTCGCTGTCGTCTATGAGCTTCTCCTCGACGGTGACGACGACCTCGTGCTCGACCTTGCAGCCGAGCTCCATGGCGACGAGGGCCGCGGTGTCGTAGTCTATTATGTCCGAGAGCGAGGCCATTACGCCGTTCTTGATGAGGGCGCGGACGACCTCGGCGCCCGTCTTTTTCATTCTGGAGGCCAGCTCGCCCACGCCGATGGTGTCGGGGATCTGGACCTTGAGCTGGGCCTTCTTGGCTATCTCGAACTGGAGCTTCTGCATGCGCTCGCGCTCCTCGGCGCGGCGCTTGGCGCTGGCGGCGGCCTGCTGCTGGCGCTGCTTCTGCTTGTTCTGGAACTTCTCCTTGCCGCGCTTGACGTTGTCGCCCGCGTGCGCGCCGGCGAGGCGGTCGAAGCGCTCGTCATACTTGCCGAGGTTCACATTGCCGCCGCCGCGCGTGTCTATGACGCGCTTCTCGGGCACCTGGCGCGGGACGTGGGGCTTTGCCTCCTTGGCCGGCGCGCTCTGCTTGGCGCTCTGCTGCGGCTGGGCGCTCTGCTGGGCCTGCGGCTGCTGGGGCTTTGCCTGCTGCGGCTGCGCGCTCTGCTGGGGCTTCGCCTGGCTCTGGGCCTGGGGCTGCGGCTCCGGCTCCGGCTTCTTCGCCGCCGGCTTCGCCTCCGGGACCTTGAAGAGGTCCTCCATCGTCGCGCACTGGTTGTGCTGCGTCAGATACTCGAAAACAAGGGAGAGCTCCGAATCCTCCAGCACCTGCATATGGTTCTTGGGCGCGGTGGCGTATTTGGTGAGGATCTCCGCTATGGCCTTTGAGGTCATGCCGAAGTCCTTTGCCAGCTCATGCACCCTGTACTTATCAAAACTACTCATGGTGTTCCCTCCCCGGTTTCCTTTTTGGCCCTGCGGCCTTGCGTCTCGCGGCCTTGTCGGCGCGGCGCTCCATCTCTTCGGCAAGCTGCCCGTATTCGTCCGGCGCGGCCTCGGCCAGCGCCGCGAGGAATGCGGACGAGAGCCCGAAGTCCGTGCACGCCGCCATGCTGCAGCCGGTCTTGCCCAGCAGCTGCGAGAGCTGCGCCTTGTCGTACGGCAGCGGCACCAGCAGCGTCCGGTGCCCGTAGAGATAGCCCTCCGCGCGCTTTCGCGCGTTCTCGGAGGCGTCCGCCGCCAGGAGCAGCAGCCGCGCCCGCCCGGCTCTCACCGCGGCGCCCGTGGCCGTCTCGCCCAGGTCTATTTTGCCGGCCCTTCGCATCAGGCCGAGATAATTAAGAGCTCTGTCCGTCTTGCGTCTCCTCCAGAAGGCCCGCGAGCCTCTCCATAACTTCGTCCGGTATTTTGACCTCCAGCGCCCGGTCGAGCGCGCGGGTCTTAACCGCCTTTTTGAAGCAGTCCGGGTTCGGGCACACGTAGGCGCCCCTGCCCGGCAGCTTGCCGCGCGCGTCGAAGGCGACCTCGCCCTCCGGCGAGCGCACCACGCGCAGCAGCTCCCGCTTCGGCTTCATCTCGCGGCAGCCAAGGCACTGCCGCATGGGTATTTTCTTCTGCACGGCGCCGCGCCTCCTTCAAATCGCCGGGCTCAGGCCTCGGCGTCGGACTTGATGTCTATCTTGTAGCCCGTCAGCTTGGCGGCGAGGCGGGCGTTCTGGCCCTCCTTGCCTATGGCCAGCGAGAGCTGGCTCTCCGGGACCACGACGCGGCAGCTCTTGCCCTCGTCGAGCAGCGTCACGCTCAGGACCTCGGCCGGGGCCAGGGCCGCGGCGACGTACTCCTCGGGCGACTCGCTGTACTTGACTATGTCTATCTTCTCGCCGCCGAGCTCCTCGACGATGCTGGCGACGCGGCCGCCGCGCGGGCCGACGCAGGCGCCGATGGGGTCCACCGCCGGGTCGTCGCTCCAGACGGCCATCTTCGTGCGGCTGCCCGCCTCGCGGGCGATGGACTTTATCTCCACGGTGCCGTCGAAGATCTCGGGCACCTCGAGCTCGAAGAGGCGCTTGACCAGGCCGGGGTGCGTCCTCGAGATGAGCACCTGCGGGCCGCGGGTGGACTTGCGGACCTCCACGACGTAGACCTTGATGCGGTCGCCCTCGTGCAGCTCCTCGCCCTTTATCCGCTCGCTGGCGGAGAGCATGGCCTCCGTGAACTCGGAGTTGGAGCTTATCTTGATGGACACCCCGCCTGTGCGCGGCTCTATGCGGGAGACCACGCCGGTGAGTATCTCGTGCTCCTTGGACGTGAACTCGTCGTAGATGATGCTGCGCTCGGCCTCGCGGATGCCCTGGATGATGACCTGCTTTGCGGCCTGGGCGGCGATGCGGCCGAATTTCTTCGTCTCCACGGGGATGGCGATGACGTCGCCTATCTTCGCCTTCTTGGAGAACTTGTGCGCGTTCTCGAGGTCGATCTCCTCGGTGGGCTCCTCCACCTCGGCGACGACGGTCTTGTTGATGACCAGCTCTATACGCTTTTTGTCCTCGTCGAGTATGACCTCCACGTTCTCGCCGTACTCCGGGTTGTCCTTGCGGAAGGCGGCAAGCATGGCCTGCTGGATCTTTTCGTACATGTACTCGCGGGGAATGCCCTTTTCCTTTTCAATGTCCTCCACCGCGGCGAAGAATTCTGCGTTCATCTTTAAAGCGCCCCTTCTGTCATATCGTCACGCTCAGCCGCACCTGGGCGACCTGCGCTTTTTGGTAAGTCTTTTCCGCGCCGTTTATCTCTATGGTGACGGCGCCGTCCGCATAGCCGCGGAGCGTGCCCGTGTGCGCCTTCGCGCCCTCCACGGGCTGATAGTGCCGGACCTCGACCTGCGAGCCCAGGAACTTTTCAAAGTCCCGCGGCCGCTTGAGCTCCCGCTCCACGCCCGCCGACGAGACCTCGAAGATGTAGCTCGTCGGGATGGGGTCCGCCTCGTCCAGCACAGGGTCCAGCGCGCGGGACACCGCCTCGCAGTCGTCTATCGAGACGCCGCCGGCCTTGTCTATATACACCCTCAGGTACCAGGCCCCGGCCTCCTTGACATATTCAACGTCCCAGATCTCGCAGCCCTCGGCCTCCACGACCGGCTGCGCCAGAGCCAGGACGGTATCCGTGATCTTGCTCATCGCGCGCTCCTTTGCCACATTCTGACAGTTTATTTTATTCCAACAAAAAGAGTGGGCGGGACCCACTCAAACGAAAACTACATAACTAACATTAGTATATTACCATATACCCGCTTTCAATGCAAGCATTTTTTCTCCGCAAAAGGAGGGCCGCGCGGAGGTATCCGCGCGGCCAAAAAAGAGGATCATGAAATGAAAAAGAAGAAACCCTTGCTTGCAGAACCTATAATAGCGGATAAATGTTACCGAAACAATCGCAGTCTTGTTACAGAAAGATTAAGTTTATGAAAAGCGGGCCCGGAATATGCCTTCCGGGCCCGCGGCGGATAAATCTTACAGCGCGTTGGAGCGGTTCACGAGGACGGAGAGGTCGACGTACTCCTCGGGCGCGGACTCCTTCTCCTCGTCCGTCTCGGAGACGAAGTTCCGGTAGACGGCCAGGCCGGAGCCGGCGGGGATGAGCTTGCCGATGATGACGTTCTCCTTGAGGCCGACGAGGTGGTCGACCTTGCCCTTGATGGCGGCCTCGGTGAGGACCTTGGTCGTCTCCTGGAAGGAGGCGGCGGAGAGGAAGCTCTCGGTCGCGAGGGAGGCCTTGGTGATGCCCATGAGCAGCTGGGTGTAGGTGGCCTCACGCAGCGGCTCACCGCTCTCGGAGAGCTCGCCGGCCTGGGTGCGGGCGGCGACCTCCTCGTTGGCGGTGCGCAGCTCGGAGATGTCCACGGTGGCGCCGGAGAGGAGCTTGGTGTCGCCCGCGTCCTCTATGCGCACCTTGCGCATCATCTGGCGCACGATGACCTCGATGTGCTTGTCGTTGATGTCGACGCCCTGCTGGCGGTAGACCTTCTGGACCTCCTGGACGAGGTAGTTGCGGACGCCGGGGCGGCCGAACTCGTCGTCGTCTATGCCGCGGATGCGCAGCACGTCGTGCGGGTTGAGCGCGCCGGCGGTGAGCTCCTGGCCCTTGTCCACGTGCGCGCCCGCGGTGACGAGGATGCCCGCGGAATAGGGCACGGTGTAGACGCGGGTGTCGCCGTCGGCCTCGTTGGTGACCGTGATGGCGAAGATGGAGTTCTTGCGCGTCTCCTCGATGGAGACGGTGCCGGAGATCTCGCTGAGGACGGCCATCTTCTTGGGCTTGCGGGCCTCGAACAGCTCCTCGACACGGGGCAGGCCCTGGGTGATGTCGTCGCCCGCGATGCCGCCGGTGTGGAAGGTACGCATCGTGAGCTGGGTGCCGGGCTCGCCGATGGACTGGGCCGCGATGACGCCGACGGCCTCGCCCGGGTTGACCGGCTGGCCGACGGCCAGGTTGATGCCGTAGCACCTGGCGCAGACGCCGCTCTTGGCCTTGCAGGCCAGGACGCTGCGGATGAGGACCCTGTCGATGCCGTGGGCACTGAGCACCTCGGCGTCGGCGGGCATGAGCATGTGGTCGGTGTCGAAGAGGATCTCGCCGGTGGCGGGGTCGGTGACGGGCACGGCGGGATACCTGCCGTGGATGCTGACGGCCAGGGACTGGACCTCCTGGCCCTTCTCATAGATGGCGGTGGCCCAGACGCCCTCGGTGGTGCCGCAGTCGTCCTCGCGGATGATGACGTCCTGGGAGACGTCGACCAGGCGGCGGGTCAGGTAGCCGGAGTCCGCGGTACGCAGGGCGGTGTCGGCCAGGCCCTTGCGGGCGCCTCGGCTGGAGATGAAGTACTCCAGGACGGACAGGCCCTCGCGGAAGTTCGCCTTGATGGGGATCTCGATGGTCTTGCCTGCGGTGTTGGCCATCAGGCCGCGCATGCCGGCCAGCTGGCGGATCTGGTTCATGGAGCCTCGGGCGCCGGAGTTCGCCATCATGTAGATGGGGTTGTACTCGTCGAGGCAGTTCTGCAGCGCGCCGGTGACGTCCTTCGTCGTCTGCTCCCACTCGTCAACGACCAGGCGGTAGCGCTCGTCGTTGGTGATGAAGCCGCGGCGGTACTGCTTTTCGATGTCGAGGACCTTGCTCTCGGTGGCCTCGATGAGGGTCTTTTTCGCGTCGGGGACGGTCATGTCCGCGATGGATATCGTGATGGCGCCCTTGGTGGAGTACTTGAAGCCGAGAGCCTTGATGTTGTCGAGCACCTCGGCGGAGATGGTGAAGCCGTACTTCTGGATGCAGCGGTCGATGATGTCGCCCAGCTGCTTTTTGCCGACCTGGAAGCCGATCTCGTGGTCGAAGGCGTGCGCCGGGTCGCTGCGGTCGACGTAGCCGAGGTCCTGCGGGATGGGCTCGTTGAAGATGATGCGGCCGACGGTGGTCTGGATGACCCTGTGGGCGGGCGCGCCGTCTATGGTCTTCTCCACGCGCACGAGGATGGGGGCGTGGATGCCGATGTCGCCGTAGTTGTAGGCCATGATGGCCTCGGCGGGGGTGGCGTAGGCCTTGAGAGGCTTGTACTCGGCCTCCTTCTTGCCCTCCTTCTTCGCGGCCTTGTTGGCGGCGACGAAGTCGTCGGCGTCCACGACCTCACCGGCGGTCAGGCCGGTCTCGCCGGCGTCGGTGACGAACACCTGCTCGGCGCCCTTCTCGGCCTTGCCGAGGCGGACGTAGGTGAGGTAGTAGGAGCCGAGGATCATGTCCTGGGTCGGGACGGTGACGGGGTGGCCGTCCTGCGGGCGCAGGAGGTTGTTGGCCGAGAGCATGAGTATGCGGGCCTCGGCCTGGGCCTCGGCGGACAGGGGCAGGTGGATGGCCATCTGGTCGCCGTCGAAGTCGGCGTTGTAGGCGGTGCAGACCAGGGGGTGCAGCCTGAGGGCGCGGCCCTCGACCAGGATGGGCTCGAAGGCCTGGATGCCCAGGCGGTGCAGCGTGGGCGCGCGGTTGAGCAGCACGGGGTGCTCCTTGATGACCACGTCCAGCGCGTCCCAGACCTCGGTGCGCTGCTTGTCTACCATCTTCTTGGCGGACTTGATGTTGTTGGCGACGCCGTCCTCGACCAGCTTCTTCATGACGAAGGGGCGGAAGAGCTCTATGGCCATCTCCTTGGGCACGCCGCACTGGTATATCTTCAGGTCGGGGCCGACGACGATGACGCTTCGGCCGGAGTAGTCGACGCGCTTGCCGAGCAGGTTCTGGCGGAAGCGGCCCTGCTTGCCCTTGAGCATGTCGGAGAGGCTCTTGAGCGCGCGGGAGTTGGCGCCGGTGACGGCGCGGCCGCGGCGGCCGTTGTCGATGAGGGCGTCCACGGCCTCCTGGAGCATGCGCTTCTCGTTGCGGACGATGATGTCCGGCGCGTTGAGCTGCATGAGGCGCTTGAGGCGGTTGTTGCGGTTTATGACGCGGCGGTAGAGGTCGTTCAGGTCGCTGGTGGCGAAGCGGCCGCCGTCGAGCTGGACCATGGGGCGCAGCTCGGGCGGGATGACCGGCAGGACGTCGATTATCATCCACTCGGGCTTGTTGTGGCTCAGGCGGAAGGCCTCCACGACCTCCAGGCGCTTGACCAGCTTGGCCTTCTTCTGGCCGCCGGCGGTGGCGAGCTCCTCGCGCAGCTTGACGGAGAGCTCCTCGCAGTCTATCTGGGAGAGCAGCTTCTTGATGGCCTCGGCGCCCATGCCGGCGTCGAAGTCGTTTTCATACTTCTCGCGCATGTCGCGGTACTCGCGCTCGGAGAGGATCTGGCAGCGCTCCAGCGGCGTGTCGCCGGGGTCGGTGACGATGTAGGCGCCGAAGTAGAGCACCTTCTCGAGTATCCTCGGGGTGATGTCCAGCAGCAGGCCCATGCGGGAGGGGATGCCCTTGAAGTACCAGATGTGGCTGACGGGCGCGGCCAGCTCTATGTGGCCCATGCGCTCGCGGCGGACCTTGGCCTTGGTGACCTCGACGCCGCAGCGGTCGCAGATCTTGCCCTTGTAGCGGATCTTCTTGTACTTGCCGCAGTGGCACTCCCAGTCCTTGGTGGGCCCGAAGATGCGCTCGCAGAACAGGCCGTCGCGCTCGGGCTTGAGGGTGCGGTAGTTGATGGTCTCCGGCTTCTTGACCTCGCCGTAGGACCAGGCGCGTATCTGCTCAGGGGAGGCAATGCCTATTTTGATAGCGTCAAAGGGTGTGTAGCTCATGGCTTATTCCTCCTCCATTCCAAGTTCGTCTCCGGAAAAGCCCGGGAAACTGTCGTCATCGCCGTCGTCGTCATCGTCCAGGCTGCCCAGCTCCAGGTCGTCCTCGGGGACGTTCTCGATGCTGAAGCCGGCGTCCTCTATCTCGCTGTCGTCGGCGCGGTATTCGTCCTTCATGCCGGGGATGTAGTCGTCGTCATCGTCGTCCTTGAGCTCTATCTCGTCGCCGTTCTTGTCGAGGATGCGGACGTCGAGGCAGAGGCTCTGCAGCTCCTTGACCAGGACCTTGAAGCTCTCGGGCACGCCCGGCTGCGGGATGTTGTGGCCCTTGACGATGCTCTCGTAGGTCTTGACACGGCCGGTGACGTCGTCGGACTTGACGGTGAGTATCTCCTGCAGGGTGTACGCCGCGCCGTAGGCCTCGAGGGCCCAGACCTCCATCTCGCCGAAGCGCTGGCCGCCGAACTGGGCCTTGCCGCCCAGGGGCTGCTGCGTGACGAGGCTGTACGGGCCGGTGGAGCGGGCGTGGATCTTGTCGTCCACGAGGTGGTGCAGCTTGAGGAAGTAGACGTAGCCGACGGTGACGGCGTTGTCGAAGCGCTCGCCGGTGCGGCCGTCGTAGAGGTAGCTCTTGCCGTCCTCACGCAGGCCCGCGAGCCTGAGGGTGTCGCGGATGGTGGACTCGTTGGCGCCGTTGAAGATGGGCGTCGCCACCTTCCAGCCCAGGGCCTGGGCGGCGTAGCCCAGGTGGACCTCCAGCACCTGTCCTATATTCATACGGGAGGGGACGCCCAGGGGGTTGAGCACGATGTCCAGCGGCGTGCCGTCGGGCATGTAGGGCATATCCTCGCGCGGGAGTATGCGGGAGACGACGCCCTTGTTGCCGTGGCGGCCGGCCATCTTGTCGCCGACGGAGATCTTGCGCTTCTGCGCGATATAGACCCTGACGACCTGATTTACGCCGGGGCTCATCTCGTCGCCCGCCTCGCGGGTGAAGACCTTGACGTCGACTATGATGCCGCTCTCGCCGTGGGGGACCTTCAGCGAGGTGTCGCGCACCTCGCGGGCCTTCTCGCCGAAGATGGCGCGCAGCAGGCGCTCCTCGGCGGTGAGGTCGGTCTCGCCCTTGGGCGTGACCTTGCCGACGAGGATGTCGCCGCTCCTGACCTCGGCGCCGACGCTGATTATGCCGCGCTCGTCCAGGAACTTGAGCGCGTCGTCGCCCACGCCGGGGATGTCGCGGGTGATCTCCTCGGGCCCGAGCTTGGTGTCGCGCGCGTCGCACTCGTACTCCTCCACGTGGATGGAGGTGAACACGTCCTCCATGACGAGGCGCTCGTTGAGGAGGATGGCGTCCTCGTAGTTGTAGCCCTCCCAGTTCATGTAGCCGACGAGGATGTTCTTGCCGAGGCTGATCTCGCCGTGGCTGGTGGAGGGGCCGTCGGCTATGACGTCGCCCTTGGCGACGCGCTCGCCCGCGCCGACGACCGGGCGCTGGTTGATGCAGGTACCCTGGTTGGAGCGGGAGAACTTTATGAGCTTGTAGTTCTTGACCTCGCCGGAGTCGTAGCGCACGACGATGTTCGTGGCCGAGACGCTCTCGACATAGCCGTCCTCCTCGGCGAGGATGGTGACGCCGGAGTCCACGGCGCACTTGTGCTCGATGCCGGTGGCGACGATGGGGGCCTCGGTGGTCATCAGAGGCACGGCCTGGCGCTGCATGTTCGCGCCCATCAGGGCACGGTTCGCGTCGTCGTTTTCGAGGAAGGGTATCATCGCGGTGGCGATGGAGACCATCATGCGCGGGGAGATGTCGACATAGTCCACGCGCTCGCGGTCGACCTCGATGATCTCGTCGCGGTGGCGGCAGGTGACGCGCTTGTTCTTGAGGCAGCCGTTCTCGTCGAGCGGCTCGGTGGCCTGGGCGACGATGTAGCGGTCCTCGACGTCGGCGGTCATATACTCGACCTCGTCGGTCACGAAGCAGTCCGGCTTGCGGACCTTGCGGAAGGGCGTGACGAGGAAGCCGTATTCATTGACGCGGGCGTAGCTCGCGAGGTAGCTGATGAGGCCGATGTTCGGGCCTTCGGGGGTCTCTATGGGGCAGAGGCGGCCGTAGTGGCTGTAGTGGACGTCGCGGACGTCGAAGTTCGCCCTCTCGCGGCTCAGACCGCCGGGGCCGAGGGCCGACATGCGGCGCTTGTGCGTGAGCTCGGCCAGGGGGTTGGTCTGGTCCATGAACTGGGAGAGCGGCGAGGAGCCGAAGAACTCCTTGATGGCCGCGGTCACGGGCCGGATGTTGATGAGGCTCTGCGGGGTGACGATGTCGAGGTCCTGCAGCGTCATGCGCTCGCGGATGACGCGCTCCATGCGGGAGAAGCCTATGCGGAACTGGTTTTGCAGCAGCTCGCCCACGCTGCGGACGCGGCGGTTGCCGAGGTGGTCTATGTCGTCCGCCGTGCCGATGCCGTGAGCAAGGCAGCAGAGATAGTTCACCGAGGCGAACATGTCGTCCACGATTATGTGCTTGGGGATGAGGATGTCGATGTTGTCCTTTATGGCCTCTTTGAGCTCGTCGCCCTGGTACTGCTCCAGGAGCTGGCGCAGGATGATGAGCCTGACCTTCTCGTGCACGCCGACCTCGGCGGGGTCGAAGTCCACGAAGTGGGCCATGTCGACCATGCCGTTGGTGAAGACGCGCACGTCCCTGCCGTCGGCGCGGAGCGTGACGTCCGTGACGCCGCAGGAGTCGAGATACTCGGCCCGCTCGCGGGTGAAGACCTCGCCCGGCTCGGCGATGAGCTCGCCGGTGACGGGGTCGGCGACGGGGGCGGCCAGCTGGTGGCCGATGAGCCTGCCGGCCAGGCCGAGCTTCTTGTTGAACTTGTAGCGGCCCACGGAGAAGAGGTCGTAGCGGCGGCGGTCGAAGAAGAGGCCGTCGAGCAGCGTCTCGGAGCTCTCCACCGTCGGGGGATCGCCCGGGCGCAGCTTGCGGTAGATCTCGAGCAGGGCGTCCTCACGCGTGACGAAGCTGTCCTTGTCCAGCGTGGTGACGATGCGCTCGTCGTTGGCAAAGACCTCCTTGAGCTGCTCGCTGGTCACGCAGCCGGCGACGGGGTCGCTCAGGCAGGTCAGCCAGGTGTAGGGCTTATCCGCGTCGTAGCGGCCCATGGCCTTCAGGAAGAGGGTGACGGGCAGCTTGCGGTTTTTGTCTATGCGGACGTAGAAGATGTCGTTCGCGTCCGTCTCATACTCCAGCCAGGCGCCGTGGTAGGGGATGACGGTGGTGCCGTAGGTGGAGATCTGGGCCTTGTCCGTCTTCTTGTCGTAGTACACGCCGGGGGAGCGGACGATCTGCGAGACGATGACGCGCTCGGCGCCGTTTATCACGAAGGTGCCGCCCGCGGTCATGAGCGGGAAGTCGCCCATGAAGATCTCCTGCTCCTTGATCTCCTCCGTCTCCTTGTTGCGGAGACGCACGCTCACCTTGAGAGGAGCGGCATACGTGGCGTCGCGCGCCTTGCACTCCTCCTCGGAATACTTGGGCTTCTCGTCCATGGAGTAGTCCACGAAGCTCAGCTCCAGGTTGCCCGAGTAGTCCGTGACCGCGTCCACGTCGCGGAACACCTCGCGCAGGCCCGTGTCGAGGAACCACTTGTAGGACTTCTTCTGGATCTCCAGGAGGTTCGGCATGTCCTGGATCTCGGTGCTCCTCGCGAAGCTCTTCCTCAGCGTCTTACCGTAGTAAACATCCTTTGGCATCAATGCACACTCCTTGTGTTGGAATCTTGTGTACACCCGGCTGGGTTGTCAGTTGTTTGCGGCGCTCTGTTGCAATTGAGCGAAAATCTGATAGAATAAAGCCATAGCTGAAAATGGGTCAATATCCGTCCTCAGGAGACATAGCAAGTTATTGTATCATCATAGTGCACTTAATGTCAAGTGCCGTTTTGTTAAGAATTACGATTTTTGGTGCGGGGATGTGTTCTCCGCCTTTTTTTATTGGCTGCGGAGGTGCAAATGGACGCTGCTGCTGTTATTCTGCTCATGGTGGAGGCCGTGATGGCCCTGCTGCTGCTCTACTTCGACGGGCTCTTGAAAAAGCCCGTGCAGGTGCTGACCTGCGCGGGGCTCGTGGCCGCGGCCTTTGTGCTGCGCGCGCTGTTTTTCAGCTACGAGACGCTCGACTACCAGGACTTCCTCGCCCGCTGGGTGCAGTATTTCCGCGATAACGGCGGCTTTGCGGCGCTCAAAGATTCGGTCGGCAACTACAATGTCCCCTACCTCTATTTCCTCGCGCTCTTCTCCTATGTGGACATCTACGACCTCTATCTAATAAAGCTGCTCTCCACGTTCTTCGACGTGCTGCTGGCCTTCGGGGCGATGCGGCTCACGGGGCTCTTCACGCGCAGCCGCGTGAAGCTGCTCTTCGTCTACTTCGCCGTGCTCTTCTGGCCCACGGTGGTGCTCAACAGCGCGGTCTGGGGCCAGTGCGACAGCATATATGTCGCGCTCGGGCTGCTGGCCGTATACTGGGCCATGGACGGGCGGCCGGTGCTCGGCATGGCGGCGATGGCGGCGTCCTTCGCCTTCAAGCTGCAGGCCGTGTTCATCATGCCGGTGTTCGTGCTGCTGCTCATAGCGCGGCGCGTGAAGCTCCGGCACTTCCTCGTGTTCCCCGCGGTGTATATGCTGCTGATGCTGCCCGCCGTCTTCGCCGGGCGGCCGGTGCTGGACACCATAACGCTCTACTTCGACCAGATGGGCACCGTGGGCAGCGCGCTCAACTACAACTCCCCCTCCGTCTACGCCTTCGCGCGCAGCGTGTCCGACGAGGCCCTGGCCTCCAAGCTCGGCATCGCGGCGGCCTTTGCGCTGATGCTGGCCGTGTTCGGCTGGTTCTGGTGGCGGCGCGGCTCCATCACCAACTGGGCCCTGCTCGGCGGGGCGCTGCTCCTCGTCGTGGGCATCCCCTTCCTGCTGCCGCACATGCACGACAGGTACTTCTTCTGTGCGGACATCCTCTCGCTCGTCTTTGCCGCCGCGGCGCCGGTGTACTTCTTCCTGCCGCTGCTGTGCGAGTTCGCCTCCCTGCTCGGCTACCACGCCTATCTCAAGATGCGCTACCTGCTGCAGATGCACTACGGCGCGGGCGCGCTGGCCATCGTCACAGTCATAGCCGCCGTGTTCACCGCCGCCCAGCTCCACCCCGTGCAGAGGCGCAAATACTCTTGAAAAATTTTTGTTGACAAACCGCGATATTCTGCTATAATACCAAATGCGCCTTTCCCCAGCCGATATGCGAGAGTGCTGGAACTGGCAGACAGGCAGGCTTGAGGTGCCTGTGTCTCATTTACAGGCGTGTGGGTTCAAGTCCCATCTCTCGCACCAAGGGTCCCGGACATCCGTGTCCGGGACCCTTTCCTTTTCTCCGCCGCCCCTCTCCGGGCGGCATTTTCTTTTGCCCGGGCTCTTTTATCGTCTGAATGCTTAAAGTTTGCCGCCCGTAAATGGAGGAATATACAAAAATATCCGCCGCGGTGCTCCGGGCGTTGACAGCGGTCTTGTACGTATATTATCATGTGCTCAGGAGTTGCTTAAACGTTTAAGCATGGATTTTGCAGCGTTTGGGCTGATGGACAAATTATTCAATAAGGAGGACATGAAATGAAAAAGCTGCGCATACTGCTCTGCCTGGCTCTGGCCGCGGTGCTCTGCCTGGGCCTCGCCGCCTGCGGGGAGACCGCCGAGGAGCCCTCGGGCGGGTACAAGGTCACCTTCTACGACAGCGACGGCGTGACCGTGCTGGCCGAGACCACCGCCGAGGAGGGCCAGCCCGTCGCCGACCCGGGCCTCACCAAGGAGGGCTACGTCATCCAGGGCTACTACTCCACCCCCGCCCTGCTCATCTCCTACGACATGTCGGCCCCCGTCACGGCGGACACCTCGGTCTTTGTGGCCTGGCAGTCCTCCGTCGTGGACGAACGCGCCTGGATGTTAGCGGGCTCGCTCGCGGGCTACCCCGAGAACAACTGGGGCCACGCCTGGCCGCAGGACGACTTCCTCATGCAGCCCGTGGAGGGTGAGTTCAACACCTTCACCATAGAGCTGAACCTCTACGAGGGCGACGAGTTCAAGATAGCCGTCATCGACCAGGACTACAACTGGGGCGACTCCATAGACGCCTCCGGCCTCGCGGACGACACCTACCTCTCCGGCGGCGAGGACGCCTTCGCCTCCGGCGCGAACATCAAGGTGCTCGAAAACGGCCTCTACAAGCTCACGCTCAGGACCGACGCCGAGACCCTCTCGCTCTGCAAGCTCAGCTGCGAGAAGATAGGCGAGGCCGCCGAGCTGGCCGCCCCGGCCTTCGACTTCCAGATCCAGGGCAACTTCAACAACTGGGGCGAGGACCCGGAGAGCTTCAAGATGCTGCAAAACGGCTCGGACAACATCTGGTACTACCTGCTCACCATCACCGAGGCCGATTACGACACCGCCAACGGCAACGACTTCGCCATGTTCGGCATCAAGAACCTCGTCAACGGCGACTGGTACGACATGCGCAACCTCGACCCCGCCGCGGCGCCGAACATCTCGCTCACCGCGGGCACCTACATAGTCTGGCTGGCGCTCGATGTCCAGGATAACCAGCCCGTGGTCACTACGCTCTACGCCGCCGAGCCCGCCTACTACGTCGTGGGCACCTGCGGCAATGCCGGCTGGGCCGCGGACGCCAACGCCGAGAACACCGCCTACATGATGCAGCCCCAGGACGACGGCACCTACAAGCTGGACGTCACCTTCACGGACGCCGAGATAGTCGACTGGGCGGACAACAAGGTCGCCTTCAAGATAGCCTACGGCGCGAACGGCACCGTCGCCAACGAGTACTGGTACGGCACCGCCTCCGGCGACAACATCACCGTCGACCCCGGCACCTACACCATCGTCTTTGACCCCGCCACGGGCGGCATAACCTACTGAGCACGAAAAAAGCGGCGGAAGG
>UMJY01018237.1_pt1 | contig 25628 bp, 12 predicted proteins | sample 1966191 | NCBI WGS metagenome assembly UMJY01 (sample SAMEA4836161, study PRJEB28245) | human gut metagenome | biome: gut microbiome; material: fecal sample | place: Denmark | collected 2008 | reverse complement strand
CAGGAAGCAATCAAATTAGGGGGAACCTATCATGGCCGTGTTAAAACACATCGCAATAAAAAACGCTGATTACAGTGCGGCAGTCTGCTATTTGAAATATCAGCATGATGAACGACACTTAAAACCGCTCCTTGATGAAAACGGGAGCATGATGCTCCGCAGCGAATTTCACATGAATGGAGTAAACTGCAATCCCGACACCTTTGATCTTGAGTGCGAAATGCTCAATGACCAGTATCGAAAAAACTACCGATACGACGAAGTCAAGTCCCATCACTATATCATCAGTTTTGATCCGCGCGATAAAGACGAACACCATCTTACTGGCGAGAAAGCACAAACCCTGGGACTTGAATTTGTGAAGAATCATCTTCCCGGCCATCAAGCATTGGTCTGTACTCACACGGATGGACATAATGGCAGTGGCAACATCCATGTTCATATCATAATCAACAGCTTACGGAAACTGGACATAGAGCCACAGTCGTACACCACACGCAGCATTGACTGCAAAGCAGGATACAAACATCACCTGACAAAAGATTATCTAAAATACTTACAGCAGGAACTTATGAATCTATGCCAGCGTGAAAATCTGTATCAGGTCGATCTTCTCTCTCCGGCTCAACATAAAATCACTGAAGCTGAATACTGGTTGCAAAAGCGAGGGCAGAAAGAGCTGGAAGATATAAACGAACAGATCATTGCTGATGGCATGAATCCAATGGAAACAACATTTCAGACTCGTAAGCAGTTTGTTCGGAATGCCGTTTCAGAGATTTCTTCCTCCGCAATTTCGTTTGAAGATTTTCAAAGCCAGTTATTTGAAAAGTATAAGATTCATGTGAAAGAAAATCGGGGAAGATATAGCTATCTGCATCCAGAGCGAGAGAAGTACATTTCTGGTCGCTCTTTAGGCACAAATTTTGATAAAGATTATTTGCTCAATCTTTTTGAAGCCAATGCACTTGCTGCTGAGCAAGAAGAAAAGCAACGACAGACCATGCCCGATTACCATGCAGACCCGATTGCCATTCTCTTCATTCGCTCTGATCTGCGTCTTGTTGTGGACTTGCAGAACTGTATTAAAGCTCAACAGAGCAGAGCTTATGCTCAAAAAGTCAAAATTTCCAATCTTCAGCAGATGGCAAAGACCGTAGCTTACATTCAGGAAAACGGATTCGATACCAGAGAAAATTTACAGACAACCTACGATAGCATCACATTACAGATGCACGATGCACGGCAAAAGACAAAGGACACCGAAACACAAATCAAATCTGTGAATGAGCAAATCCACTATCTGGGTCAGTATCTTTCCACAAAATCCACCTACAATGAATTTTTGAAAGCTCGCTTCAAAGGAAAATATCGCAAGGATCACGCTGATGAAATTGAGAAGCACGAAAAAGCCGCCCAGATTCTGAAAGCACAAAATCCAGACGGCTCACTTCCGAAGATGAAAGATTTGAAACTTGAAAAAGAACGATTACTTGCCTTGAAAGCGGCTCAATACGACACCTACACCTATTATAAAGATTATCAAAAAGAATTGCGAACAGCCTGTGCCAATGTTGACAGCATCTTGGGGCAGCACCACATTCGAGATCACATTCAACGCACAGAACAGACCCTTTAAGCAAAAAAGAGCCACCATAGGCTACCCTTTTGGGGGTAAGCCTATGGTGGCTCTTGCACTATTTTCAGTCTTTAAGCGTCCCTGTATTTCAAGAAACCATTTTGTAATTCCACAAAGCGATCCTGAAATATTTCTTCCAACGCCTGTTTGCAGGGAACCCTCTGCATCCGGGCAACAACAGATCACTTCCTGTTCCGTTCCATATCAGCCGACTGCTCTTGGCTACTCTTTTGCTTTTCCCGTGCCATCTGCCTGATTCGCAATTTATCAAGAACGGATTCCCGTCCGTTGATTATGCGGGGCTTAGGGAGATTGTTGGCACAGCCATCAATCATATTGTAGTTCTGTTCCGTAGTTGATTCTACGGCCCGAACATATTCCCCGTTCTCATAGAACTTCTGATAATGTTCCATCTGGTGTAGTGACGGCTTCTGGTTCATCGGCTTTTCCATCAGCGGTGGATGCAGATAATCCAGAATCTTTTTTCTGGCATCCTCATCCAACCCTTTTCGGATTTCAGTGGAAACCAGTTTGCCAGAAGCATCTACAATCACGTTCGGTGCTTTTTCCTTATAGACTTCATGCTGCATCAGAAAAAAGTGCTGGCTTTCTACTACGCATTCTTCGGTTGCCATCCACGTTCCAGCACATCCATCTATAAAAAGATTTTTCGTGTCAAGTGTAACCAGAATGCCAGAACTACTACTGCGGATAAAGCCAGCAACCACAACAAGGGAGTCCTTATCCACAAAATACGCCGTGATTTCTCCCTGTTGGTTTATGACAATCACATCACCGACACCAAATGGACGGCCACGGAAATTCTTCGGTCGATGCTCTTCCAACCGTTTCCGAATCATCTCTGGTGTGTCCGATGTAAACAACTTGGTAAAATACGCCTGCTGATAATTTTGTACGATCACCTGAAAATGATGTTCCGTCAAATACTGATATGAACGTGACCGATACGCAGCAAGTTCTGCACTTTCTTTCAGCTGATAGACCGCATACTGATTGATATTCATTTTGCCACCACATCCTGAAGATACGGTTTAAGGTCAAGCTCTGAAAATTCCATGTCTGAAATAGAGCGCATCTTTTTCATGGTAGATGCTACCAAAGGAAAGACTTCGGCATCATCCTCCACAAACGGAACAACTTCCTCGATATATCTCATGGTTTCCGTCCGTGTCGGCTGCTCAAACATTGCCATAACCATCATCTCATCTGCATTAAACTTCATCTTGCTCACAGTTCCATTTCTCCTTTCTTCTTTGCCTTCTTCGGTTTTGCCTGTTCCTGATGAGGCTGCTGCTCCTGCGCCTTTTTGCGATTCTTCAACGCTTCACGAACAGACTGCCGGGTGTTGGGGCGTTCTTCCAACTCCTTGCTTGCCTGCCGCTTTTCCAAAAGCGTTTTCATATCCGAAATTGCTTTCTGCACCAGCGGGCTTTCCCGGTAATGCTGGATATGGTTGACAACCTCTGCCTGCACTTCTCCGCCTACCATCAGGTCAAACATTCCCGAATAGATGCTTCCATCTTCAAGAGAAAAGCCAATGCTCTTGATTCCGTTCATCCGCTCTGCCGGAATCTTATCGTAGATTTCCAATGCCTGCTCCAATGTCAGATTGTCATGGAACTCTCCCATCACCGGAAACTCTGCACACTCTGCCACATAAAAGCTGATGTTCGCTTCCGGCGCAGGCTTCTCTGTTGCCAGCTTTTCTTTCATTGCTTCTGCCCGCTGTGTTTCTGCGCGGTATGACTGTTCCTGAAGATACGCAGTACTAATCACACCACACTCAGAAACGCTGTGTCCGTGTTCTGCCAGAACTTCTTCCATCATTTCCTGCACAGGTCTATATCCATCCACTTCGATGATACCGCCGTCCATTACCGTGAAGTCCTTATTATATAAGGTATAGTCGTAGCCATCCTCGCTGGTCTGGATGTAAAAATAGCCATCGTTGATTTCATAGGCTACCGCCACATCCTGCACTTTCAACGCTTCTGCCACCAGTGCGACCACATGGTTCTGGATGTATGGATTATCCCAGCCCGGAACTTTCTTGTAGTCCTCTACGATCATGTCAATACCGTTCTTACACTGCACAATGTCCAGACTGCCCGGAAGTGGATCAGGCGTTTTCTCTACGCCAAGGGCTTTCAGATGAAAATTCGGAACCTGCTGATAGCAGGACATTGCATCATCGAGATTCCCGAACTTCTCAATTTTCATCGGATTGGTCTGCAAATCTGTCACAACATAGAACTGCTGGACAAACGGTTTTTCTGGCTCCCGCTGCTGTTCAGCCGCAAGTTCTTTACGGTACATATCCACAAACCCGTTCAGCACAGCCGGGTGACTGCGCACGATCCAGTCGGTGCGGATATTGCTGCCCCGTTCTCCCTTGCAGGTGGTGTCTGCCCATTCCTTATTACTGTGTGAATAGCGTCCGTCATGATTGTTATAATTCAGCGTATACGCCAGAATATAGCCCATGCGCTCCATGCCAAACTGTTCAACGACGGACTTCGTAGCATCGTCTGCAAGGTGCATTCCATCGAAATTGTCTGCAATCGCTTCTTCAATGGCATTTCTGCAATCTTCATTGAGCTGTCTGGAAATGCGGTACAAATCCACCTCGCCATTCTCTGCTGCATAGGCAAAAGATTCGTAATAAACCGGAACATCCGAATTATCCGTGCGACTTTCCTCCTCCACAGGCACAACCTGTTCTTTTTGCGAAGTCGGATTCTTTTCAGCAAAATATTCCTTTACGGCATCCTGGAAATCCTCATCAAAGCCGTTCCACAAATCTTCTGCCACCAGTTTTCCCTGCTCATTGACCGCAACGCAGGCAGCTTCATCCCCGTATTCCTCATGCTCCAGCAGGAAGAACTTCTCGCCGTTGACCTCCGTTTCGTCAATCGCATACCATGTGCCAATATGACCCTCGACCGTAATGTTATAGGAATCGCCGTGAAGCAGTCCATTGTTTTTCTCTTCCTGCTCTTTCATAAACTCCCGGACGGTCAGCAATCCACCCGTAAAGTTCAGACCTTCCTCGCCCAGTTCCAGCCGACCATCTGCACCAAGGTCAAGTTCTTCTGCCATCAGGACGGATGCCGCATGGTTTACAATTACCGTTTTCTCCACCAGAATCGGCTGTCCCGGATCATAGTCCGACCCACGCAGGTCATAGCGGTACAACCCCTCCGGCACATCTTCATCCCGCAGTCTGCTGTTGCTGAAAAGACCGGGCTTATCAAAGATTTCAATTTCCTGCAACTGTTCATCCAGAATCGTTTCTTTCTGCAAATCCATCTTCCTTTCCTTGAAAAAATCCGGCAGCTCTGCAAAGCCGATGCTGTCCACATAGCAGGCTTTGATCGACTTACCATCGTTCAGCACCACAACATCACTGACGGAAAGCGAATGCCCTGTAAAATCCGCTGGACGCTGGATATTGAAGCGTTCGTAAATGGCTTCCAGCGTATCTTTTTCCGTAAGAGGCGCGGTATAGACCAGTTCATAGTCTGCACGGTTTACTTCCATCCCGTGCCGCTTTACAAAGTCCAGATTCATAAAGCGGTAGTCGTGTTCCTGGTCACGGGCAGTGATCTGGTAGATGCCAAACTGCTTTTCGCTGCCAGAAAGCAGCTTCTGCTCCTTGACCAACGCATCCAGCCGGGTTATCAGCTCTGCCGCCTTTTCTGCGGACTCTCCCTCTGATTCCTCCACTGCGTCTTGCAGCCATTCCCTGATTGGCTGAACATCCTCAGCCTGAATCTGTTCTTTCAGTGCTACAACCGCCTGCTCCCGATCCTCCACGCTGTCCTTATAGTGGTAGAAATCGAAGTCAAAGGCGAAATCATCAAGGTCTGCTGCCAGCTTTTCAACGGGTGCTTTCTCGCTGTTTTCCATTGCTTTCTGCTTGTCCTTTTCCAAATCTTCCTTGGCAATTTGGAAATAGTCACTTCCACGTTCGATTTCTTCACGCCCTGTGACAAGAACTGGCCACGGGCTGATACGGATAAGATAAATCTGCTTGCCCTCATCAAACAGCTGCAGAGCCTGCTCCCGGCTTATCACCGTCAGTGCGGCATCCGGGCGGGAATACTCATCTTCCAGATACTCTTCGTTCTTTTCCAGCAAAATTGCACTCCATTCGTCAGCCTTGATTCCGAAAATGCCATCATGCTGTTCGATCTCTTCCTGACTGGCGAAATCTCCTGCCGTGCCATCCTGAAACAGCGGGTAAATCCGTTCGCCCAGCCGATGCCACTCCCGTGCGCCTTCCTTTGTCAGCGGCAGAACATCATCTTTCAGATACCCATATTCGTGCATTTCCGAAAGACCGATCATGCCATCCGGCAGACTTTCGATCTTCTCCTCTGCTTCCCACATCAGGCGATTGATTTCTTCCGTGTTTTCAGCCGCAACCGCAGCCGCCAGATTGTTGGCAAGTTCTTCCGTTGCCGCCCGGTCATCCAGCTTGTAAGCAAAGTTTACAATGAGATTTCGCTGGCTGTTGTCAAAAACGGTTTTGTCCCGTTCCTTGTCCGCAATCAGCTTTTCAGCATATTCCATCGCCGTCATGCGCTCCACACTCCTTTCTGCCACCGCCGTTTCCAGTTTTTCAAGAAAATCAGCAACGGTCAATCGAATCGTATCCATCGAATCTTTCAATTCTTTCAGTTCCTTGCCGCTTGCCCAGCTTGCTACATACGGGAACGAGTAGTCCGAAGTATCAATGCCAAGTGCCGAGCAAACCGTAAATGCAATGCTTTCCGCTTCTGTTTCTTTGGTAAGCTGGTCTTTTTCCTCGCCGCGCTGTTTCATCTGGTCGCTGTCATGCAGCATGGCATGAGCAACCTCATGGATCATCGTCTTGATGGTCTGGCTCTCACCCATATCGGCACGAACACAGATTTCTTTGTCCATGTGGCTGTAATAACCTTTTGCGTTGCCCTCGATCTCTCCAAAACGAATTGGCACAGGAGACACCTGTTCGATTGCCTCTTTCAGCAGGGTATAATCCTTGACACGGGCAGTCAGTTCATTCACTTCCAGCGTAGGCAGCGGTTCTCCGTCTGTCTGGGCATAATCGAAAACCGTTGTTACCCGGAACCGGGGAATCACCCTCTCCACCACTTCGATTTCCGGATCCCCGCTCTCATTCAGCACCGTAAGCCCGGCGTCCTTGTCGATTTTCTCCCTCTCTTCCCGTTCCTTTACCGGGGCAGGCGCGATGATCTGGATGCCCTTTTCACCCTTTTTCACATAGCGGTTAAACTTATTTTTCCAGGCATTGTACCCAGCCACCAACGTAGCATCTGGACGCTGCATTGCGATCAGCAGTGTATTATTGAAGCTATAATTATGGAACTTCGACATTGTGAGCAGGTACTTCGTATACATTTCCGAAGTAAAAATGTCCTTTACGCCCTGCTCCAACCGTTCCGTGATTTCTTTGAGCTGGTCTGCCCGCTTATCTGCCATTCATGCCCTCCTTTACAAAATCTGCCCCATCAGATTCCCTTTCGGAGATCTGACGGGGCATTCTCATTTACAGTTCCATATCGTGACTTTTCTTTTTCTGCGGTTTCGGCTCTGCCATGCGTTCTGCCTGCTTTTCGTGAAGCTGTGCAAGGATCGACGGACGTTTTACGCTGTCTGCACTCCGCTCAATCTCACGTTTCGGCGCAGGAAGTTCGCTATCCGTTACTTCCTCATCCATGCCAAGAGCCGCATCATCCCCCTTTTCGTCCATATCCAACAGGGCATTCAATTCTGCAAGCCGTGCAGATTTTTCGTTTAATTCCGCCTCCTGCGGGAACGGACGCTGCACTTCTTCCTTTGCTTCTGCCAACTGCTGCTGTAAGGTTTCCAATCTGCGCTCCACCTGCGGCAGTGTCTTTTCGATAGATGCCAGCGCATTGAGAATACGCTGGATATTGCCAGCCGGATCACTGCCAAGTTCAATCGTATAACTGCTCTGCCGCTTGATGGTCAGCTTGAATGTCTGGGCGAACGCATCAAACCGGGAACTGATTGCAAACCCTCCCAAATCTGCGATTTGCCCCTCTGTCTTAGCGATCTTCATTGCGGCACAGGCTGCAAGAATTGCCGAGCCTGCTTCCTTGCGGTCTGTATAAACCCTGTCCTCCACCGTGATGGAGAACTTCTCCTTGTCCTGTTCCAGCAACGGCTTTGCCACTGCAAGGTCAGCTTTCAGACCTGCTATGCGCTCTTTCGCTACCGTGATTTCTGCCGGATACCGCCGTGCAATATCCGATTCCAGGCTGTAAATCTGGCTGGTGTGGTTGGCCCGCATCAGCTTCAGCTTGCTGACCTGAATATCCAAATCCATCTTTTCCTTGATGTAGGGATTTCCAGTTGCCAATGCTTTGATTTCTGCATAGGTCAGCGCGGTATCGTCCACATCATCGCAGGCACGAACAGGAGATTTCGAGGTCATGATCTGCGAGATGAACTTCTGTTTATTTTCCAGAATTTGCCACATATACGAATCGAACGTATTCTCTGTGACGTAACGGAAAATCTTCACTTTCTGGTTGCGGTTTCCCTGACGAAGAATGCGTCCTTCCTGCTGTTCCAGATCAGAGGGCTTCCACGGGCAGTCCAGATGATGCAGGGCGATCAGTCTGTCCTGAATGTTTGTACCAGCACCAAGTTTCGGGGTCGAACCAAGCAGGATACGCACCTGACCGGAGCGCACCTTTGCAAACAGTTCTGCCTTTTTGGTTTCGGTATTTGCCTCATGGATAAAAGCAATCTCCTCACGGGGGATTCCCTTTGCCACCAGTTTTTCCCGGACATCATCGTACACATTGAATGTTCCGTCTGCTTTCGGGGTCGATAAGTCGCAGAAAATCAACTGGGTGGATTTGTCGTGCGTGGATTCTTCCCATACCTGATAGGCATTCTCCACGCAGAGGTTGACCTTGCTTTCCGGCTCATCCGGCAGCAGGTCATTGATAAGCCGCTGATCCAAGGCCAGCTTCCTGCCGTCGTTCGTGATTTTGAGCATATTATCGGTTCTCGGATCGACATTTCCGTTCCGCACACGCTCTGCACGGTCGGCAAAGCTGCTCACCATTTCCTGCTGCGTTTCACTGGGTTTCAGCACCTCATTGATGTACTCTGCTTCTGGCACAGGCAGATTCAGCATATCTGCCGTCTGTACGTCTGCGGACTCCTTGAACAGTGAAATCAATTCAGGGAGATTGAAAAACCGGGCGAACCGCGTCTTTGCACGGTAGCCCGTTCCCTCTGGGGACAATTCGATTGCCGTTACGGTTTCGCCAAACGAAGCCGCCCAGCTATCGAAATGTCCGAGATGAAGTTTCTGCAAGGTGTCATACTGCAAGTAGCGCATAATGGTATACAGCTCTACCATGCTGTTCGATACAGGCGTACCTGTTGCAAAGGTCACACCCTTGCCGCCAGTGATTTCATCGAGATACTGACATTTTGCAAACATATCCGAGGACTTCTGTGCATCGGTCTGAGCAATACCAGCGATGTTCCGCATTTTTGTGTAGAGGAACATATTTTTATAAAAATGGCTCTCGTCCACAAACAGGCGGTCAACACCAAGCTGCTCAAATGTAACTACATCATCCTTGCGGCTCTGGTCGTTCAGCTTCTGAAGTTTTGCCTGCAAGGTTTTCTTTGTTTTCTCCATCTGCTTGACCGTGAAACTCTTGCCATCGTCCTCTGCCTTTGCTTCTGCAATCGCAAAGGTAATGTCCTGAATCTGCCGCTCGATCATGGATTTCTGCCGTTCCGGGGAAAGCGGAATCCGCTCAAACTGCGAATGCCCGATAATGATAGCATCATAATCGCCCGTGGCAATCCGGGAACAGAACTTCTTTCGGTTGGATGGCTCGAAATCCTTTTTCGTTGCCACCAGCACATTGGCATTCGGATACAGCCGCAGGAAGTCTGCACCCCACTGTTCCGTCAGATGGTTCGGCACAACATAAAGATTCTTCTGCGCCAGACCCAGACGGCGGCTTTCCATGCCGGCAGCGATCATCTGGAAGGTCTTGCCAGCACCCACACAATGCGCCAGCAGCGTATTATTGCCATACAGGATATGCGCCACTGCATTTTTCTGGTGCGGCATCAGGCTGATTTCCGGGGTCATGCCCACGAACTTGATGTGACTGCCATCGTATTCACGGGGACGAATCGCATTGAACCGCTCATTGTAGACCTTGCAAAGTTCCTCTCTGCGGTCTAAATCCTTGAAAATCCACTGCTTGAACGCATCCCGAATCGCTTCCTGTGCCTGCTGCGCCAGCATGGTTTCTTTTTTGTTCAGCACTCTCCTTTCTTTTCCATCCTCATAGATGGTATCGTAAATTTTGGTATCCCGGAGATTCAGCGCATCTTCCAGCAGTCGATAGCCGTTGACCCGCATTGTGCCATAGGTGTTCGTCACACGGGGATTACTCCGGTCAAGTGACTTTCCGCTGATGTTCCATGCGCCGCTGATTTCCGAATAGGTAGCCTTGATGGAACTTCCGATATAGTAACTCGGCGTTTTGAATACCTGCTCCATGAAGTCCGTAATGTACTCTGCCTTGATCCAGTTTGCACCCAGCCGCACTTCAATCTCCGAAGCATTCAAATCTTTCGGCTGTACCCGCTTGAGATACTCGACATTGACCTGATACTCCGGGTGGTTTGCGGCAAAGGTTTCTGCCGTTGCCAGCTTTTCCCGGACGTTGCCGGACAGATATTCGTCCGCCGTCACCCACGCCTGTGTGACAGGATTTCGGAAGATAACACCTGCCAGTTCTTCGGTCACTTCCTGCTCTGTCTTTCCGCAAAGTTCTACCATAAACGGCACATCGACCTTTGCTTTTTCTCCAATGGAGAGTGCCAGGGCTTCACTCGGAGTATCCACAGAGGTGACGGGTTCCGGCTTGCGAATAGTGCGTTTCGTGAAAATATCTGCCAGCCGCTTGAGGTTTTTATCCTCGTCCAGAATCTCAAGAGATGCCAGCAGACAATAGCTGCTATCCTGCCGGAATGCCCGTTTGTTGGCGGTGCTGTTGATCAGACCATACTGCGCTGTGAACCGCTTATACTGGTCTTTCAGCTTTCCTTGCAGCAGTTCCACTTCGGCATCCGTACCATCGTGCAACTGGCAGTCCAGCAATTTCTGTGTGGTTTCCCGCAGGGCAATCATCCCCAGCACACGCTCTGCCGTGACCGCAGGCAGGTCAACCTTGTTCATATAGGAGTTTTCACGGTAATAGACCTGTCCGTCCACATTGGTGTAACTGAAATTCTTCACGTTTGGGTCTGCCGGAAGTGGTTCTGCGTTCTGGTCAAGTTCATCGTCCGTGATTTCCGGCTCAGTGATTTCCGCATGGATGTTCTCAACGGCTGCTTTCAACTGTTGTGCAAGGTCTGCGCCCTCGATGGGCTTGACCGTGGTTTCCTGTTTGCCGTACTGTGTACTTTCAGTCGTGATCTCACCCAGCACCATTTCAGGATGCTGCGCAAAATACTGGTTGATGGGGTATCCCTCCGGCGTTGTGCCAAGGTCTACCCACTCTGCCCGCTCCACTGCCGCCCGGTCACGCTTTTGCAGGAACAAAATGTCAGCTACAACACTTGTGTTCGCATTGCGCTGGAACGCATTGTTTGGCAGGCGAATTGCACCGACCAGATCGGCACGGTTGGCAAGATACTCTCGGACAGAGGAATCCTTTTTATCCATCGTACCGCTGGAAGTGACTACCGCCACCACGCCGCCCGGACGAACAAGGTCAAGACTTTTTGCAATAAAGTAATCATGGATGAGGAAGTTGTGGCGGTCATACCGCTTATCCGGCACTTTGTAATTGCCGAACGGCACATTACCCACCACACAATCAAAGAAACTGTCCGGGAACTGCATTGTTTCAAAGCCCTGCACTGCAATTTTGTTCTTCTGATAAAGCTGCTGTGCAATGCGTCCTGATACGTTGTCCAGCTCCACACCATACATCTTGATGTTCTCCATGCTTTCAGGCACAAGACCCATGAAGTTACCGACACCGCAGGACGGTTCCAGTACATTGCCTTTGCTCAGACCCATGTTGGAAAGGGCTTCATACATTGCCTTGATAACCGTAGGCGAAGTGTAGAAAGCATTCAGCGTGGATGCCCGCGCTTCGCTGTACTCATCTGCCGGGAGCAGAGATTTCAGTTCCGCATACTCCTTTGCCCAGTCCGCATTCTTCTCGTCGAACGCCTGCGGAATGCCGCCCCAGCCGACATACCGGGAGAGAACTTCCTGTTCTTCTGCGGTTGCCTGCCGCTGTTCTGCATCCAGCGTTTGCAGCAGCCGGATGGCTTCGATGTTTGCTTTGAATTTTGTCTTGGCTCCTCCTGCGCCGAGATCATCGTCCGTAATACGGAAGTTCATAGGCTCCTGTTTGGGCTGTACAGGCTGTTCCGTTTCGGCTCCACTGTCCAGCGGAAGGTTGTGCTGCCGCCGTGCATGGTTGACCTCTTCCGGGGTCATAGGCTTGCTGGTAAGAGGCTTCACAGCATCATCTGCCGCTGAACGATGGATGGCATCTGTCCGGGTCTGCACATCCGCGATCAGCTGCATCTGTTCCGGCGAGAAGTCGGGATTCAGCAGTTCTTCTAACTCGCCGCCCGATTCTGCCACCGAATAGATCACATCCATCTGCTCCGGGGAAAAATCCTCGTAAGCCACACCTGCATTGTGCAGAGCCGTAAAGACCGTAATTTCCACCGCTTCTTCCATCGGCACATCTGCCTGTTCGTGCAGATGCCGAATGTACTCCAGCGGTTCCGTTCGGAAAATCGGGTACCGGGCTTCTTTCGCAAGGGTCATGTCCTGCAAGCTGACCGTTCCCTGCTCAAAGTTGACCGAATCCACACGGAACTCCCGATCGTCCAGTTCGATGATGGTATTAACAGGCAGATATTCCTCTCTGCGGAAGTATTTCGTTTGGGCATGGGTTCCATCTTCCTGCTGGCCGGACAGATAGACGCTCTCCCCCTGTTTCCAGAGCTTCATTGCCTGCGAAACCCACTGTTCACGCGGAAAACCAGATACCTCCACCTTGCCGAGTGCGGTTTCCTTTTCCAACAGCTTGCTGCCAAGAAGTTCTGAAACGCGCTTTGCATCCTCGCCGTAGAACTCAAAGTTGCCGTACTGCTCATAGCCGACCAGAGCATCCGGGTAACGCTCTTTCAGCGCGTTATATTCGTTTACGGCATCCAGCGGCAGGGGCTGCAAGGTCGGCTCAACGGCCTTTTCTTCCGCTGCATACGGAACCATAATGCCGCGCACCCACTGCGGTGCGTCCTTGCTATCCTGATACAGTGCAACGGCATCCCGTCTGTCCGTAATAACGTCCTGATAGGTGTGCTGGAAAATATCTTCTACCAACCAGTCTTTGAAGTTTTCCCAGTTCTGGCTTGCTTCCAGATACAGCGGAGCAGTTTTCGCATTCTGCTCTAACAGCTCGTCACTCTTGTTCCGAAGTTCCTTTTCCGCTTCGTCTGCATCCACATCGCGGTCGCGGAGATACGGATAGATTTCACTCTGCTGCACCGCATCCAGCATGGAATACAGACATTCTTTGTAAACACAGCGACTATCTTTCAATGCAGATTTCTGCCCTGCCATAAGATAATCATTCAGCGGATTCTTTGCCAGTTCTGCATCATACTGGTTCGGTCGAAGCACCCACGCCGCCCATGCAGGACGCTCCATATCTTTCAGATAGATCAGAGAATCCGTAACACGTTCGATTTTATAAAGGCGGTCATCTTCCAGATAGAGATAATCCCCGACATTTCTGCTGTACTTTGCCGCCTGCTTCTGGGGTTCTTCAACCACTGCGGTGGTTGAATGCTCTTTCGATTCCTGTTCCTGCGCCCAAATATCGAAAAGCGATATTTGTCCTGTCTCAGAAACAGAAATCTCAACAGCCTTTTTCTTTTCCGGGAAGATCGTGTACGTTCCCTCAACATACTGGTGCAGTTCAGCAAGCGTCTTTGATTTTTCCGCATATTCCGGGGAATCCAACGGCACGGAAAGAAGTGCTGCATCCATCTTTTCCAGAAGCTCTACCGCCTGTTCCGGGTCAGCCAGCATGGTGGGCAGTTTCTTTCTGGCATTCTCATTCAGCAATTCCCGCTTAAATGGACGCTCTACTTCATCGGGCAGACGATGGTAGAAACCGATTACCCGATTTGCCATCTGCTCACGCTCGTAACTCGGCATCCGGCTGTAATCCGCAGGCTTCAGATACAAACTCTGGTCAATGAGCTTTGCAACTCGTTCAGCCGCCTGGTTCCAGTTCAGCTTTACCAGCGCATCCGGCTTTCCATAGATGCCCCGTGCCAGTTCAAGACCTCTGCCGTCATAGCTGGCATGGGAATTATCTGCACGGGAAAGTGCATGACTGCTGCCGCCCACACCGTATCGGTCTTTCAGAAATGCCGCGCGTTCTGCTTTCTCTGTATGGGTAAGGAAGAAACTGTACGTTGCCAGCCTGCCATCCGAATACGGCCCGCCGCCTGCAAGGAAAGCATTGATCTCATCTTCCGTGATAAAGACTTCCTGCTCATTCCACTGAAAGCCCTCTCTTGCCTGATAGGGCTGATACGGGAGAGCAAACTTCTGAAATCGTTCCGACACCTTATCCGGGCGGTAGAACTGCATCCGCATCACACTTTTATCTTCGGCGTAGGCTTCTGCCAGTCCTAAAAGACGTTCGTTCAGGTCAGCCAGAAATTCCGGCTGGTCAAGCAGCTTTGCAAGGCGTTCTGTAAGTTCCGGGTATCCGCCGGAGAAGATGGACGTATCGGCAAAGACCATCTCTGCCACGCCCTCTGCCATATCGCGTTCCATATAGCTTAGGGCTTCTGCGTGTTCATGCAGAGCATTGCCACGGGCTGCATCCAGGACAGACTTTGGTGCGTACTCTCCCTGCTGCAGAAGCTGATGGATTCTGCAGCTGACATCTTCCCAGGACAAAAATGCTTTGTTTTTGGGGTCGTTCCGAACCGTATCTCCAACGGCGATCTGCATACCCAACTCATCGAACCAGACCGCATATTTTGTACCGCCGATCTCAAAGCCCTTGCCGCCCTCGCCATACTCTTTTTTGACGAAAGCAGTATACTCTTCCGGGGTCTGTTCGGTCATAAAGTTATAGATAAGGCGGAGCTGGCTTTTGCTTCGATTGCTTCCCATCCGCAGGATTTCATCCACAACTTCTGCCGGAATCGTGATCTCATCGGCATACTGGGCCTGCATCGGGGCTTCGATTGCCCAAATCTGCTGTTCCACGGTCGGCAGACTGGGCAGAGAAAAAGCAGAGGCAATTTCTTCCTCTGCTTCGCTCAAATCCTGTTCGGTTGTGTCAGTGGTTAGTTGTACACCAATTCCTTCAGCACGATCTCTTCCGCCATCGCGGTCAGATTGTTCTGATGTGCCACCCATGCCATCTGTTCGGTTTCCTTGTTCGGAGCCGGATACTTCTCGTTCAGGCTCTCGATCAGTTCTTCCATCCGGTTCTCCGCCTGCTCGTCGATCTGCGCCAGATGCTGATTCAGCCTGCCGCTCATCAGCATACTCTGATACCAGTTCTTCTTGTTTTCCCTCAGATAAGTCCTGCGCAGCATCCCGTACTTCCCAATGCTCATCGGCTCGTCCTGTACGGTCAGGTTCGGAAACAGGTAGTCCCCCTTGCGGTGATAAGTCAGTTCCATACGGTTTTCCTCCTTCAGTGATGTTCGTTTCAGTTTCACACTTTAATGTGCTAAAGTCCGTACTGGTATTATACAAGCTGTCGGCAGTTTTTGCAAGATGTTCTGTGACTTCTTTTCGGTAAATTTTCTGCATTTCCCGTCCGATGTCACGGAGAACCGCTTCACATTGTTCCGAAACAGCATTGCCCAGGAACGTCAAAACCGGAAGCTGGTTGAAATCCACAATACGGATAAAATCCTCATCTTCCAAAACTTCCAGCGGTTCCTGTTCGCAGCGTCGGGAAAGGGTATAGAAAATACTGTTGGTCATTAACTCCCGGAAACGGACACGGAGGTTATCTTCATCCAGTCCTTCCAGAAAAGTGTCTGCCACCTCATATTCCAGACCATCCATCGCTTCTTCCAGATTTTCAGCGGTCGACTGCTGTGCCAGTTCCATCAACGCAGCATTCATGCTGTCCGTCTGCGTCAGAGCATAAGTATCTGCCAGATGGTCGAGGATCATCTGCTGGTGTTCAGAATCATCAATGCGCCAGAGGATCGGCGTTCTGCCGCCCTGCACCAGATGCGTGTCCGCAATGTCGAACACATAGCGCAGCTTTGCCCGTGGGCTGGCATCGTCCAAAAGCGCAATGCCTTTTGCGCCACGGTTTACCCAGCGGTTCATTTTCTTGTTCCAGACTTCCAGCTCTGCACAGGCGGTCGCATCAGGACGCTGAGCATGGATCAGCAGAGTATCTTTGAACGAATAGCGGTACAGCCGTGCCGCCACATCCAGATAGTTCATCCAGTCTTTCGGAGAATTGCTTACCCACCGTGCGTTCTGCTGGGCAAGTTCCCGAATATCGTTATATTTCGCCAATCGTTCCCTCCTTACTTCTTAGCTGGTGTTTTCGGAAATTCAAGACTGTACTGCGCCCTGTCATTTTCTATTGCCATAACAAGGTCTGCGGCAAAGGTCTTGTCCTTTTTGGCAGAGTAGAAATCTTTTGCATAGGTACGTCCTTTCTTCAAAAGGTCAGTTGCCATCTTCTTTGTGAGCGTCTTTTTCATGCCGGAAAGGTATTTACTTTCTTTCCAGAGGGCAAATTTACAGTCCCGGTCAGAGCAATAGAAATTCAGCTTGCCTTCACAGACGGGCTTTCCACATACCGGGCAGTTCCCGATAGATACCTTATTATAAATAGGTGATTCCTGTACGGTCGGAATTTGCCGGAGGTCTGCCAGCATTCGTTCCAGCAATCCACCGATGCCCTGCATGAAGTCGGCGGGCTTTGTTTCGCCCCGTTCCATCCGCAGCAGTTCATTTTCCCACTCAGCGGTCATGCTTGCCGACTTCAGGTAATCCGGGATATTTGCGATTGCCGTAACCCCCTCTGCACTGGGAAGAATCTGCTTGCCTTTGCGTTCCACATAGCCGGAAGATACCAGCTTTTCCAGAATCGCTGCACGGGTCGCAGGTGTTCCCAGTCCTTTCTTTTCCGTGTCTTTTTCAAACTCCTTGTTGCCTGCGCTTTCCATTGCAGAAAGCAGGGTGTCTTCGGTAAATGCTTTCGGCGGAGATGTAAAGCCCTGCTTTTTCTCCGCGCTCACCACAGGAATCACCTCGCCCTGTTCCAGTTTCTTGGGGAATGCCATATCCTTGCTTTTTTCCTGTTCTGCAAACGGAACAGGCATTGCGGTATGTCCCGCCTGCAAGACATTTTTGTATTTTGCAGTGAATTTCCTGTCCTGACAGCATACTGTTACCAGAACATCTTCATAGATGTATGGCGGCTGTACTGCCTGTTGCATCTTCCAGACGATGAGAGCAAAGACCTTTTCCTTATCCCCGGACAGGCTGTTTGACCCACGCTTGCAGCTTTCCAGTGTCGGCAGAATCGCATGGTGGTCAGTGACCTTTTTGTTATTGACCACCTGCTTTACTCCATCTGCTTCGCCGCCATAGTGTTTGAGCAAATCTGCCATGGTCTGCTGCATATCTTCCGTGATGTACTGGCTGTCCGTTCGCGGGTATGTCACCAGCTTTTCTTCGTACAATTCCTGTACGATCTTCAAAGTCTGACTGGCGGTAAAACCATAATAGCGGTTAGCTTCTCGCTGCAAGGTCGTCAAGTCATACAGCTTCGGCGCAGACTGTTCTTTCCGTTTGCGCTCGATGCTGCCAACTACGGCACACTGTCCATCACAAGCTGCCTGCATGGTATCCGCATCCTGCTCCTGTGCCATCCGTTCCGATTCTGCCACGATGCCATTTCCTGTGATTTCCACCTTGTAATACGGCTCTTTTACAAAGTTCTGGATTTTGTTCTGCCGTTCCGTCAGCATTGCCAGTGTCGGAGTCTGCACCCGTCCAATGGTCTGCCGCCTGCCGTATTTCTTGGTAAAAGCCCGTGTGCCATTCATACCAATCAGCCAGTCTGCCTTTGCCCTGCACTCCGAAGCGGCAAACAGGTTGTCATACTCTGCGCCATCCTTTAAGGAATCAAAGCCCTGCTGGATAGCGGAATCTTCCATGCTGCTAATCCACAGCCGTTTGACCGGGAGTTTGCTGCCTGCCAGACCGTACACGCGGCGAAAGATTGCTTCGCCCTCACGCCCTGCGTCGCAGGCATTTACTACATAATCAAAATCTTTGCTTCGGAGGAGCTTTCGCAGGATATTGAAATGCGCTTTCTTATCTTCCGAAACCAACAATTTCCATTCTTCCGGGAGAATCGGAAGATCATCAAACCGCCAGCTTTTATAGCGTTCATCGTAATACTCCGGGGCTGCATACTCTACCAGATGCCCCAGACACCAGCTCACCACGCAATCCCCACCCTCCAGATACCCGTCCTCATGTTTGTATGCACCGATCACTTTCGAGATGGAACGTGCCACACTCGGCTTTTCTGCTATCACAAGATATTTCATGTATCCTCCTGCTTGTTTGAAAAAAGCAGGGACAGTCCGAATCAGACCATCCCTGCACCACTAGATTATACGGTTTTTCTATTATTCTTCGGTTTCTGCGTCTTGCCCTGCTTCCTCATCCTCATTCTTTGTCGGCAGAGCTTCATATTCCAGATTTTCTTTCGATACTTCCGGCTCACTCTGCTTCGGCTTATAAATGTAGAAATAGAAGAATGCGCCTGCACCGCCCACACCCAGGACAAATACGATTGCCAGAATCTTAGTCAGCTTTCCATCGTCCTGCTCCGGCTCTTCGATCTCAACCTCCGGTTCCGGCTCAGGTTTGGTTTCCGGCAGCACAACTGCCGGCTTCTCTTCCTCCTTGCCGTTGCGTTCCTCATCGGTCAGAAACTCCTGCAAATCGTATTCGTCGATCATGGAGAGCATATACACATTCTCGCTGTTTCTTGCCCGGTCGATCACTAGAAAAAAGGTATTTCCGCCCTTGGTCTTGACCGTGAAGAACTCCTTACTGGAATCGTCCGTAATGTTATCCTCCACCTTGCCATTGCCCGCAATGGTGAACGGAATCTGCTCTTCCTCGGTGGGTTTCTCTTCCTCAATGACCTGTGCAGGCTCTTCCTTGACTTCCAGCTCCACATAGGCAAATGCCGGAGTGGAAAAGCCTACCGCCATCAGCAGGGTCAGCACTGCACTGGGAATCACAATACCCAGCTTTTTAAGCATCTTTCGCAATCACATCCTCCATTTCTGCTTCTTCCGAAGTCTTATTCTCGTTATTCACGGTTGTCTGGAACGTCACATTCCCCGCCTGGATATTTTCCAGCAGCGCCAACAGGTCACGCCCGCCCAGCTTTGTGCTGCGGATGGCCCGAACGATCTCATTGTCCTCTTCCTTTTTCTGTGCAGCCCGGACATTTCTCAGGTACTCTTCCAGTTCCGCGATCTTGCTTTCGGTTTTCTCTGCATCATTCAATAACTTCTTCAGCTTTTTGCTCATCTAGCTTCTCTCCTTTCCTCTACTTGATTCTGCCAAAACCAAGGAAGTGGTTCTGCCAGTAGGTCGAATTGATGCTGGTATAAGAAATCGGGTCGCCGCAGTGAATCATCATGCCGTTGCCAACATAGATGCCAACGTGCGACGCACCAACGGTGTTGTAAGTTTTTTCAAAGAAGATCAAGTCACCCGGCTGTGCATTTGCAGGAGAAACATAGCTACACTTGCCTCGCAGTCCATTCGCTGTCGTGCGCCCGACGTTCCAGCCATTGCCGCAGTTATTGATGACCCAGCAGACAAAGCCGGAGCAGTCAAAACTGGTGCTTGGGGAACTGCCGCCCCACACATACGGCATTCCCAGATACTTTTCGGCTTCTGCGATCATCCTTGCAAACTTTTCATCCGACAGGGCTTCTTCTGGAATGTCATATTGGAAACCACCGCCGGAGCTTCCGCCTGTTCCACCCGAACCACCAGAGCCAATGCTGCCTGTTGTGCCGCCACTGTATGTAGGGGAGCCTGCGCCAAACAGTTCTGGGCGATTGCCATAAGTCAGATTGTAGGCATCATACCGCCCAGTCTGCTTCCGATCCATGTTCTTTCTGGCAATGGTGTCAAAGCCCTTATTTTTCAGTAGGACGTTGAGGATTTTGTACTCATACTCCACTTCTTCCTGATAGGTATAGGTTTCCATGCTGACGTTTCCAAAAGCGTCAATCGTTGGCCGAATCCCTACTCTGGTTTCCATGCGTGTGCGAATCTCTATCGTTTCCCAGACTTTCAGGAGATACTGCTGCTCAAACAGCGACTTGATGACGGTTTTCACCTGTCCTCTGGTGAACTGCTCATATACGGCAGTCAGATGAGAGATCAGCTGATACGGGTCATGCCCGATCTCATCCAACTGGTAACGGTATTCGTCATAGCCGGGATGCGTGGACTCCATCTGCCGTATCTGCTCATCCAGCTTCTTTTCCAGTTCCAGATAATCTTCTTCTGCACCTTTCATGTCAGCATCCTTACTAGGATACGTCGTTCCGATAAAGGTGCTACCCGTTCCCTGGATCGCTGCGGAACAGCTTGAAAATGCGCCCATAATCAGCATGAGCATCAGTGCTGCGATGCCAAGTCCCGCCCACAGGGTCTTGTTCTGCACAACGATTTCCTGCACCGCCGCTTTTGCTTTTTCGGCAAGCGTGTTCGCCGCCGTTGCCGCCTGCTTGCTGGCAGCGTTTCCAGCTTTCCGACCTCGCTTGGCTGCTGCATAGGCATCCTTATACTGCTTTTTCTGATAGAATTTTGAACCGACTGTCTTTGTTGCTTCACCTCCTGCGGCAGTCGGTGGTGGCAAGTGCGGTTTCTTTTTCAGTGACGTTTCTGCCACTTCTTCGGCCATACCGCCCTCACTCTCCGAAAATTTCAGACGGCTGGATTTTTTCTCAACCTCGACTTTCTTCTCAGCTCTGGCAGATTTTTCTCTGGTCTTTTTCCTGCCTTTAGAGAAACGGTACAATCCTTCCAGCGTTTCTTCGCTCTTGTGCGCCGACTCCACACCGGAGTTTTCCTTTTCGACCTGATGCACCTTGTTATGGGCAAAACCAGTGGCAGTATCCACTCCTTTCTTCGCCACTTTCTTAATGCCCAGCCCTGCGCCCCGGACGATGCCGCCCTGCTGCTCATCATCAAAGGATAAGCGGCCCTTTTTCTTCAGCGCAGGCTCTGCATCTTCGTCCACTGGCGAAGCATCTTTTTCTTTCGCTTTGCCATCCTCCTGATGGGCTTTATAATACTCTGTACTCTGTTTGGCTGTGCTGCGCCGTGGCTTTTCCTCCTCTCCCTCCTCGGCATCCATGCACACCTCTTCTTCCACAACAGGGGTTTCTTCTGCACTTTCCACAGCGTCTTTTTCCGAATCTTCCTGCTTCGGCGGTTCTTCTGCAACTGCGGACTTGGTTTCCCCGGTGCGGAGATTCTCTTCCACCAGACCGTCTTTGGTCATTTTCTGGACGATTTTATCTCTGCCCTGGAATCGCTTGTCTGCCATTGGATTCACCTCCCATCCGGCAGAAAACTCACGCGATCAGAGTTGCATGAGTCTCCCACTTATCGAGAATGCGCTCCAGCTCTCTGGCAAAAGCGATCAGCCGGGAATTGACCTCTGTGCGGTCGATGTAGCCCCGTTCTTCCATGTGGAATCCGTGGGTCAGTTCATCTGCCAGTGCGCCGACTGCGTAAAAGTCCTCCAGCACCGTATGCACCACCGATTCCTCATCGTGGAAATTCAGCATTTCCACTTCCTGATAAGGCGGGCTGGAATCGCCATCGTATTTTGCTGCCTCAGCACGGTCATGCAGCTTCAGGATCATCTGGCTCAGTTTTTTCTCGTTCATCATGCGTCTTTCTTCTCCCTGTATTTTGCAATTTCATTCGGTTTCGTGGTCATAAGACCATAGAGTTTCAGCGAAGTATCAAACTTATCCTTGAACGGAATAATGGTATTGCCGTAGAACAGCAGCCCCTCGCCCTCGTTGCTGTTCGTCACATAGGAAAGCTGGAATGGCGAAATGTTGAGCTGCTTTGCAAGAATCTGCCTATCACCGGATGCCTGATTCAGCATATAGATGAAATCGCTATTCTCAAAGATGTTCTCGATCTCCCGGCTGGCAAGCAGATCTTTGATGTTCTGCGTGATGCCCGTAGGGATGCCGCCCCATTTTCGGAAACGCTTCCAGATTTCAACACTGTATGCGGCAGTCTGCTCTTCCTTTAAGAGCAAGTGGAACTCATCAATGTAGTATCGTGTATTTTTCTTTGCATTGCGGTTGATGGTAACACGATTCCACACCTGATCCTGCACGATGAGCATACCCAGCTTTTTGAGCTGCTTGCCCAATTCTTTGATGTCAAAGCAGATAAGGCGGTTATCCAGTTCCACATTCGTCTGGTGGTTGAACACCCGCAGCGAACCATTGACGTAGATTTCCAATGCCGTGGCGATACGCTGCGCCTGCCGTTCTTTCTGCTCCCGCAGGCAGTCGTACAGATCACCGAGAATCGGCATATTCTCCGGCTTCGGATCATTCAGATATTTCTGATAGACCAGCGGCAGGCATCGGTCAATGACAGATTTTTCTTCCGGCTCCATGCCATCCCGTGCGCCCATGATAAGTTCACACAGGGAAAGTATGAAATCCGATTTCATGCCCAGCGGGTTATCATCGTCCGCGTAATTCAGGTTAATATCCATAGGATTGATGTAGTCCCGGCTGGTGGACGAGATATGAATGACCTGTCCGCCCAGAGCTTCCACCAGCGGATAATACTCGCCTTCCGGGTCTGCAATGATAATATCGTCTGTTGTCGTGAAAAACACGTTCGTCATTTCACGCTTTGCGCTGAACGACTTACCACTGCCCGGTGTTCCAAGAATCAAGCCATTCGGGTTTTTGAGCTGCTTACGGTCTGCCATAATCATGTTGTTGGACACTGCATTCAGACCGTAGTAGAGGGAATCGCCCTCCATGAAAAGTTCCTGTGTGGTGAACGGCACGAAGATGGCGGTGGAAGTTGTAGTCAATGCCCGCTTGATGGGAACCAGATTATTTGCCAGCGGCAGGCTGCTCATAAGCCCCTGCTCCTGCATATAGTCCAGCCGATTCAGGGTACAGTTGAACTTCTGAGCGATACCAGCCGTCTGAAACACTGCACTATCCAGCTCCTGTTTGGTTTTCGCAGCATTGAGGAACAGCACCGTAATAAGGAACATACGCTCATTGCGGCTCTGCAAATCATCCAGAATCTTCTTGGCTTCACCACCATAAGTTGCAAGGTCACTCGGAATAATTTCCATATCATAGCCGGAACGCACCGCCTTTTTCTGTTCCTCAATCTTCATGCGGTCAAGGTCTGTGATCTTGCCCTTGATGAGTTTGATTGCCTTGAGCTGGTCTACCGACTGCACATGGATGCTGACCACCAGATTCTTGTCCATGTCCAGAAACTCTGCCAGAACCTTATCCGTCAGTTCCGGGGCAAGGATGTTCAGATAGGATACTGCGCCGATAGTATCTCCCATCTGGAAGTCCTTGCCGCTCTTGAACAGAAAACTGGTCGGAGCAATGAAGTCCTTGGTAGTCATGCCGCTTTGCAGGATGCGGTCATAGCTGAACTCAAACTTCCGTTCTTCCTCCTGATGGAACATCTCGTACATGATCTGTAAGCGTTCCACACCATTCAGCGGATATGCTTTTACGCCCAGCACCTTGAAATTGTTGAGAATATCGGTTTCGATACGCTCCAGCCGGGGCTTTGCTTCTTTCACGCTTTTGGCGTCAATGCTGAACGTGATGTACTTCGTCCGAACCAGACCGTTGTTGCCCTTGGCAAGCTGCTGTTTCAACATCTGCGCATATTCCATGCGTACATCATCGAACTGGTCATGCTGCGGCTCGATCTGAATGACCTTGTTGTATTCGCTCATATCACTTTTGTGGTTAATGAACGAAAGCTGAAAGCGGATGCTGGAATCAAAGTAGTTGAGGAAGTCACACCAGCTTTCAAAAATGGTGTTCTTATCTTCGTTTTGCGCGAGCTGATAGTTGATGTCATAGAAGCGGACGGTTTTGGAATACAGATGTTCCTCCACCCGGCAGATGCCGTCCCGTCCCATTTCCAGATACGGAATCGATCGCTGCACGGTCAAGTGATGCTCTTTCTTCTTTTTTGCTTCTGCCTTTGCAGACGGCTTGAAGAATTTCTGGAAGATGCCGCCGAACAGCGGCTTCTTATCCTTTTCTTTTCCCAATAATGCCTCCCTTCTTCACTTTTGGTGTTACAGGTTTCTCCGGCTCATATTCGTACAGATTTTCGATCTCGTAGCTGCGAACCGCCGGACGTTTGAAACGGACATTGATGAAGTTCGTCAGGATGGTTTCAAGGTGCATCCCGTTTTTCTCGAACAGCGCAAAGAAAAATTCCGGGAGCATCAGCAGCACCATGCCCGCCGCCGCGTTGCTTGTGCCAAGTGTTCCCCGTGTGAGAAAGTAGAACGGAACACCGATGGATGCCGCAAAGCCCATACAGATGAGCTGCCGCTTTGTCAGGTTGAGAAAGACCTTGTTTTTGACTTTGGACAGGTCTTTCGGGATCGTTACATAAGCCATTCTTCACCATGACAGCCAGACACGCCGCCGGGATACGGCTTTTGCCTGCTGTCTTTCCTTTCCTCGGATTTTCCCGGTTTTAGTGACTGCCGAAGATCTGTTTGGACAGACTTCCCGTTTTCATCAGGCTGAAACACAGAATCACGGTATACGCTGCAACGCCGATCAGCGCGGAGTGCATATTGCTGGAAATCCGCACCGAAGAAATCAGTGCTGCGTAAATCGCCACACAGACCATCATCAGGAATGCCTGAAATGCAAGGGCGAACAGCCCTCTGAAATAATTGGTTCCTACATGACCCCATTCACGGTTGCTCATCGTTGCGAACGGGATCGGGGCAAGCGATGTATAGAGATAAATCTCTATCATGCGCCCATAGACAATGACAGTTATCACCACCGACATAATTTTCATGCAGAAGCTGACAAGGAAGGTTTCAAGAGCCAGCACCACCAGTTCACCGATCTCCATGGTTGCCATCGCCGCCTGCATCTGCATGGACAGCGAACTAACATCAATGGCAGTCTCGCCGTTGATGATACCGGAAGCCGAATTGACCACCGATTGTCCAACGTCAAAGACTGCCATTGTAATTGTGAACGTATTGCTGACCAGATAGATTGCGACCCATGCCTTGACAAAATACTTGAAGAACATCCATGTATCTACATCATGCAGGTTGTTTCGCTCGGTCAGCATCGAGATCAGCTCATAGCAGAGTACCAGAGTGATGATGATTCCGGCAATCGGAACTACCACCGACTCTGATAAGTTCTGAATCATACTGAAAACGCTGCTGTTCCAGTTTTGTGGAGTGCGTCCAACCTGAGTCGCGATCTCACTTGTCTTTTCATTGACATCCGTGAACATCGTACTCATGTTGGACTCCACCATTCCTGTCAGAAGTTCCCGCATCCATTTTTCGATGGCTGCAAAGATATTATCGAACAATGGCGGGAGTACCTCCTATCGCGGGTGCTTAGCCGAACAGACCAGAGAGCAGAGGGATCAGCTGCGTACCGATGAGAATGACGCCGCCACCGCTCATGAGCTGCTTCATGCCCTGGGACTTTGCACCCGATAGCCATAGGTAAGTCTTTGATATAATCTCCAACTTTTCCC
>UMJY01062170.1_pt1 | contig 26440 bp, 25 predicted proteins | sample 1966191 | NCBI WGS metagenome assembly UMJY01 (sample SAMEA4836161, study PRJEB28245) | human gut metagenome | biome: gut microbiome; material: fecal sample | place: Denmark | collected 2008 | reverse complement strand
AAATCGCCCACCTGAAACAGCACGATGTCGTCCGGGTGGGCTTCCTTGATGGAATTGTAGTCAATCTGTGCCTGTGTTGGCAGTTCACGCTCTGCTTCCTTTTCCCGCTGAAGCTGGGCGTAGCGCTCCTTTTCCCTTGGAGAGAGGAAGCGGTCCTTCTGAATGAGGCTGTCAATCCTTGCGGCCACCTTCGTCCAGCTTAGCTCCACATTGGCGCAGTCTGCCTTTTTCAGCGTAATTCCGCGGCTGTCGTGGCTTTCATCACTATGGGATGCACCGGAAACGGCATGGGAGCGCCCGCCTATGCCGTACTCATCTTTGAGGAAAGCTGCCTTTTCCTTGCCGGTATGGTCGGCGGTGAAGTATTCGTAGACTCTGCCCTTGCCGCCCTCGACACCGCTGCCGCGATCCAGCGCGTGGTCGATCTCGTCCTCCGTGATGAAGCGTGCCAGCTCCGGCACTGCGGTCATTTCGGAGGAATACTCCCTGCGGGGCAAGGACAGGTCCCGCAGGCTCTGCCAGATGTTCTCCAGCTTGTGGTAATGGAATCGCAGCAGGCTTCTGTCCTGCTCATGGGCGGCGTAAAACTGCGCGAACTCGCCGGATAGCGTATCACCGAAATCTGTGTTTGTCAGTTGCTCTGCCAGCCGCGCCGTTTCATCAGGGAAGCCGCCGCCCCGCAGCGTATCCATACAGGAGAGATAGCCCTGCTCCCGCGCCTCGTCGCTCAGGTCGTGTTTCAGATGCCAGAGGGCTTGGGCAAGCTGCATCCGCTCATGCTGCCCTGCCTCGGCAAGCTCCACATTGGAGGCATACGCGCCGCTGTCCATAAGCTCAGAAATGCGCACGGCGGCGTCCTGCCATGCGATTACCTGTGCGGTGCGGACATACTCCGCGCTTCTGCCGGGGGCGATGTGGATGCCGTCTACGGCGTACCACGCGGAAAGCTCGCCCTCCGGCGTCTTAAAGCCGTTGCCGCCGTGAAAGGTGTTTTGCAGCAGCGCGGCAATGTCCTCCGTGGACTTCTGCTTCTGGAACGCGGCGGCAATGACCATGCGGGTGTTGTCCGAATTGCCGCCCAGCCTCAGCACATGGTCAAGCTGCGCCTGAGAAATGGAAAAAGCGAAGGGCGTCTGCGCAACGCTCTCCGCTTCTTCTATGGCTGTAATCTGTTCCGCTTCGGTGGGGAAAAAGGATAGCTGACCGCCCCGTGCGGGATGCTCGCTTATGCGTAGATCAGCTCCGCGAGAATCACTTCCTCCGCCTGCGCCTTGCAGGTGTTCATCAAGCCCACCCATTTCATGGGATCGCGGGCTTTCAGCGCCTCCGTCGCTCCGGCCTCCGCCGCCAGCTTCGGCATCATCTGCTCTAAGCGGCTCTGCGCCGCCTGCTCGATCTCCAGCAGGTGCGGGAACAGGGCTTCCTCCAGAATCATCTGGTTCCAGAGAATGGGCCGATGCTCCTTCAGGTACTTCTGGCGCATCCGCCCGTACTTGCCGAGGGGCTGCTCCGGCACCTCGATCTTCAGGTCGGGAATCATGTAATCTCCGTTCATCGTGTAAGTCAGGTTGTTCTCCATGCTCTGCCGTCCTTTCCGCGCTGTGTTCGCGCTCATAATTTCGTATGGTAACTTCGATCTGCCGCAAAACCTGTTCATTGATCTCGCTGACCGCCGTGCCGAGTGCCGCCACCGTGCGCGGGGTGTTGAAATCAAAGATGCTGAAAAAATCCTCGTGTTCAAAGTGATCCTCCGGCTGCATCCCGCAGCGGGACATGAGGGAGTAGGTGATGCTGACCGCCGCGGCGTTTTTGAACGCCACCTCGATGTTGTAATCATCATACTCCTCCAGATAGGAATCCGCAACGATGCCGAGGATGTCGCGGGAATGGTCGCGCCAGTATTCCGCAGCAAGCTGAGAAGCGACGCTCTCGAACTGCTCCGCAAGGCCGTTTTTGCCGGAAACGCTGTAATTACGCTCCAGCATGGCGCTCACGCTGTCGGTATGCGCGTCTTTCAGCTCCCACAGGTTGACGCGGCGGGCGTTTTCCTTGCCGCCGGTGTCGGAAACGTCAAAGACGTATTTGAGCCTTGGCTTGTAGCCGGTAGCATCAATGAGGGCGATGCCCGTGCTGCCGCGCCGGACATAGCGCCCCATTTTCTCGTTCCAGAAGTCATACTCCGCGCAGGCGGTGGCCTCCGGGCGCTGCATATAGATCATGAGCTGCTCGTTGTAGGGGTATTTATACAGCCTTGCGGCGGTGGTCAGGAACGCCGTCCACGCCAGATGGCTGCCGGTGATCTGCCGTGCGGTGCACTCCGCCTGCTCCGCGTAGGCTTGCAGTTTGTTTGGCATAAGCAAAATCCTCCCTTCATGGTTTTCTGTTGAAGCCGTTTCTTTTTGCCGCCTCGCTTGCTTTCCGTTTCCGCTTCTCACTGTACGGTGCGGTCAGGCGGAAGGACAAGCGCCCCTTGCGGATGGTGAACTCCATACAGCCCGTGTCGGGGTCTGCGTCCAGTTGGCGGCACTCTGCGGGGTGCTGCGCGGCATAGGCGGCAAGGCGGTTTTTAAGGTCGGTATTGTGGGTACGGATATGGATAAGGGGTTCTTTCTCGTCAAAGGTGATCTCCGTGATTTTCTGCGCTTTTGTTAGTCCTGTTCTCATAAATGGCCTTTCTGCGCCTCCTGCGCGAAGCAGGCGCGATTTTGGGGTATTTTCTCCGGCTCATGACTTGGGAAAAACGGCGATTTTCAAACAGAAACGCGCCGGATGAAGAACGGATCATCCGGCGCGCTCCCAGCGGCGAATCTGCGATTTTTCCGGCTCTTGACCGTAAAACAGTCAGCTTTGCTCAGAGGTCAAAATCCGGCGTCAGGTCAAGGGCGGCGTACTCCGCGTCGGTAATGTCGCGCAGCTTTGCGAGGGCGCTGTCCGTCAGCTCCCGCAGCTCGGCTTCCTCTGCGTCCAGATACCCCCGCATTTCTGTGAGGGCTGCGATCAGGCCCTCGCGGGTGCCTGCCGCGTTGTAGATGCTCATAAGGCTGACTTCATCGTGGGTGAAATGCTTATCGTTCATATCAAAGCTCTCTTTCCGCGCTCCGTTTGGGCGCTGTTTTGTTTTTCGTCTGCTCCGGCGTCTTTTCCCTGAGCTTTTCCAGCACGGAGGGCTTCTTCTGTTCGCGGTGGGAGGCCGCAGCCAGCTCCGTCAGGGAGATGGAAAAGCCCGCCTTGACCTGCGCCTCCAAATCGGCCACGGTGGGCTGCTTGTGGCCGTTGTTGATGATGCCGTCGATCATGCCATAGTCGTCCTCCAACAGCATCTCCGCGTTTTTGAGATAATTCTCCGGCTTCAGGAAGGTCGGCAGCTCCCGGAAGCCGATGCTGTCAACGTAATGACAGGATACTACGCCGTTTTGCTTCAAGGCAACGATGTCGCTGACCGACAGGCTGTGTCCCTTAAAATCCGCAGGATGATCCACATTGAACCGCTGATAAATCATATCCAGATTGGTTTTGTTGTCCCCATAGTCGGCAAGCCCGCCGGTGTAGATCGCGTCGTAGCCGCCGCGCTCCGGCGTGACGTCCTTGCTCTGCAAGTAGTCATAGTTCATGAAGCGGTAAGCGTCCAATTCACCGCCGCGCCGGATCTGATAGATGAGGAAAGCGTCCTGCGGGTTTTCCAGAAACAGCTTTTCCGTGTCTGCCTGTTCGCTTAGCGTCACAACGCCGCGCACCGCGTCCCATTCCTCACGCTCCACGCCGAACACGCCGGTGTGGGAGGAAATGTCATCGGCGTCCAGCACCATGGCCTCGGTGTTGTCGCCGTAGAGCAGGAACACGGGAACGTCCTGCATGAACAGCTCCATGGCACGCTCCTTGGTCAGCGGCAGCATGGCGTTGCCGTCCGTGTAGCCGTACTGATACATTTCTAAAAAGCCGATGCCGGTATCCGGCATGGGATAGCCCTGCTCCAGCTCCGGCAGCGGCGGCAGCTCGTCCTCAACATTCGGCTTTTCCGTTTCAACCTCCGGCTGCGGTTCCTCCTTTGCCCGCCATTCCTGACGGAACAGGCCGTTAAAGCGTTCCAGCAGCCCATGGGAGCCGTCGTCGATGCCGATCTCGTCTGCCAGCTTGACGAAATCCTCCAGCTCCTTCCGCAGCTCTGCGTCCTCGCCGGCAAGCAGCCTGTCCGCAACCGCAGCCGCCGCGGGTCTTTCTGCGCTGTCGGGGGCGTTCAAATCCCTGCGCAGGAACGCCGCATATTCAGCGGCGAAGGCCAGCGCGTCCTCGCGGGTGGGCGGGATGGTGACAAGCTCATATTCCGTGTCCTTGGGAAGCTCGATGCCGCTCTCCCGGCAGATTTCCGCAAAGTGCTTCTCCACATCCGTGATGATGCCGTTTGCGGTCTTGCCGATGGTGTCCAGACTGGCACGGAACTCCGGCAGCTCGGCGTTTTTTGACCACGTTGCCACATAGCCGAAGCTGTTTGCGCCGGTTTCAATGCCAAAGTAGGCGCAGACCATGAAGGAGATGCTTTCGGCCTCCACTTCTTCTGTATTGCGGCTCTTATGCTTATGCGCCTCTGGCTGCTGCAAGCCGTAATTGTGGAGCTTGGCGTGGGCGATCTCATGGACGGCGGCGGATACCGTCTGCACCTCGCTCATGCCCTCCCGCAGCGTGATGTTCTGGGATTTGGGGCTGAAATAGCCGTCCACATCGGCAGACAGCGGCTTGAACTCCACCGGCACGGGCGAGGCACGGCGCAGCGCCTCCATGAACGCCTCGTAATTTTCCACGCTTCCGGTCAGGTTGGCGACGGGGCTGGCCACGCGCTCCGGCAGGGGCTTTCCGTCCGTCTGGGCGTAGTCGAACACCTTCACCGGGCGGAACATGGGGATTTCAATTTCCTTTTCCTCGGTGACGATTTTGCCGTCCGCGTCCAGAATGGGCAGCATGGTGTCCGGGTCGAGCTTTTCCTGCTCGATTTTCTTCTTATACGGCGTGGGCGCGATGATGGTGATGCCCTTCTCGCCCCGCAGCACATGGCGGGAGAACTTGTCCCGCCAGCGGTTGTAGCCCGCCACAAGTGTGGCGTCCGGGCGCTGCAAGTGGATGAGCGCCTGATTGTTGAGGGAATAGTTGTGAAACCGGCTCATGGTGCGCAGGTAATTGCGGTACTTATCCATATCGCCGGATTCAAAGATGTCGCGGATGCCCGCCTCGATGCGGTCGGTGATCTCCTTGAGCTGTTCTCTGTTTTTACCGGGTTTCTCTGGCATAGGTTCCTCCTTCCGTCAGGTCGATACGCAGGAGCTGAAGCCCCTGCGAAAGATATTCCCGTAAATCCGTTTTTCCGCAGAGATAGCGGGTGTCGCCTGCCTTGTCCTGCTCACGCAGCGTCCACAGGTCCGCCGCCCACCGGACAAATACCGCGTCCGGCGTGTTGAAGGGCTTTTTGCGGCGAAGATAGAGGCTGTGCCGCCCCAGCACCATGATCGTGCAGACGGTATTGACCACATCGAGAGAACATTCGTTGAGTACGGCGATCCTCCGTTCATAGGAGGCCGCTTCCAACAGCTCGCGCAGCGCAGGCTTGGCATTTTCAATCAATGCCGGATAATCCGCTCTTGTCGGATACGGAGATTTTCGTGTCATAGGCACTTCCTTTCATTTCATGGGCTGTTTACCCCTAAAATGGCAGCGCCCGCGCAGGGGTAGGCTTTCCTGTGCGGGCGCTCGGTTCTTATTCATTTTCGGAGTATATACTCCTTGCGGGCGGCGTATATCCGGCGTTTTTGGCGCGCTCGCTGGCGGCCCTGCGCCGCTCGTCGCTGAACGGCTCCCGGACGCTGACGCAGCTTTTCGGCACGGCGTAGCTGACCGCTCCGGCATGGACAGCCCTATCCGGGTACACCTTGTCCGGGTATTTCTCCGCAAGGCGCTTGAGCTTGCGCTTCAGCTTGGGATCGTGGGTGTAGATGCTGGCGGTGGATTCTTCCTCGTTGTAGAGGATGATACTTTCCTGCTCCAGCTTGGAGAGCTTCATGTCCTCGCCCCCTTGTCAAATTCCAAACGGAAGCGGACGCTCTCGCCGGTATCCTCCAGCACGGCAGTGGCGTCGTAGGTGCCGCCGGTCTTTTCGGAGTAGAGGCCGGTGAGCTTCACACGCCCGTCTGCCAGCAGCGCGGCGGCGACCTTTTTTGTCAGCGCGGCGCGCTTGGCGGCAAAGAACTTGTTGTCCCGCCACAGCCCGAAGCGGCAGTCGTTTTTCTCGCAGAAGAAGCCCTTTTTGCTCTCGGTCACGTCGCTGCCGCAGCGGGGGCATTTGCCAATGACCTCACGGCCGGAGGGGAACAGCACCTCCGCGCCGGAGATGACCTTGTAGGTTTTTACCAGCTCCGTGAGCATATCCGCAATGCCGGTCATGAACTCGTCTGGGGACAGCTCGCCGCGATCCACCTGCTGCAAGCGGTATTCCCATTCGGCGGTGAGAAGCGGGGACTGGAGCTGCTCCGGCAGCACGGTGATGAGGGAAACGCCGGTATGGGCAGGCACAAGGCTGACGGCCTTCTTCGCCCGCTTGCGCTCCACAAAGCCCGTGGCTACCAGCTTTTCGATGATGGCGGCGCGGGTGGCGGGCGTTCCCAGCCCCTTTCGTTCCGCTTCTTCCGGCATATCTTCCTTTCCGGCAGTCTCCATGGCGGAGAGCAGCGTATCCTCCGTATAATGCTTGGGCGGCGCAGTCTTGCCCTCCTTTACAGCGGCTTCGGCGCAATCCAATACCTGCCCCTCCGACAGCTCCGGCAGTGCGGCGTCCCGCTTTTCCTGCGCGAGATACCGCTTCCAGCCGGTATCAAGGACGGTTCTGCCCTTGGCGGTGAACTCGATACCGCCGCACTCCAGCGTAACTGTGGTTTCCGCATAGCGGTGGGCGTCGCTGACCGCTCGGAGAAGCTGCCCCGCCACAAGACGCAAAATCTCGCGCTCTCCCAACGGCAGGACGGAGGTATCCGCCTTGCCCGCGCTGGCGGTGGGGAGAATGGCGTGGTGGTCGCTGACCTTGCGGCTGTCGCAGACCTGTCTTGCGTTTACGCCCTCCGGTGCGGTGGTTTCGCAGATGGCGGCGGCAACGGCTGCAAGCTCCGGCACAGAGGATTCCAGATCATCAGTGAGGAAGCGGCTGTCCGTGCGGGGATAGGTGCAGAGCTTCTTTTCATAGAGGGCTTGCAGATAGTCAAGCGTCTGCTGGGCGGTATAGCCGAGGCTGCGGTTGGCTTCTCTCTGGAGGGCGGTCAGGTCGTAGAGCAGCGGCGCTTTCTCCGTTTTCTCCGTGCGCTGCACCGCCTTGACCGTAACCGGCTGACCGGTGCAGGCGGCGGCAAGAGCGTCCGCCTCCGCTTTTTCTTTGAACTTTTCGGACACGGCGGCAAAATCGCCGCAGCGAAGATTTACCGTGTAAAAGGCTTCCGGACGGAACGCCCCGATCTCCGCCTCCCGCTGGACGATGAGCGCCAGCGTGGGCGTCATGACGCGCCCAACATTCAAGGTGCGGTGGTACAGCACCGAAAAGAGCCTTGTGGCGTTGATGCCCACCAGCCAGTCCGCGCGGGCGCGGCAGAGGGCGGACTGGTGCAGTCCGTCGTATTCACGTCCCGGACGAAGGTCCGCAAAGCCCTTTCGGATGGCCTCGTCCTCCATGGAGGAGATCCAAAGCCGCTTCATGGTTTTCGTGCAGCCCGCCATGTAGTAGACGGTGCGGAAGATAAGCTCGCCCTCGCGCCCCGCGTCACAGGCGTTGATGACCTCGGTCACGTCCTCCCGGTGCATGAGGTCCCGCAGCAGCTCGAATTGCCTGGATTTGTCCGCTTTCAGGGTATAGCGCCAGTTTGCGGGGAGGATGGGCAGATCGTCATACCGCCACTTGGCGTACTTTTCATCGTACACATCCGCGCCCGCCAGCTCCGCCAGATGCCCATAGCACCAGCTTACAAGGTAGCCGTTTCCTGAAAGATAGCCGTCGCGTCGCTGCTTTGCGCCCAGCACGGCGGCGATGGACTGGGCCACGGAGGGCTTTTCCGCGATCACTAATTTATGGTGTGTCATATTCATTTTTCTCCTTTTCTGCATAGCAAAAAGCAGCCCCGAAGGACTGCTTTTCGCGTCTGTTTTTTTAATCGTATGTGGGTCAGGGCTGTTCAAGGCATCGCTTCCGTATCACACTCTTTTTCTCTGCATCTGGTCTTTCATGGGTACATTGTGCATCGGTGGGAGAAGGCGACAAGTGTCGGGGTCCTAACGCTCCGGCGCTTTTGCCCGCAGCTTCTCCCGCAGGTCGGTGTCCCGGTAACAGGGCCGGACGCAGACCAGCCCATACCGCCCGCAGCCATGGCAGAAATGCCCCTCCGGGGCGATGTGGCGGGGCGTTTCCTCCTTATCCGGGCGCGGCAGGCGGAGCATCAGGCGCTCCAGCGGGTTTTTCGTAAAGAGCGTCATTCATCTGCGACCTCCGTTTCCTCCGGCTCGTCCGCATCGTCCTCGTTTTCATATTCCTCGTCCTCATCATCGCCGTAGTCGTAATCGTCCAAGTCCACAGGTCCCTTTGAGTCAGGCTTTTTCTTGCGGAACTTGAACCAATACAGCGCGCCGCCGCCCGCCATCAGGAGCAGCAGCACAATCACAACAAGACCGCTGCCGGACTTCTTTTCGCCGCCGTCCTTGTCGGGGCTGTCGCTCGTATCCGGCGTCGGGTCGGGTTCCGGCGTCTTTTCCGTGACCTTTTCCTTTCCCATGCACTCCGTCATATTGGTCTTGCAGACTGCGCAGGCGGTGTTGACCGCACCTGCCTCGCACTTGTCCTTGCAGGAGCAGACGGGGGCGGAATCCTCGTCGATGAGTGCAAGCAGGTCGCTCTCGTCCACAAGGTTGAGGAAGTAGGTTTCATACCGTTCGCCGTCCTCGTCCAGCGGCTTATCGTAGTCGATCACCAGATAGAGGGTATGGCCGTTGCGGGTTTCCACCGCGATGAACTGCTTGTTGGTGTGCTTGTCGTAGAGCAGGTCGCGGGTGACGGCGCTACCGTTTTGGGAAAAGCCCGTCCCTTTCTCAATGGCGACAGGCGCGGCGGTACCGGCGGGCTCCTGTGCTTTCGCCGGCTCGGCGGCGGGCGTCTGTGCCGCAGCGGGCTTTCCCGTGCTGCCGGAGGCGTTGGAGGGCTTTCCTGCACCGGTATTGCTGCCGCTGCTGCCGTTACTGCCACTGCTGCCGGTATTGCCGGAGGACTGCTTTCTGCAATCGCAGTCCGCGGGACAATGGGCGCTGTGCTGCTCCGGCGTGGGGCTGGGCGCAGGCGTTTCCTTTTCATAGAAGGGGTTGGCGATCACCACATAGCCCGTGCGGTTGCCCGCGTTGTCCACGCCCATGATGTAGAAGTGGGAATCGCGAGTATTCCTGTCGATACGCAGGCTGAACTCCCCGTTTTGCAGCGTGGTATAAAGCTCGTCGTTCACATAGACCCCGGCTATGCCAGAGAGGGTGTCGGCGGCCTCCACGCGCAGCAGCGCGCCGCTGACGCCTGCCCGCAGCCGGGGCGCTTCAAGGTCTATGCAGCGCAGCTCCAGCGTCAGCGTATGCTCCGTGCCGTAGGGGTCGGTGACAAAGAAAAACACGATACCGTTGTCCGGCACCGTGTAGCGGGCGAGGCCGTCGTGGGCAAGCTGCTCCGTCAGGTCTGTTCTTTCGGCGGTTTCCCGCAGCGCCGCCTCTACCTTCTGCCAGCCTGCGTTGTTTTTGTCCCTGATACGGACCGTGACCGTCACCGGCGCGTTGTGCCAGCCTGCCGGAATATCCGCATCCAGCGCGTATTCCGCCTCCGGCTGCGGCGTTTCCGTCGTTTCAGGCGGCGCGGGAGCCGGTTCCTGTGTGTCCGGCGTTTCTTCGGGCGTGACGGGAAGCTCGGCCTCCATGATCTCCGGCGTGCTTTCCGGCGCGTCGCCTGCCGGGGCGACCTCCATATCCGTCGCCATGGCCATGCCGGACATGGTGAAAAACATCAGGGCAAGGCAAAGGACGGCGGCAACGCCGCGCAGCAGCCGGTTGTTATTCTTCTTCATGCACATAGTCCGTATCCTCCTTGGTATTGGGTGTGATAAAGGGCGCGCCGCCCCTTTTGAGCTGTGTGAGGAACTGCGCCAGATCCTCCATGCTCATGCCGGTGGCACGGGCAAGGCCGATGATGTCGGTATTCTCAAGCTCGACGATGCTCTCGTCAAGCTCCCGGTTGCGGGAGCGGAGGGCGGCGATCTTTTCATCGTTTTTCGCCCGTTCAGCCTTGAGTTTTATAATCTTAGGGTTCATTTTTGGCTCCTTTCAGTGAGATCAGGGCGGGGACAGCCGCCCGTAGGCAAGGAAGTGGGATTGCCAATAGCTTGAATTGAGGCTTGTGTACTGGATGGGGTCGCCGCAGTGAAGCATCATATCATTGCCGACGTAAATGCCCACATGGGATGCGCCCGCCGTGTCGTAGGTGCCTTGGAAGAACACCATATCTCCGGGGCGCAGGTTGGCGGCGGATACCCTTGTGCAGACGCCCAGCAGCCCCGAAGCGCCCAGCCGCCCGAAGCTCCAGCCCACGCCGCAGTTGTTGTAGACATAGCTGACGAAGCCGGAGCAGTCGAATGAAGTAGCGGGAGAGCTGCCGCCCCAGACGTAGGGGTAGCCGAGGTACTTCTCCGCCTCCTTGATGATGGCGGCGAACTGCTCGTCCTCCAGCGCCTCCGGGGGTATCTCGTATTTCTCGTACTTGGTGACGTAATATTTGCCGATGTACTCCGAGCCGCCGAACAGGTCCGGGCGGTTGCCCAGCGTAGCCATATACATGGCGTAAAGGGAGAGTTGATCCTGCGACATGATATAGACCGGCACATGGGAGAGGTTGAAGTTTTCCAGCCGGACTGTGCAGATGTAATAGGTGTACGGCACCTGCACGGTGTATTCATAGCTGTGCAGATTGCCCTCCGCATCGGTATAGTAGCCGGTGCGCGTTTCGGCGCGGTATCTGGTTTCCGTAGCGACGGTTTCCGTCAGGATATACTGCTTTTCAAACAGCATATCGAGTATGCCGCCTACCTCGGAAAGCGTCCACTCCCTGCCCATGAGGGCGGTGACGGCGGAGATCAGCACATAGGGGTCGTGCTCGATGTCATCCAGCTCATAGCGGTATTCATCGTAATCGTGCGTGCTTTCGTAGGTGTCGAGATACTGCTGCAATTCCGCTTCCATGGCGCAATACTGCGCCTCTGCCGCCAGCATATCCGCGTCCTCACTGGGGTAGGTGGATACGTTGATGCCGGTAGCTCCGCCCTGAATCAGCAGAGAACAGGAGGACACGGTACAGAGGATGAGGACGATCATTGCCGCGATGCCGCCCACGATAAGAAAGCCCTTTTTGTGACGGGCGATGAACTCGCCGGCTTTCTTTGTGTTCTCCGCGGCTTTCCGCGTCGCCTTTGCCGTGGCTTCGGAGGCTTTGACCGTATTCCCGGCGCTTTTTCCGGCTTTGGCGGCGGCGTACTCCCTCTTGATGGCCTGCTTCTGCTGCCAGCGGGAGTAGGGATTGCTGGAAAACTGCGGGTCATGGTGCTGTGCCGTTTTGTCCAGCTCACGGAGGTTGGCGCGGTCTGCCTTGGCCTCGGCGCGGTCTGCGCGGCGGTAGGGTTTCTCCTGGTGGGAGCGGTGGGCGTGCTGGGCAAGTCGCACGGCGCGCTCCGCCGCCTGCTCCACGCCGTGGGCGCTCTCCACGCCCACATTGTCCTGCTCATGCTCCCGAATCTCACGGTGGACGGCGGACAGCGCCGCCGCACCGGGCGCGTCCCGCAGGGCATGGGTGAGCTTGGAGGGCGGTCGCTTCTTGTCCACCTCCTCAAAGGAAAGGCGCGTTGTGACCGTGCCGGTTTTCGGGTCAACGACGCGCTGCTTTTTCTTCACGGTTTTCTTGGGTATCTTCGCCTCGACCTTTTCCAGCTTTTGATAGGCTTTATCCGCTTTTTTGACGGCCTTTTTCAGTTCCGGCGCTGTCCGCTCCTCCTGCGTGAACAGCAGCCGGGGCGAGCGTTTGCTCATGGGCTTCACCTCCTGTCAGGGCATACGGCACATGAAGGAAATCCAGCACGCTGCCGCAGCCTAATTTGTGGATGCAGAACTCGTATTGCTTCGGATGCGTCAGCGCCATGCGCTGAAAGCGGTTAGGCGGCTTCTCCAGATGGATGCCGAACATACAGAACATACAGCCGGTACGCTTCGCTCCGGTGGTGGTCAGCCTGCCGTTTTTCTCCACGATCTCGCCGTAGACGGTCGCATACGGGATACCGGTCATTCTGAGATATTCCAAAACGTCCTGCTCGGTCCAGAAGGACATGGGCTGAGAGGTGGGGTCCCGCTTGTGATAGGCGTTGCAGCCGATTTTGAGATAGACGCTCTGGCGGCGTGCGCTCTCACAGGCCATGGTCGCAATGATCTGCTTTCTACCGGTTTCCCGGTTATATCTGTGCAGGGGACGCTCCTTCATGACGGAACAGCACTGATCGGAAACGAAAAACGGCGCATCCAGCAGGATACGCCATTTCATGTATCGTTCATTGTATTTTGAGGGCGTACCGTCCGCGTTCAAACCGTCCAGATGGCACAGCGCCCACGGGCTGCTCCGCTTTGCATAGCGAATGCGCCGTGCCACGTCCTTGGAAACGACGGGATAGCCGTATTCCGATATGACCTTTGAAAAGGGCATTTCAGGCCGCAGCCACGTTACATTGGGTACGGTTTTCACAAATTCCCGTATCTCCGGGTATTCCAGCCCTGTGTCTACGAATACGGCAGGGATGTCCGGGAATGCCCGCCGTGCAAGGTCCAGCAGCACCGTGGAATCCTTGCCTCCAGAAAAGGATACGGCGACCTTGCCCTTGTAATGGTGATACCATTCCAAGATTTTTGCCTGTGTCACGCGGATTTTGCGTTCCAGCGGCCATGCCTGCATGACACAGAGATCCTGCCTGGTATAGGTATTCATCCAGCCCCGCCTCCTTCGATCCGTTTCTGTGCAAGCTTGCAGTAGTCCGGGTTCAGCTCGATGCCGATGTAGTGCCGGCCAAGCTGCCTTGCCACCGCCGCCGTGGTGCCGGAGCCGAGGAATGGGTCGAGCACGACGCCCTCCGGCGGGCAGCCCGCCAGCAGGCAGGTTTCCGCCAGCTTGGGCGGGTAGGCAGCAAAATGCCCGCCCCGGTACGGCACGGTGTTGATCTGCCATACGTCCCGCTTGTTGCGAAGCTGCGGGATGTCCTCATCGGCGTACCCGTTCGGGCGATGGTCGTTGAGGTGTTGGTGCTTCTGACCGGGAATATCCGCGGAATATTTGTTGCCTGCACCAAATCCGCGCTTCATCCGCGCAGGAGTGGAGGCCGCAACCGGCTCCGCGATGGCAGCAGCATCGTAATAGTAGCGGCGGGACTTGGACAGCAGGAAAATATGCTCATAGCAGCGGCTTGGCCTGTCCTTGGTGCTTTCCGGCATGGGGTTCGCTTTCATCCAGATGATGTCCGAGCGCAGATACCAGCCGTCTGCCCGCAGCGCGAACGCCAGCATCCACGGGATGCCGATCATGTCCTTTGCCTTGCAGCCCTCCACCTTGCCGTTGAGGGCGACCGCCTGCCCCGTCCTGCCGTTGGGGTACTTGGGGTCGAGGCTATCCCCCTGATTGCCCTTTCCGGCATAGGTGTCCGCGATATTGAGCCAGAGTGTGCCGTCCGGCGTGAGAACGCGCCTGACCTCCCGGAAAATGGAAATCAGGCGCTCCACATACAGCGCAGGCGTTTCCTCCCGCCCGATCTGCCCGTCCACGCCGTAATCCCGCAGTGCGTAGTACGGCGGCGAGGTTACGCAGCAGTTCACGGAATTGTCCGGCAGGGTTTTCAGCACGGTCAGGGCGTCGCCGCAGTAAATGCGGTCAGCCTGCATAGTCGAACTCATCCCTTAGAAGCGAGGTAAGCCCTTCGACAGCCGTGAGGATGTCCCTGCACACGCCGGTCAGCTCAGATATGGCCGGTTCTCCGTCATACTCAAATACGTCGGCGTCCTCATTGTCCTCGTCCGCCTCACGCTCTGCGGTGTATTCGCGCTCGATGCGCTCGGCATACTCGCAGCAGCGTTCGCCGGGGCAGCAGGGATTATCCGCAGGAATGTAACCGGCGTATTCCGGCTCGATTAGGTCGTTTTCGATGAGGTCGGACAAGTCCGCAAGGTCGTGGGACTTGATATAGCGGACGGCCTTACCCCAGCTCCTGAACAGCTCGCCGCAGCGCTCGTCAAAGTCGCGGACGCCTTTATACGCAAGGCGCAGGTAGCTATCCGCGTCGGCTCTGTCTTTGATGTAGCACATGAGCACATTCGCCATCCAGAACAGCTCCAGCTTTTCCTCGATGTGGCGCAGGTAGTCCTCGCCGTGGATCAGGTACAGATTTTCTTTTTCCATTGTGATGCTCTCCTTTACATTATTTATGGTAGAATCAGGTCAGGCGATCTCACCCAGCATGGTGAGAAACAGCGACTTGCCCTTGGGCGTGACAAGGGTATATACCCCCTGATGCCCGTTGACGGCGATATAGTCCTTTACGAAGAACAGGCCGTCGCTGGCGGGCTTGGCGTAGGGCAGCAGTGTACCGGAGGGCGCGCGGTAGAGATAGCGCTTGCGGATGAGGAACGCGGTGAACATTTTCTCCGGCACCTTCAGTTCCTTTGCGGTAGCGCGGAGATTGGTGCAGCACTCCGGGTGAATGAATGCATCGTAGAAGTCCGCCTTGGGCTTTGCCAGCCGCAGCTCCTGCTGAAGCAGCTCGTTCTTCCGCTGTTCCTCCAGCATCCGCTGCGCCATGAGCAGCACCAGTTCCGGGTTTTCCAAGACCTGCTCCAGCACGGATTTTGTCATGTACGCGCCGTGCTTGCGGATGGCCGGAATGACCTCATGGGTGATCCAGCGCTTGAACGCCTTTGCCTCCGGCTTGCGGGAGGTGATCACCAGCGAATACAGTCCGGGCTCGTTGATGATTGCCATGCGCTGTTTCCCGCCAAGGGTATCAATAGTACTGATACCCTTTTCATCATCATCCAGACGCTCAACCGTCATGCTCGGATTCCCCAGTTCCAGCGCTTTGCACACATCCGCCGCTACGAACCACGGCTCGCCGTTGAGGTTCAGCGTTCGCACCTTTCCAAAGGCGTCGTTTTCAAAAATCATCAGTTTGTTTTCCATCGTGCAATTCCTTTCTTGTTTTGTTATGCAGTCTGCTCCTGTGGCTTGGTGGTGAGCAGGTCATAGAGTTCCCCGCGGGGGAAACGGTCTACAAAGGGAAGAATGACGTTGCCGTAAAAAAGCAGCCCTTCGCCTTCACCGCTGTGGGTGACATACGAGAGCTGATGCGGGGAGATATTGAGCTGCTTGGCGAGAATCTGCCGGTCGCCGCTGGCCTGATTGAGCATGAGGATGAAATCGCTGTTCTCAAAGATGTTCTCCACCTCGCGGGAGGAGAGAAGGTCCTTGACATTCTGGGTGATGCCGGTGGGGATACCGCCCCACTTGCGAAAGCGCTTCCAGATTTCCACGGTGTAGGCCGCCGTCTGCTCCTCGCGCAGCAAAAGGTGCATTTCGTCAATGTAGTAGCGAGTGGATTTGTGGGCTTCCCGGTTGACGGTCACTCGATTCCACACAGCGTCCTGCACGATGAGCATCCCGATCTTCTTGAGCTGCTTGCCCAGCTCCTTGATGTCGAAGCTGACGATGCGGTTTTCAATGTTGATGTTGGTGCGGTGGTTGAACACGTTGAGAGAGCCGGAAACGTAGATTTCCAAAGCCGTGGCGATGTACTGCGCCTCCTTTTCCTCCTGCCGCCGCAGCTCGTTATACAAGTCCTCCAGAATCGGCATATTCTCCGGCTTCGGGTCGCTGAGATAATCCCGGTACACCATGCGCACACAGCGGTCGATGATGGTCTTTTCCACCGGCATGAGGCCGTCCTTGCCGCCCACGATCAACTCGCAGAGGGAGAGGATGAAGTCGGATTTCAGGCTCAGCGGGTTTTCATCGTCGCTGTAATTGAGATTCAAGTCCATAGGGTTGATGTAGTGCGGGCTTGTGGGGGAGATTTTAATGACCTGTCCGTGCAGGTGCTCCACCAGCGGCCCGTATTCAGCTTCGGGGTCGCAGATGATGATGTCATCGTCAGTAACGAGAAACACGTTGGCGATCTCCCGCTTTGCGGCAAAGCTCTTGCCGCTTCCGGGCGTACCAAGGATGAGGCCGTTGGGGTTTTTCAGACGCTTGCGGTCTACCATGATGAGGTTGTTCGACAGCGCGTTCAGCCCGCAGTACAGGGCTTCCTTGCCGTCCTGAAACAGCTCCTGCGTGGTAAAGGGGATAAAAATAGCGACGCTGGAGGTGGTCAGGCCCCGCTGTATTTCGATCTGGTTCAGCCCCAAGGGGAGGCTGCTCATCAGTCCTTCCTCCTGACGGAAATCAAGGCGGGTAAGCTGGCAGTTGTACTTCTGGGCGATGGAGGCTGCCTGAAATACGTTGTTGTCAAGCTGCTGGCGGCTGCCTGCGGTGTTGACCACAATAAAGGTCAGCAGGAACATTCGCTCGTTGCGGCTTTGCAGGTCTTGCAGCAGCTTCTTCGCCTCCGTGCCGTAGGTGGCAAGGTCCGAGGGGATGATGTCCATGTCGTATCCGGCGCGGACGGCCTTTTTCTGCTCCTCGATGGTCATTTTCTGCAAATCCGTGATCTTCCGCTTGATGGTCTTGATGGCCTTGACCTGATCCACGGACTGGACGTGCATACTGACGATGAGGGAGCTTTCCATGTCGAGGAAGTCCGCCAGCATCCGGTCGTTCAGCTCCGGCGCTAAAATCTGCAAGAAACTGGCGCAGCCGATGCGCCTGCCGACGCCGAAGGAGCGCCCGGTGCGGAACTCAAAGGAGCTGGGCGCGATGAAGTCCTTGACCGAAAGGCCCGATGGTGCCAGCCAGTCCCACGAGAAGCGGAACGGCTCCTGCTCGTCCATGTGCAGCATCCCGTGCAGCAGCCGCAGCCGCTCCGTGCCGTTCATCGGCTCCGCCGCCACGCCGAGGCGCTTGAAGTTGTTGAGGATGTCCGTTTCAATGCGCTCTAAGCGGGGCTTTGCGGCTTTCAGACTGTCCGCCTCCACGCCGAAGGTCAGGTACTTGGTCTTGATGAGGCCGTTGTTGCCGCGGGCAAGCTGGTTCTGGAGCATCTGGGTATATTCCAGACGGATGCTGTCAAAATCGTCGCCCTGCGGCGAGATGGTGATGTACCTTGTGTAATTGTCCTTGTTGGCGGACATATTCACGAAGGAGAGCTGAAAGCGCACGGAGCTGTCGAAGTAGTTGAGGAAGTCGCACCAGCCGTCAAAGATGGCGGTCTTGTCCTCGTTCTGGTTGAGCTGGTAGTTGATGTCCTGAAACTGGACGGTTTTCGTGTAGTAGCTGTCCGTCACGCGGCAGATGCCGTCGGGGAACATCCGCTGAAACGGGATGCTGTCCTGCGCGGACTTCTGTTTCTTATCCTGCCGCTTCGCTCTTGCGATGGCGGCCTCGATCTGCCTGCGTTCGGCGCGGGTGAGTTTTGTGCGGGTGGACAATGCGATACACCTCCCGGTCTAAATTGTCCTGCCGTTCCAGAACGGCGTAGAAATTATTGGTTGCGTAGGGGCGCTGCTTGGGGCGCAGGAAGCAGACCTGCACGATGTTGCGGACGATCTTTTCAAGGGGCTGTCCGTTCTTCTCATACATGGCCAGCAGAAAAAAAGGCAACATGAGCAGGATCATGCAGATGGCCGCCGTGCTGACGCCGGTATGGGCTTTGAGCAGGAAGAACAGCGGGACGCCAAGCGCCGCGCCCGCGCCGAAGCAGACGAGCTGGCGCTTCGTCAGGTTCAGCAGCACCTTGGTCTTGACCGCGTTCAGGTCTTTGGGTACGGGAACGTATGCCATATTGGTTTACCTCCGTCAATGACTGTTGAAAATTGACTTTGCGAGACTGCTGGTTTTGAACAGGGTGAAGCAGAGCAGCACCGTATAGCCCATGCACAGCCAGATGGCCGTGGAAATGTTGTCATCTATGAGCATATTCTGTACCAGCACCGCGTAGATGGCGATGCAGATGATGATGAGAAAGCCCTGAAACGCCAGCGCCAGCAGGCTTCTCAGGTAGTTTTGTCCCATGCCGCCCCATTCTTTGCCCATCATGGTGGCCATGGGGATGGGCGCGATGCTGGTGACGAGGTATATCTCGATCATTCTGCCGTAGATGATGATAAAGATGCAGATGGTCAGCGCCCACATGGAGAAGCCCACCACGAAGGATTGCAGCCACAGCCCCAAAAGCGTCCACACGTTCATCTCCAGCAGCCGCGCCTCAAGGTCCGAGATATGGTCGGCAAGGTTGATGGAGGTGTTGCCCACGATAAGGCCGGAGGCGCGGTTGACCACGCTCTGCGCCGCCTCGAATACGCCCATGACGATATTCCATGTGTTGGACACGATGAGCACGGCAGCCGCCGGTTTGAATACCCAGCGGAAGAATACCCATGTGTCGATGTCGTGGAGGTTATTGCGGTCCGCGATAAGCTGTATCAGCTCCAGCGTCATGACGAAGGCGAGGATCACGCCGGCGATGGGCAGTATCACGTTGTCCGAGAGGGAGCGGATCATGCTGTAAATGCCGGCGTTCCACGCCTGCGGGGTGCTGCCGATGTGTCCCGCCGCCTCCGCGACCTTGGCGTTGACGTTATCAAAGAGGCCGGTGAGGTTATCCATGATGCCGCCCACCAGCAGCTCCTTGAGCCATTCGGTGAATTTTTCCCATATCAGGTCCAATGGGATGGCCCTCCTTTCCCGCCCCCGCCCGTGTCAGGCGGGCAGGGGCGAAGGGTTTTACATTGCGGCATGGACGGGATTAACCGAACAGCCCTTTGAGCAGCGGCACGAGAATCATACCGATGAGCGCCACACCGCCGCCCGCCATAAGCTGTTTCATGCCCTGCGATTTTGCTGTTGTTAGATAAGGAAGCAATAGAAGTGTAAAAAATTTTGCCGTTCCCGTCCGGCGTTTGCGCACTGCGCCGGACAGGTCGGGCTTATTCGTCGGGCAAGTCCACCTTGCCGACAAAGGAGTAGTAGATTTCAATCTCCTGCCTGCGGTGCTTGTTCTCGTCATAGCTGCACTCATGCACTACGATCTTCTCGATAAACTCCCGCAGCAGGGTAGGGGTCAGCTCCTCAAAGCTGATGTGCCTGCGGACGATGTTCATAAACTTCCCGGCGTTGACCGTAGCCTCCTGCGCCTTGGAAAGCTCCCCTTGCAGTTCGGCGGCTCTCTCTTTAAGCTGCCGCTGCTCGGCTTCATAGTCGGCAGACAGCTCCGCAAACCGTTCATCGGAGATGCGCCCGGTCACGCTGTCCTCATACAGCCGCTTGAAGATGGCGGATAACTCGGCTATGCGCTTCTCGGCTGCGTCCAGTTCCTTTTTCCGGGCTGCGTTTCTGCGCTTGCCGCCGTCCTCGTTCTGCTCGATCAGCAGCTTCATAAACTGCTTTTCGTGCTTGGCGGCGTAGGCGGTGATCTTACTGAGATTCGCCGTCACGCCCGCCGTCAGAAGGTCGGTGCGGATAAAGTGCGCCGTGCAGCTCTTGACGCGCCGTTTGTAGTTGCCGCAGATGTAGCAGTCCTGCTTGCGGGTCTTGTTCTCATACCGCTGCTGGTAAAGGACGCTGCCGCAGTCGGCGCAGAACAATATGCCGGAGAACAGTCCCACTTCATCGTAGCGGTTGGGGCGTTTGCGCTGCTTGCGTAATTCCTGCACTCGCTCCCATGTGGCAGGGTCGATGATAGGCTCGTGGGTGTTCTCGAATACCGCTTGCTTTTCCTCGGGATTTTCCACGCTGGATTTTACCTTGTAAGAGATTTTCTCGGTCTTGAAGTTCACCGTATGCCCTAAATACTCCTTGCGTTCAAGGATATGGACAATCGTGTTGGTCGCCCATTTATACGGGTAATCGGGGTAGTAGCGGCGGGTGCTGCCCGTCCTGCGGTATTCCAGCGTCCCCGGCGTGGGGATCTCCTGCTCGGTGAGGACGCGGGCGATCTTGGTGGGGCCGTTCCCCGCAAGGCACAGGCTGTATATCTGCCGTACCACGGGGGCGGCTTCCTCGTCGATGATAAAGCGTCCGTCCTCTCCCTTGAGGTAGCCGTAGACGGGCTGGCTGGTCAGGGGCTTGCCGCTCATGCCCTTGCTTCTGAAAACTGCCTTGATTTTCCTGCTCGTATCTCTCACCATCCATTCGTTAAATAAATTCTTTAGCGGCGTTAGGTCGTTCTCGCCATGTGCGCTGTCCACTCCGTCGTTGATGGCGATGAAGCGGACGCCCTTCTTCGGAAAGGTGATCTCGGTGAACATGCCGACCTGCAAGTAGTTTCTGCCCATTCTCGACAGGTCTTTGGTGATCACGCATTTGACCTCTCCACTTTCCACGCAGTCCATCATCTCCATGAAGCCGGGTCTTTGGAAATTCGCGCCGCTCCAGCCGTCGTCCACGAAAAAGCGGCAGTTCAAAAATCCATTATCCCGTGCAAAGGTTTCAAGGATGCGTTTTTGGTTCTCAATGGACAGGCTCTCGCCTTGCTGTTCATCGTCCTTGCTCAATCTTGCGTAAAGGGCTGTGATAGGGGTCTTTTGGGTGGCTTGTCTTAACATAAATCCTCCATTTCCGACAGCCGCCCCGCTATTCCGTATGAACATCATACCACAGGGGGCGGCTGTCTGTATAGCGGGTAAAGGCAAAATTTGCTGCTTTATCGCCCGTCAAAACGACGATTTTTACAGCCGGGCTTATCACGAAGCGGAAGCGGTGCGGGTATTGGCGGCGGCCTCCGCTTCCAGTACCTTCATCATCTTGTCGGCTGCGGTGGCGGCAGCGTCCTTCTTGAAGTAGCCGGACACCACGAGTACGGTGTTGCCCATGCGTACCTCTGTCACGCAGTCCGGGCGGCGGGGTTCCTCTTTTGCGTTCATGCTCGGGTTTTCAGTCATTCGCTGCTCCTTTCGTTTCGTAAGCCGCCATTCGCCGCAGCATATCCACGGCGCGGGCGGCAAGGTCGGCGTAGTACGGGTCGCCCGTATGAGCGTCCTTTGCTTTGAAGGCAAGACGGATTGCGCGGATCGTGCGCTCCACCTCCCTTGAGGTAAATCCGCCGTTCACCGCATCGGCGGCAAGGTTGGCGATATAGATGCAGTCCCCGTCGGAGAAGCCGTCCTGCACCCGCATACGGCCTATCTGCTCCAGCACGCCGTTCTTTGAAGCGGCGGTGCGCGTCCTGTCATCGGCAAACCACAGCACATCGCCGTTTGGAATTTCGGCGGCGGCTGCCTTTATTAAATCAACCGCCTCGTACATATACATGGCGTTCACCGCCTGTCTGCGACTGGAAGCATAGTCCTCGGTGATGGGTGTGGGCAGCTTCGGTCTGCCGCGTTTTCTTTTCTTCTCAGTCATGGGCCGTTTCTCCCTTCCCGGCAATATCGGCAGCGGCTACCGTTATTCCTTTTTTCTGTTCTGCCAGCATACCTTTCAGCCTGTCCAGCTTCTCCGTTGCGGTCTGTTTGCGGAAATTCTCGCCCGTAAAGAGGATAGGGGCGCACATTTCCAGCAATCGGTCATATATCCGGGCGTGGGCGGTGTCCTGCGGGGTTTGCAGGCTGTCCAATGTCAGATTGGTGGTAACGATCAGCGGCTTGCCGCTGCGGTATCGGCTGTCGATCACGTTGTAAACCTGCTCTAAGCCGTACTCCGTGCCGCGCTCCATACCAAAATCGTCGATGATAAGCAGGGAGAAGCGGCAAAGGCGCTCGATATACTCGTTGCGCCCTTCAAAGCCGGCGGCAAGGTCATTGAGGATAAGGGCGAAGTTGGTCATGCGGACGGGGACTTCCTGCTCCATGAGGGCGTTGGCGATACACCCGGCAAAATAGCTTTTCCCCGTGCCGACCTTACCCCAGAGTAGATAGCCGATGTTTTCCTCACGCATGGTTTCCCAATGCTCCGCATAGAAGTGTGCAAGCTCCATCTGCGGGCATTTGCCGTTGTCGTTGGCAAACGTCCATTCCCGCATTTTGCTGTCGGTAAAGCCCCGAAGCTTCAATTCCTCTACGGCTTGAAGGTGCTTCCTGCGCTTTCTCTCCGCTTCCTCCTTATCGTATTGAGCCTGTTCGCATTGACAACGGCGGGGAAGCAGCCTGTCCTCCATGGGCGGCTTGTCCATGCGGAACTGCTTGGGCGTGCGGCAACTGCCGCAGTACAAAAGCCCGTCCCCGCCCGTGTAGTCCTGAGTCTCGGCTGCGGCATCGAAAACCTTTTCAAAATCATTCGTCATAGGCTCTGTCCCTCCTTATAGGTGTAATCGGGTATGCCCTGTTTCGGGGCGCACCCGGCGGTATCGGCTGCCGCCCATCTGCGTATGGTGGCGGCGTGGTTTTGGTATTTCTTCCCGGTGGATGCGATATAGCCGGAAAGACGGTCGATATAAAACTCCCATTTGTCGGGCAGCTCTGCTTGCAGCTCGGAAAGCTCCGTATCTGAAAGCAGCACATTTTCATATCTGCCGTGGCAGCGGGCGGGGGCTTGTCCCGTCTTTCTCTCTCCCTCTTTTTCTATCTCTATATCTATCTCTTTCTCTATCTCTATCTCTGGTGGACAAATGTCGGACAAATGTCCGCCATTTGTCCGTGACTGCGCCAAAGCCCTGTTTTCCAGTCTTGCCGCCCGTTTTCGCTCGGCTTCGGTAGAGGACTGTCCTATCATCAGCTCAATATCAGTCATATAGAAAGCCCCGCTGTCAAGCTGCTCCACAAGCCCCAACTGCCGAAAAATCTCCAAAGCCCTCTCAACTGTTCCTATTTGCTGGCGGGTCAGCGTCGCTATCATCTGCGCCGTGTAGGGGATATGCTCGTCAAGCTGCAATTTACCGCCGTTTTTCAGCGATTTTAAGTACAGCTTCAAAAGGATGTTGGAATAGAGGATACCGTCCGGCATACTCTCCAACAGCACGATGGCGTCATCATCAAAATAGCTTTCCTTCAGCTTGAGATAGTAATATTTGCGCTTATCTGCCATGGGCGGTATCCTCCTGCGGTTTCCGTCTCTTGGAGTAATACCGGGGGCAGAGTATGATAATGGCTCGGAAGCTCTGCTTGCAATCGCGGGTGCAGCCCCGGCAAAGGTCGTTATAGGTTATACGGTTTCGGTGGTTGAGGAAAAAGCTCCATTCAAACCGCCGTTTGTTGCTCATGCGCGGCATTTTTCTCTCCTTTCTGCCGTTTCCGTCGGCGTGACGGATAGGGCGGGAAAACTGTATCTTCCCGGTATCATTTTCGGGGATTTTTTGCCCTGTATGCCCCGTTATTTGGTGGGCGGTATTTGCGGGATAGGGGTAAGGGCATACCCTCGGAAATGTACGGTCTTGGTGTCGTTTCGGGGCGGCTTTAACGCTCCTGCTCCTGCTTTTTCTGTCGGCTCGGCTCACCGCAGCGCATTTGGGAAAGATTGCTTTTCATCGTCTGCAATTCCCGTACACGCTCTTTTTTCGTCCGGTAATCGTTGTAACGGGCGTTCTTCCCGGCGGTTAGCCGCTCAATCTCGGCTTGCAGGGCTTTGTAGGCAGGCGGCTTCTTTATGCCATGCTCCCGGAAATACCGGGCGGCTGCGTCCGCTATGATAAAATCGCTTTCGTGCCGCTCCCGGTAGGCTTTTCGGGCTTTGTCGGTTTTCTGCGCTTTCAGCCCTTGCCGCACATTTCTTGTTTTGGAATACGCAAGCACCTGCTTCTGCAAGTCCTTCTTCTCCCGCAAAGCGGCTTCTGCGGCTTTCAGCTCGGCGGCGCTGCTCTGCAAGTCCGCATTGGCAGATACAAGGGCTTCGTCCAGTCCCTCCGGGGAATAGCCGTATTGCTCCATAGCGGCAACGGTAGCCGCCATCTGCTTGAGGTTGTGGACTGCCGCCAAGCGGTCATAGCCCATGCCTTTCCCCTCGGCGCGTTTCGCCGCACGGTCTACCATGCGCTGAATACCGTCATTTTCCGGTGTGGGTTTGGGTGCGTTTCTCCGTTGTAAGCCGCCTTTTTCTGTGGGCTGGTATTCGGAGATGGGCAAGGTTTTTTCGGCGGTTCTTTGGGCGTTTTGCTCCAAAGCGGCAAGCACGGCGGTGCGGTCAAAATCGTCCCCCAGCTTCCGCGCCGTGATGGGCTTCGTGCGGTCGGGGGTGAGATAGGAATACCGTCCCCGGCTCTCACGGACGGTCACGCCCTGTTGCAGCAGCTTCCCGGCAAAATCATCAAAGGAAACAGCAGAGGACAGAGCGGCTCGGATAGTCTGCCGCAGCTTCTCCTTATCAGTTTCAAACCTTGTGTGTATCAGCGGCTCGCGGTTCTCCATCCGTTTTTTGTTCTCCCGGTCGATGGCAAGCTGTCCCTTTTTCCCCGCCCAATACTCGCGCTCGGTGACGCGGTTCTTGCTACCATGCAAAAGGTCGATTTGATAGAGATTTTCCCGGTGGCACAGCTCCATGACCTCGGCTTTGAAGTATTCCATAGCCGCGTCCGTGCAGCGGTGCTTGCACCCGGCTCTTGTGTCTGCCGGTCTGTCCATGTAGGGCAGCAAGGGAACATCTTCAATGCGCAGGCTGTTGACGACGATATGCACATGGATATTGCCGCTGCGGTTGTGTCCGTCCGGGTGGGTGCAGACAAGGGCTTGGTGTCCGGGGAAGTGGGCGGCGCAAAATCTCTCGCCCAACTCCTGCGCCTTATCTACGGTCAGGCCGTTGTCCGTCCCGTCCCGTGGGTCAAAGGAAATGATATAGTGGTGGCTCTTGACGTCCTCGCGCTTCTGATTTTTGCCATAGCGCAGATTGGAGCGCATACAGGCGATTACAAAATCTTCTTCGCCGCAGTTCATTGTGGAAATGCGGTAGTCCTCCCTCGGCACAAGCCGCCCGTTTTCATCAAGGGTGGGCTTCATGGAAAACTCATCGTGCGCAAAGGTCAGATATTTTTCAGCGTCGCCGTAGTTGGCGTTCTTAGAGCTGATATGCTTGAACGTTGCCAACGGCTTCACCTACCTTTTTAAGAACTTCAAACTTCAAGGCGGCAAGGTCGGAAGCCGCCGAGCGTACCTCCCCGGCAAGCTGCGGATAGGGGCTGTGCCACTCGTTCAGCGTCCGGGCTATCCGGTTTAAGTTCCCGCCGATCCTACCGTATTCGGCGGTCAGCTTCCCGATGGCGGCAAGCAGCCCGTCGTTGACCGCCGACACATGGATCACGGGTTTTATCTGCAAGCGGGTCATGGTCTGCCGCAGCATTTCCGACTGGCTGATGCCGTAGGTGCGGCATTGATTGAGAAACAGCTCGTGTTCTTCATCGGTCAACCGTGTTTTCACGACATGGGTTCTGTGCGGCGTGTTGTATGGCTTTCGCATGATGCACCTTCTTTCTTTTTTGTTTTTTTGCAAGCGTCAGGCGGCGGTGTGCTGCACCGCTCAATAGGAATCGAACCTCCCCGCCTTCATTGTGGCCGGGCCGCGAATTACGGAAGTATCATTGTCCCCAACACCTGTCGTCGCCTCCGCCGGGAGCAGCCCGGCTTTTATCGTGTAAGTTGTATCGCTCGCTCATTTCTGAGGTCGTGGCGCACTCACGAAAGCGGCTCAGGGGTTTTAGCCCATAGCGTTGGGAATGTACCTGACGCTTGTATGTTCGGTTTTCAAGGTTCATTGAGCGGTAAGGCTCTGAGAAAACAAATCTGTCGCGTCTCCTGCGGAGAAAATCCTCTCACTATACGTTGGGTAATGCTTTCGGATTTTTGGACATTTTTATTTTCCCTCTCACCTTTCAATGGACATTTTTCCGCCTGTTGTCAGGTATCGCCCCGAATATATTTTTGCTGCGGAAGGCAGAGGGGCGGCAGGGCAGAAGCGTTGTCCTCTCACCTTTCAATGGACATTTTTTTGAGAAATCTTAACCACCGGTAAAAATATATTTTTGATGTGGCAGCGAGAGGAACAACGGCGGCGTAAGCCGTAACAGCAGGGTTTGGGGAAGGCACTCCCCAACAAGATTCCGATGGGACAGAATGAGCGAACAGCGAATTATGGCACCTCGGTAGAATCTTGCTCTGACAACTCACGCTCTGCTCCTGCCGTAAAGCCGCTGATTTCCCCCTCTACTACCTACAAAGCCGTAAAAGCGCGTTTTGCCAAAGATTGCGGATAAATTTTTGAAAAAATGGGCGTGAATAAAAATCCCCCCGCATAGCGGGGGGTATTTCAGTTTCG